>JAEEGL016110635.1_pt1 | contig 10080 bp, 14 predicted proteins | sample 9134231 | NCBI WGS metagenome assembly JAEEGL01 (sample SAMN16246548, study PRJNA631951) | gut metagenome | biome: gut microbiome; feature: rumen; material: fiber-attached | host: Bos | place: Iran: Karaj | collected 2018-10 | reverse complement strand
TGTTCAGTGCGGCAAACCGTATCATCCCGTCGCCTTCTTTTCAGTTGTTCAGGACGTGTGTTCCTCTATCCGCGCAAACAGCTTTTCTTTCAGGTATTCATACCTTTGCCGCTTTTCCTCTATTGCAAAATGTACCTCGCGGAACTGCTCGGGGCAGTCTTGATAATTCAGTCTGACGTTGCCGAACTGTTCGCTTGTCAGATCGAACGTGCAGTCTCCGACGACGTTGAAGCAATGGAAGTTGCCGCCGTCGAGAGGCACGCCGTAAACTTTGCCGCCGTATATATCCTGCATCAGAAAAGCCGTGATCGAGCATTGTCCGAGCGTCTTGTTCTCCGGCGTCCAGTCGCCGCGCATCCTCGGCGCGCAGGTATCCGCGCACCATATCTCTGAGAGCAGATCGTAATGATCGCGAGGCGTCAGTCCGTTTTTATCTTTGATATCGGCGCTCTCCCAGCCGTAAAAAGCGTATTTTTTCATTTCGTTTTTCAATTTCACGCGTCTATATCGGGAATTATCTGCAGCGTATAATCCGGGAAAAGAGACTGCACTTCTTCTGTCAAGACGCCAATCGCTTCAGCTCTGTCTATATCGAAGCTGAGCACCACGTCGAAACGCATCGTCTTGTTTTCCGTGTCGGCGTAAAAACCGTGAAGCTGCAGAGCCCAGTCGTGAGCCATGACAGTCTCCAGGACGGTGTTGCGTATTCTCGCGGTCTCGTCGTCTGACGTGTTGAAAGAATAAACGCCGATGCCGGTCAGAATAACGCCCGTTTCATGATAGACCTTCGTCTGTATGCGCCTTGTCAGTTTATCTGTCTCGTCGACCGTCATTGTATCGGGCAGTTCGACGTGAACGCTCGCATAGTTCTTGTTCGGTCCGTAGTTGAACATGATCAGATCGTACGCTCCGCGCACCTCCGGCTCCTCGCAGATGAGACCTTTGATCCGGTCGGTCTCTTCTTTTTCGCCCCTCTTGCCGAGGATATCGTTGACGGTCTCGATCATCATTTCTATCCCCGCCTTGATAATGAACAGGGAGATCACGACGCCGACGTACGCTTCGAGTGAAATTCCCCATATCAGATAAACGATCGCAGACGCGAGGACCGATGCGGAGAGCACGGCGTCAAACAGAGCGTCCGAGCCTGAGGCGACGAGCGCGCCGGAATTGAACTTTTTGCCCTGACGTTTGACGTACTGTCCGAGGATCAGCTTCACGACTATCGCCACGGAGATTATGACGAGCGTCACCGTTTTGTAGTCCGCCGCCTCCGGAGCGATAATCTTCTTGACTGATTCCACGAGCGACGTTATGCCCGCGTAAAGCACTATCGCCGCTACGATCATCGAGCTGAGATATTCGATCCTCCCGTAGCCGAGCGGGTGCTTTTTATTCGGTTTTTTCGCGCCGAGTTTGGCGCCGATGATCGTTACAACCGACGACAGCGCGTCTGAAAGGTTGTTCACCGCGTCGAGGATCACCGCGATCGAGTTCGAGAGAAGCCCGACGAACGCCTTGAACCCCACCAGAAATAAGTTCGTTACGATCCCGACAATACTTGTCTTGACGATCGCTTTTTCTCTTTGTGCCGAAAGTTCGGCAATGTTGGTTTCTGCCATGATTACCTCCGCTGATCGGATTTTATCCAATTGTAAAATTTTCTGTTCTAAGATCCCGGTAGTATCTTCCGCTCATCGCAGAAAACCTCAGAACGCAGTAGTCGGGATCGGTCACGCCGCCTTTATAAAACATCGTGTCGCCGCGTCGCCAGATCATCTCTTTCGTCTCCTGATCTGTCAGCACTTCCATTTTGCCCCTCAGCATAACTCCCTCGTACCTGATCAGCCCTTTGTGATAAAAGTAAATGCAAGCGTTCGGGTTTTCTTTGTACTGCTTTACCCTCATTGAAGAGGTGTTCGTTGAGAAATAAAAATTGCGAAGTCCGTCGATCTTTCTCGGCTTAAGCATCGCTTTTACGTTTGGAAAACCTTCTTCGTCAACGGAACAGATAAAAGCGACTTTCTGTTTTTTTACGAATTTTTCTGTTTTCTTTATATCCATAATTCGTCCTCCCGCTTTCAGATCCCGGTATTTCTGTTTACAAAATCTGCGGTCCCGACGAGTGCGCCGCCGAGGGTACGCGATTCTTCGGCGGCGAGCGCGATCACGTGGCTTTCGAGAGTTTCACCGATATCCGTCATCGAAGAAGACGAGTCCTCTCCCTCCGTGAGAGAGATGAGGTCGCGGATGATCCCATAGTCCCCTCCGCCGTGACCGAAGCCGTCGCTCTCGCTCGTGACCTTCTCAAAAACCTCGCTTTTCCCTCTGAAAACGTTGACTTCGATCCTGTCACGTCCGCTGTCGCCGATGATCTCGCCCTTCGTTCCCATGATGTACGTTCCGCGGCCCCAGGAGGAGCCCGAGGTGAACGCGCACATGGTGAAGGAGACCGTTGCGCCGCCCTCGAATAGAAGGTTCACGACCTGATGATCGACCACGTCGTTGTCGCAGTAATAGACGCATCTGCCGTAAGGTCCCGCCGCGAGGTTTTCCTCGAGCGCTTCCATCGTAGGGATCTGCGTCACGACGTCGATCGGCCATGCGAAATTGCCCTGTCTTGCGGGTTCGATATAGCAGTTCTCAACGCTGAAAGGGCAGGTGTGATATACCGGGCATTCCTCCGAACACTGCTCACGCGCGCCTTCGGGAGCTTCTGACGGCTTGAAATGAGTGAGCGAGCCGAAGGACGATACTGCGACGCACGGTTTTCCGACGAGCCAGTGAAAAATATCCATGTCGTGACAGCACTTCTGGAGTATCATCGGGGAGGACTTTCCGCTGTTCGCCCAGTTGCCTCTGACGAAGGAGTGCGCCTGATGCCAGTAACCGACCTTCTCGTCCGCTTTGATTGAGACGATATCTCCGATCACGCCGGAGTCGAGTATCTCTTTGATTTTGCGGTAAAATGCCGTGTACCGCAGCACGTGACAGACTGTCACGCATCGCGAGGTCTCCTCCGCCTTTTCAGCTATTTCAAAGCACTCGGATAGAACGGGAGATACCGGCTTTTCGAGCAAAAGATGATATCCTTTGTCAAGCGCCGCCATCGCCTGTTTGAAGTGACATCTGTCCGGAGTCGCTATTATCATCACGTCGGCGAGGCGTTCTTTTTCTAACATCTTTTCCGCCGACGGAAAACGCGCGTCTTCCGGCACGCCGAAGTTTTCGCCGAAACGCCCCACCCTGTCGGGAAGGATATCCGCGCGGGCGACGATCTTCGCTTTGCCCTCGAAGTGTCCGAGCGCGTAAGAGTAGGCGTTTCCTCTCGAGCCCAGCCCCGCCACGGCTATGGTTATGGGTTTGTTGACCATTTATACATCTCCTGTCGTTTGCACAGTTACAATGCTGTTCTGCCGGGAAATAAGCCGCAGCCCTTCCGCGTCGACGCCCTCGATTTTCAGCAGTTCTATTTTTCTGTCGATCCCTCCGGCGTATCCGGTCAGATCTCCGTTCGCGCCGACGACGCGATGGCACGGGATGATGATCGATATAGGATTGTGTCCAACCGCACCGCCTACCGCACGCGCCGACACAGCTGCAGATCCGTTCCGCTCTGCAATGAGTTTCGCGATCCCGCCGTAGGTCATCGTATGCCCGTACGGGATCGTGAGCAGGATCTCCCATACGGCTTTCCGGAAGGGCGTCGCCTTTATATTCAATTCGGGCGTAAACTCCGGAGCATTACCGCCGAAATAGATATCGAGCCACTTCTTCGTCTGCTCAAATATCTTCAGTTCCTTTTCCTCGCGCACATCGTCGAGCGTTGCGGCAAAGTACTTCTGTCCGTCGAACCACAGCCCCGTGAGCGCGCGCCCGTCGCTTGCCAGCGTTATACTGCCGAGCGGCGAGCTGTAATGATATGTGTATTCCATATTGCCTCGTCAATTCCCGAACGGTTTGCCGCGCGCGGGGCGGAGCGATCAGGAGCGGTTTCCGAAATAATTGCTCATACCGTTCGCCTCTGCAAACCGGAATTCAGCGAGTGAATCCGAAAACGTCGGGGATGATATCCGCTCCGAAAGTCAGTATCCCCATCCTGTACATCGCTTTGGCATGAATCCTGTCGTGCCAAATAAACCGTCTCAAAACCTTTCTGACGGACCAGAGTTCATCATAACTGCCTGTTACTGCTTCCAATGACAGAAAGTTCGGTATGCTTTCAAGTATGTCAAATCCTTTTGCTCTACAGGATACGATTGTTCCTTCATTATCAGCTTTAACGCCGATTTCGGAAAAATAGTATGCGTTTACGCTTTTCGTGTGCTGATACATTTCCTCCGCAGTACGAGGTACGACACCGTAAAACGTCTTTCGAATTGGATTTACACTCTTATTCTTGTCGGGAAACGATGTATAGAGATGGTGAAAGTCTTCAGCAGATTTCAATGCAACAGATTTTAGGTACTGGTATTCTTCAGTGCTTAAAGGCAATTTTTCAGTTTCAAATATCACATCGCTATCAGCATCTTTAATCTGTAAACGAGATTCCTTCTCTTGCACAATCTCAATCTCATAATTCTCGCCGGGAGCTTCTCCTCTCCATAGTTGAAACCGTCGTATTTCCTCCGGCATCTTGAACTTTGCTTCTTCCGGCGAAGAGCCTCTTGCAAAAGCACCAACAAAGTTATCGGCATAAAGAATGCTGTCGCCGCCATTGTGTTCCCACACGCAGTTTATTATCATTATTGATCTCCGTAAATCCCGATTTGTCGGGATCATTTTGTTTTTTTCTTTTCCGGTATGATCCACCACGCGGAAACGATCGCCACTACGATAAACGCCGCGATCGGGCAGAACCCGCCGAGGCAAGCCGCGAGAAAATATGTGATCAGACTGACGACGCTGCGAAGTCCGAGCTTGAATTTCTGTCCGTTTTCGCGTATGATCAGGTAATACATCAGGTGAAACGCGATACTGGCGGCAGACATATCCGCGAAGTAAACGGCAAGAGGCGCCCATGACGTCGGATAACTGCCGACCCACGCCGTTGTGAACGGGATGAACGACATGACGAAAAGCCACACGATATTGCACCACAGGATCCCTACGTTGATCTTTTCCGCCGCGTGAAAAATAAGATGATGATTGACCCAGTAGATCGCGATAAAGAAAAAGCTGAGCAGATACGCGAGCAGGGTCGGCCAGAGCGCCAGAAGGTCATGAAGCCTGTCGCCGAGCGGCTGTTTCAGCTCCAGTATCATGATAGTGATAATGATCGCCAGCACGCCGTCGCTGAACGCTTCAAGTCTGTTCTTTTCCATAATCGGTCTCCTAAATTGATCACGGTTTGTCGTGTCGTTCGTATTGCAGAGCCATCAAGGCAAATAATGCGGTATTACAGATCAAAACGGTAGATCCTTACACGCCGCTTTCCCCGGCGTAAATTTCATTATCTTCCGGGATATCGGCGGTCTCAACGTACGTGCCTCCGGCGATCCCGCACGTCCTCGCGGACGCCGTATTCGAGGGCCGTCAGGAGACCGTCAGATATTCCATGCCGTGTTTCTTGACCTGACGGAACAGTAAGGCGCACGCTTTTGCCGCATAACGGTGACCTCTGTACTCCTCGTCAATCCCGTATCCGATGTTGCCTCCTATATACGTCTTGGCGTTGAGTCCTACCCGGAGGTCGCAATAACCGATCTTCGTCCCGTCCGGCAGACAGATATCAAAATAATAAGCGGGGATAAGCTGTTTTTCCGGCACCGCGCCGCAGGTTTTATTCAGTCTAAGAAATATTTCTTCCGTTTTCAGATCCGACGTGTCATAGAACATCGTTTTTACCTCCAAGCCTTATGTATTGTAGTTCTGTGTTTATCAAAGTGGATATGAGTGAATTTAGAATCATTATTTAACTTATAATCTCAATCGTCATAATCTGATTCTATAATTCTGTATTTATCTGAATAGTCAGTTTCTGATTCTGCCCATTTTTCAAAGGGGTCGTTCGGGTCATATTCTTTTAAAAATGCGTAGTATTCATCTTCAGAATGAAATTGGCTATCATAGTCATCCCAACCGTCTGTTTGGTAGATATTTGAAAATGCAGCCTCAATTGGTTGGTTTTCTAAAATGTAACCCATATATTCACAAAAAGCATCATCGCCATATTCGTCGGTGGCGTGTTCTTTGTAATATAGTACCGCTTTTTTACAATAGCAAACATCTATATCTTCATAAGCGCATATGTTGATAACGTCGATATCAACCTGAGTCACATCTGTTTCTCCTGCAGAATGAAGTTTTTCAATAACATTAAAAGTAGTGTATATTGAATTCATATCACAGTTAAAATATACATAACGTACTTCAGGATCTCTAACACCTTCTTTGATGCGGTCAATGTATCCTACACGGCTTAAAGTATCAATGTCTTCTTCCTCCGGCGCAAACTGAAAATCAGGAGACAACCCCAGTTCTTCTATTAGTTCTTCTTCATTAATCTCAATAGGATGATTCTCGCAATACTTATACTCGCTCACAAATCGAAAAGCGTCTTTAAGCGGTAGATCATAGTCTGTATATATGTCGTATGCTGTTCTGCTTTCCAATTCATCAAATCCATAAATTTCTTGCAGTTCAATTATCTCTTTGATTTGTTCAAACTTAGAGTGTTCAACTCCGAATATTTTGTCTTTTTTTAGTGGTTTCATTTCGACAAATTCGTTAATTGGTATAATCTCGGAATTGCCCATATGGTCCCAAGTCATTCGTATCTTTAATAAAGAGTAGTCTTTTTTATCAAAAGCCTCTTTTGGCGTACAACCAAATGTCTTTTTAAATACTTTGTTAAACGCAGGTTGATCCCCAAGTCCAGATAGTGAAACGGCTACTTGTGCATCAAAATCCTTGCTATTCACGATGTTTTCATAAGAAGCCATCAATTTTCTTTCTTTTATGTAATTTATCAGTGTTTGCCCTGTTAAAAACATAAATACAGTATGCAAATCTCTTGTTGATATGCCGAATCTTTGCGCTACGCTATCGGCAATTTTTGAAGGAGATTTGTCTTTTTTTATTTCTGATTCTATTAACTCTGTAACTTTATCAATTCTTTCGCTACCAGTCATATAAACCTCATCATTATATTACTAATCATAGTTTATCACATCGAATGCTTTTTTTCAATTTTTTAAAATATTTTTTTATGACCATTGTCCAAAGTTGCGCAGAAATGAACAATACTTATTTTCCTGTTTTTCGTAAAATAGTGATAACAAAAACAGATTATTATTGACGGGGCAATGGCAATACGCGCTCCACCTATTACGGTTACTATCAGAGGGTTACACCTTTGCGGTAATATTTATAATACAGAGAGGAGAACAAAAAGATGGCATTGGCAAAATATGCAGAAGAGATTCAGGAGGCAATTTATGAAAGGATAGCGATGCGTGAATACGAATCCACCTATGATTTCAAAGTAACGTCGGGTGAAAATGTTGAAAATCGTACAATTCAAAAAAAGGGAAAGATTTACGAAAATGTTCTTTCAGTTAGTAATCAATTGAACCCACCGTTCGGAAAGGAGGCGTTTTATGTCTGATAAAGCACTTACGGTAATTCTTTTTTTGCTGGCGGCGGCTTGTCCTCCGTTAGCGGCATTATTTATTTTGTTTATCATTATTTGCGGAAGATGAAAGGAGAAAACAATGAGCAACGAATTTGAAGATAATAACTACGATACCACTTTTGAGGCACTGTTGGATTTTATCAATACTTTGCCTAAGGGAAAGGTTAAAATGATCGACTTAGAGCGTTATAAAACTATGATGCAAACGACTGTGGAATTGAAAAACATTCTTGTTCAAACCGGCGCAGAAGGGGAGCTTGAAATTGATCTTTGCGATACGTTCAATATGGGGTCTATCAAAGCCGAATTAGAGGAATTAACTGTACTAGATACAAAGCAATTTGCCGCTATGATTGAAAAAGCGGACAATTTTGAAATATATCCCAAAACAAACGGTAAAATTCAACTAAACATCGCCTTTCAGTCGGTACTGAAAACCATAGAATAATGGTGAACAATAACATAAGAAGCAGGTCGATGACCTGCTTCTTCTTTGTCCGGGCAGGGATAACGGATATAGGCGCGCGCTTTTTCAAAATAAAAGCCGATATTATCCGCAGAGCCCGGGTTCAGTGATCTTTATTTTATCTGATTTTCCGCAAGCTTTGAATACTTCAGAAACGATCCTATCAGGATCATATAGCAGACGGTCTTCGGGATCATGAGCATTCCGAGGATCGGAAGAAGCGGCGCCGCAACAGCGACCGGGATATAGAAAAGAAACGACAGCGCAACAAGCAGCCAGACCGGGCGGAACGCGCCGATCTCTTTTCGCGTTTTGAAGAAAAGACATACGATGATAACGCCGAGCGCGACGAACGGAACATTCCGGATGATACCCCAGATCACGGGGCTGTCATTTTCGATCCATTTGTTCTGCGGCAGCGCGCACAGAATAACGCGAACTGCCGAGAGCGCGTATACCGCGGCACTTACAGCCTTATTCTCCCGCTCGCCGTATGCTTCACTCCAAAGACGGTACATAAGGACGTAGAACACGGTCATCGTGACGGACGTCACAAGCTTGCCTATGCCGAGCCATGCCGTAAGATCCGCGTCGGTATAGTAGCCCAGCACCCGCGGGATAAGGTGAAAGGCGTCCCCTATCCCGAGGATCAGCGCGGCGCAGCCCATCAGCCTTCCGACGCGGTCGCGCCGTCTGCAAAGGATCATAATACCCGCCGTTACGGCAAACAGTAAATAGATGATATCAAAAGTACTTTCTCCGTATTTCATTATCGTATCTCCGGTGTTTGATCAGCTGTATCAAGCTCTGTTGAACTTCTCCTTCGGCTGCTTGCACCTCGGGCACTTCCAGTCGTCGGGCAGGTCTTCAAAAGCAACGCCGTCGTGCTCGGCGGGGTCGTAAACATATCCGCAGATCGAGCAGACGTACTTTCCGCTTGCTTCTTTGGCGGTAAAGTCGACTTCGGCAAGAACCGTCGGCACGGGGTGATCGAGATCGATCACGCGCTTCGCTTCGAGGTTTTCACATCCCTGAGGCGTGTGCGTCCCGCAATATACCGTCGGATTATTGCGGACGAACTCGCGCACCCGGTCGAGCGTCTCGCGGGCGGCGGAGGGATCTTCAAATACTACCGAGAGCTTGTTTTCATACAGATCTTCGTCAACTTAGGTGACGTCGCCGTGAAGCATATAGAACAATCCGTCGCTTTCAACGATCACGATGCTGTTGCCGTTGGTGTGTCCCTTTGCCTTGATGTAGTAAACTCCGTCTGAGATCTTTTGGCTTTCGGGGAAATTGTGATATGCGCCGTCCGTGAACTTCACAGGTACTATGTTAGACAAGCCTTTCAGCTCGTCTGCTGAAACCTCGTCTTCGTTCACAAAGATCTGTGCGTTCGGGAAGGAGCGAAGCTCGCCCGAATGGTCGCCGTGCTTATGCGTGAGAAGGATCTTCGTGACCTGCTCCGGCTTATAGCCGAGAGATGCGAACGCGTCCATATAGGAACAGATGTCTTTCCCCGTATAGAGCGGGCTTTTTTCGTCCGGGACTTCTTCCGGAGTTCCGGCGGGAAGCCCGGTATCGACGAGGATCACATCACTGTCCGTGTCGATCAGATAATTCTGCAAACTTCCGCGATAACGGATGCCCGGATCGAAATTCTGCGGTCCCTCCTCGCCTCCGAATACGAACGGCTGGGTATAAAACCCGTCTTTTCTGAATTTGACTGCTTTGATCTTCATATGCTTATCCTCCATTATTCAGTCTTGCCTTTACACGAGCGATGCGGCGAATTCTCCGGCGTGCTTGAGGTCTTCCTCCGTCGGAAGGCCTTTGTTGATAAATATCCACGACGCGGAGCAATGGAATTCCTTTTTGCTGAGTTTTATACCGAGCTCATCGGTCACTTTTTTGACCGCTTTCCAAGTAGATGCTCCGGAAGCGGAGGTATTCATATTGACCACCTCTCCGATACTAT
>JAEEGL015715003.1_pt1 | contig 10080 bp, 9 predicted proteins | sample 9134231 | NCBI WGS metagenome assembly JAEEGL01 (sample SAMN16246548, study PRJNA631951) | gut metagenome | biome: gut microbiome; feature: rumen; material: fiber-attached | host: Bos | place: Iran: Karaj | collected 2018-10 | reverse complement strand
CCGCATCGCGAACGAGCGGCTGCAGGGCTTCCGGGCCGAGCTCCGGGAGAAAGAGACCACCATCCGCAAGATGACGGAGGTGAAGCGCCTCACGGACAACCATGTCACCAACCTGGAGATCATCATCCAGAACCTGCGTCACGAGAATAACGAGCTGGGGAAGACCCTGACGTATCTCGACAAGCATCAGACAGCATTGTCCCGGCTCCGCCGGAAAGCGGGCGATGCTTTCAACAGGAAGTATCCGAAGGGATCCCGGGAGCGGAAGGAGCTGGACTACAAAAAAGATGCGGTCCTGCACCCGCTCCGGCACCGGAAGATGATCTCTACCCCGGAGGGCCGCAACCTGATCGAAGGCGACTTCGCCATCGGCGACATCTACAAAGAACACGGGAAACTGAAGTTCCCGAAAGTCAGTGAGCCGCTGGTCAGCGTCATCCTGCCGGTCTACAACCAGATCGGCTACACCTACGCCTGCCTGGTGTCTCTGCTTGAGCATCCGGACGGTATCCCCTTCGAAGTGATCATCGCGGACGATGTCTCCACTGACGCGACGAAGAACCTGGACCACTTCGCCGAGGGCCTGGTCATCAGCCGCAATACCGTGAACCAGGGCTTTCTCCGGAACTGCAACCAGGCGGCGAAGAAGGCACGGGGCAAGTACCTGTTCTTCCTGAACAACGACACCAAGGTCAATGAGGGCTGGTGCAGCTGGCTCGTGAAGCTCCTGGAGGAGGATCCCTCCATCGGCATGACCGGATCGAAGCTGGTGTACCCGGACGGAAGGCTGCAGGAAGCGGGAGGCATCATCTGGAGCGATGCCTCCGGATGGAACTACGGGCGCCTGCAGAATCCGGATCTCCCGGAATTCAACTACGTGAAGGACGTGGACTATATCTCCGGTGCCGCCATCATGATCCGCCGCAGCCTCTGGGAGGAGATCGGCGGTTTCGACGAGCGCTATGCCCCGGCCTACTGCGAGGACTCGGACCTGGCTTTCGAAGTCCGGAAGCACGGATACCGCGTCGTATATCAGCCGAAGTCCGTCATCACCCACTTTGAAGGCGTATCCAACGGCACCGATGTGCAGGGGACCGGCCTGAAGCGCTACCAGGTGGAGAACACGGAAAAGCTGAAGGAAAAATGGAAGGCGGAGCTCGCAAAGCAGAGCGAGAATACCGGGAACCCGGATCCCTTCCGTGCAAGGGAACGCAGCCAGGGAAAGAAGATCCTCCTGGTGGTGGATCACTATGTGCCGACCTACGACCGAGACGCCGGATCCAGGACGACCTGGCAGTATATCCGCATGTTCCTGAAGCAGGGGTATGTGGTGAAGTTCCTCGGCGACAACTTTGCCCACGAGGAGCCCTACACCACGGAGCTCACCCAGATGGGTGTGGAGGTCCTATACGGGCAGGAGATGCAGGCCGGCATCTGGGAGTGGATCGAGCATCACGAGAAGGATCTGCACCTGGTCTACCTGAACCGCCCGCACATCGCGACGAAATATATTGATTTCATCCAGTCCAGGACCCACCTGAAGGTGATCTACTACGGCCATGACCTTCACTTCCTCCGGGAGCGGAGAGAGTACGAGCTGACCGGGAACCGGGAGCACAAGGAATCCTCCGAGTACTGGAAGACCATCGAGCTCTCTCTGATGCACAAGGCGGACATGTCCTACTATCCGTCGGAAGTGGAGTGTGCCGCCATTCACCGTCTGGACAGAAATATCCCGGTGAAGGCCATCACCGCCTACCTCTGGGACGAATTCCCCGAAAACACTGCCGCGGAGTATGAAAAACGCGAGGGCCTGCTCTTCGTAGGAGGCTTCGCACATCCGCCGAACGCGGACGCGGTCCTCTGGTTCGTAAAGGAGATCTGGCCGAAGGTCCGGGAGGGCTGGAAGAAAGGGGCCGCAGATGCAGGAATCGCTGCTCCGCCTTGTTTCTACGTGGTCGGCTCCCGGGCGCCGGAAGAGATCCTGCAGCTGCACGACCCGGAGAACGGGATCATCATCAAAGGCTTCGTTTCCGACGAGGAGCTGCGCTCCCTTTACCAGACCTGCCGCATCGTGACAGTGCCTCTGCGCTACGGCGCCGGCGTCAAGGGCAAGGTGGTGGAAGCCCTTTATTACGGTACCCCGGTGGTCACCACTTCTGTCGGCGCGGAAGGCATTCCGGAAGCTTCCTCTGTCATGCGGATCGCGGACAATGCGGAAGCCTTTGCGGATCAGATCCTGGAACTGTACGGAGACACTGCCTCTCTGGCAGGAATGCAGCGGAAGGCGGAACAGTACATCCGACGGCATTTCAGTATGGAGAATGCATGGAAAGTCATAGAAAAGGACTTTTCCTGACGGAAATCATGCTTTTTTCTTAAATCGTGACGCTTCCTGTGTTTGACATTACAGGGGGCTGATGCTAAAATATGCTTAGCAAATTGTTTCTGGGGAAATGAGAGTTTCAGGTTAACCTTAATTTTTTAGAGAGGATAAAGGGATGAAGAAGACAAAAGACAGGCTTTTGTGGGGAGCCAGCCGCAGACTTCTGAAGACTGCATTTGCTGGGATCCTGGCCGGGGCCATGGTCGCAATGACTGCAATGCCGGCGTTCGCAGAAGGCGGAATGCTCGATTACACCGATCTGCAAAAGATCGAAACGAGCAGTGACAAATTTTCTTTGAAGTTGGTCTATAAGTACAACCAGGGTACGACCGGAAAAACAGCAGAGCTTTCCGATGAAATTGCGTCTCAGATGAATCTGAGAGTCTATAAGCTTGCAGATCTTGTAAAGGACTCGAGTACTGAGCAGTTCCATTACAAGTACATCAGCGGTGTTCCGAAGGCAAGTGCCTATGCATCTGAAACATTGGCCGACAGTCTGGTATCAGCACTGAAAGATGATGACACTGTGATTCCGGCGCTGGTCAAAGAGTACGACGAGATGTACACTGATGGCAAGCTGAACAGCCTTTCCTATCAGAGCGGAACTCTGAACAAAGAAGTTTCCCTGAAGGGCACCGGACTTGCACCCTGCGGTGTTTACTATGTCCATGTGGAGTATCCCGAGGGAAGAACGGACTTTGCTATCAGCGGCAGAAGGTACACGATCCAGTCTGTGATCATCACAGTGCCGAACATCGCTTACGATCCGGCTACAGATACCGGACATCAGACAGATGAGGGGATCAACCACGTGATCACCGTTTGTCCGAAGCCCGCGCAGGTCAGTTCCTGGACGCCGGGCGGCGATCCGCCGGGCGGCAATCCTCCGGGAGGCGGCAGAAGAGTTACTCCTCCCCCGCCCTCAGAAGGTTCCGTCCTCGGTGCTTCCAGAGATGAGATTCCTCCGCAGGTCCTCGGTGCGAACCGTCTTCCGCAGACCGGACAGCTCTGGTGGCCGGTGCCGGTCCTCTGCATCATGGGACTCGGTCTGATCGTTTCGGGTGTTCACAGAAGAAAAGCTGTCGAGGCAGTTCACTGAGGTGAGGCTGAACGGACAATATGAGCAATGATAAGATAAAACCTGCCAGAAACAGAAAAGGTTTATTCTCGATCATTCTGGGGCTGCTGCTTTTGGCAGCAGCCCTTTTGTTGGTCGTTTATAACTATTATGACGCTTATCTGGCGGAACTGGATTCGGAATTTTACAAACAGTATCTTCTGGAAGACATGGAATCATACGTTCCTGATGAAGACCTGATGTGGGATACTTATCTCGACAACCAGGATCCGAACCGGAAGATGCCCACCATCATCGTGGGAGAGGAAGAGTTCATCGGCGTCCTTGAGGTGCCGCTGTACAGCCTGGCGCTCCCGGTCATGAGCGAGTGCGATTACAGGAAGCTGAAACACGCGCCCTGTGTCTATTCCGGTACCTACTACCGGAACGACCTGGTGATCTGCGCCCACAATTACCGCAAACATTTCAGCAACCTGAAGTGGATCCCTGTCGGATCGGAGATCAGGCTCCTCGCAGTGGACGGCGCCACCTATACCTATGAGGTAAAGGAGATCGAGACGCTGAAACCTACCGCTGTAAAGGAGATGACAGTTCCGGAAAACAGGGAGTGGGATATGACCCTCTTCACCTGCACCACCGGAGGTCAGGCGAGAGCTGCGGTCCGCTGTGTGATGAAGGACAAGACGCCGCCGAAGTACATGAGCGACGAGTGGTATGAAATGCCGGAGAGCAACGTAAAAAAATGACAAATGTCAAAAAAGGTGTCAGGCACCGTTAAGCAAAAAAGGTGTCAGGCACCGTTAAGAAATCTTAACGGTGCCTGACACCTTTTTTGCATCTTATCAGAAGAATGCCACGCCCTTGCGGCCGGCTTCCTTTACTTCGTAGAGTGCCTTGTCCGCGTCTTTGAAAATGTCATCTGTGGGGGCGATACGATCGCTGAAAGCCACACCCACGGAGATGGAGATGGGCGGAAGTCCATCGGAAGTGTCCTGCAGCTTCGCGTTGGCCTTTTCCACTTTTTCACGGATCAGATCTTTCATGGCGGAGGTGCTGTGCACCATGATGACCGCGAATTCATCGCCGCCGATGCGGCATACGTAATCCTCCGCGCGGAAACTGTCCCGGAGAACAGTGGCAAGCTTGATCAGGATCTTGTCGCCGGTGGCGTGCCCGTAGGTGTCGTTGATCTGCTTGAACTTGTCAGCATCGATCAGGAGAAGGCTGACATCACCCCCCAGATCCTCTTCCAGGAAAGTATTAAAGGCGCTCCGGTTATATAATCCGGTCAGGGCGTCATGAGTGGCTTCGTAGGAGAGCTGCTGATGCTGGGCCTGACTGGTGCGGAACATGCTGTTGTAGGTCCGGGCCAGATACTGGAACTCATAGGAGCCGGACATGGGAAGATACTGGTGATTCTGGATGTGGTCAATGCTTTTCCGCAGGGGCAGGATGATGAAGAAGGTAGTGAGAAAGACCATGACCAGGACGGAGACCAGCAGCATGCCGATCAGGATGTGCTGGTTCCGGAGGACATTGAACAGGCGGTTCGCGCTGTCTTCCTGCATGAGCCTGGTGTCAGCAACAAGGTCGTCCACACAGAGAGACACGTTGGATCCGATCTGGTCCTTATAATTCTGGTACGTGCGGTCGAACAGCATCATTCGTGCCGCTTCCAGTTTCCGGTCGGGCGCCATGGCTGCAAGATCCCCGGTCAGCGTACATTCCCGGACTTCCCGTGGGAAATCGTTGATGTTCTGGCCGTAGCCGTCCACTGCCATGCGCATGGCAGTGATCTCCAGATTCTTCAGTTCGTCGGAGAGCTTAAGCGCTTCCTGGAGATGCGCTTCCGCTTCGGAATCTGCCAGATATTTCCGGACGTCCTCCAGAGCGCGGTCCCTTCTGCGGGTGAGGTTCACTTCTTCGAAGTAGTTCTGCACCTTTTCCGAATCTCCGGTCATGACGTAGAGGCGGGTCTGTGCAGTAAGATAATCGGAAGCAGCCTGGAGATTCCGGGCTGCCTGGTCACAGGTGATGTACCTGTCTGTGGCAGCGCGCATCTGGTCATAACTGACAGAGATCTCCCAGGTGGCGTAGATCAGCCCGAAGGTCAGCAGGATCGCCACTGCGATCATCAGGATATTTACAAAATGAAGCCGGACACCCCGGCTGTCTGTGCTCCGTTGGTCTGCAATTTGGTTCATATGAATCTCCCAGGTGATATACAGAAACAAGCTGAACTGGTATTGATTATCAATTATACCATAAACGAGACCGCAAGTTCCACTGCAGGCAAAAGGAAAACGGGGCGGCAGGCGCATCACGTTGATTTTTTATGATATCCCCGTTAAAATGATAGTAATCATAATCATATTATTACGGTCTCTGGAGGTGCATATGCTGACGATCGATGGACTTAAGAAGTTTGGAGCAAATACGGATGAGGGACTTGGACGATGCATGAAAAATGAGATGCTTTATCTGCGTCTTGTTGGAATGGTGGTCAATGACCAGAATTACGGCAAACTGTCTGCGGCGATCGAGTCAGGGGATCTGAAGGCAGGATTTGAAGCCGCTCACGCGCTGAAGGGTGTTCTGGGAAACCTGTCCCTCACACCGATCTATGAACCGGTAAGCAAACTGACGGAGATGCTCCGTCACCCGGAGAACGGAGGGGATTACCGGCCGCTTTATGATGAAGTCATGAAGCAGAAGGCTCTGCTGGAGGAACTGAGCAGGAAAGGAGCCTGACAATGCCGGAGATCGATCCTGTTCTGATTGCAATGCTGAAACAGGCGAAGGAGGTCGGAGCATCTGACCTCCATGTTGCTGTGGCAACGCCGCCTGTGATCCGCGTGAACAGCAAGCTGAGTCCCATGGAGGGGCAGCCGCGGCTGATGCCTCCGGACACACAGAAGCTTCTGTTCAGTGTCATGGATGAGAAGGACCTGAAGATCCTGAAGGAAGAGGGCGAGGTGGACCTGGCCTTTGGACTGCCCGAGGTCGGCCGTTTCCGCGTGAACATTTACCGGCAGAGAGGGTCCTATGCGGGCGCGTTCCGCCTGATGAACGCAGTGGTCCCGGACGCTGAGGAAATCGGCATTCCGGAGACGGTGATCAATCTCTATTCCAAGAAAAGCGGCATGGTGCTGGTCACCGGTCCCACAGGAAGCGGAAAGTCCACCACCCTGGCAGCCATTATCAAGAAGATCAACGAGAACCGCCACGCCCACGTCCTGACGCTGGAGGATCCCATCGAGTATCTTTACCGCCATGACAAGTCCCTGGTGGACCAGCGGGAGATCGGACTGGACTCCAGAAACTTCGCGACCGCTCTCAGGGCGGCGCTCCGCGAGGACCCGGACGTCATCATGGTGGGAGAGATGCGTGACCTTGAGACGATCTCCACTGCCATCACCGCAGCAGAGACAGGACACCTGGTGTTCTCCTCCCTGCATACCACCAGCGCGGCGCAGACCATCGACCGCATCATCGACGTCTTTCCTGAAGGCCAGAAAGATCAGGTCAGGACCCAGCTTGCCCAGGTCATGGAGTGCGTGGTCTCCCAGCGGCTCGTTCCCAGAGCCAGCGGCAGCGGCCGGGTAGCCTGCTTTGAAGTGATGCACTGCACCCCTGCCATCCGGACCATGATCCGCGACAACAAGACATTCCAGATCCCCAGCACCATCCAGACCAGCCGCAAGCTGGGGATGATCACCATGGACGACGCGCTGGTCGAGGCTGTGAACCGCGGCGACATTACCAAGGATTCCGCAATAGAATTCGCAACAGATCACGCCACCATGGAAGCAAAGTTCGCACCGTCGATAAAACCCACAGAAGGAGGAGTCTTCCGCTGGTAAGGTGCCCGGGAAGCCTGCGTGCTTCCCGGTGTCTGGGAAACCTGCGCTTTTCGGCGCCCGGGAAGCTTGCGGGTCGTGAAAGGCAGGATATTTTCGGAAGCTTTTTATATCTGAGAAGCTTGCGGGTCGTGATTTGGGCGTTTTCAGCGGTTTTTCAAGAATTTGTTCCCCTGTAGGGCGGGAAAACATCGGTTTTCCTGCTCTTTTTCTTGCCTTGTGGGCGTTTTTTAAACAATTTCTGATTTTTGTACCCCTGTTTTATCAAAAACAGGGGTACAAAATAGATAAATTATTCGAAAAACGCCCACGAGCTCACTTCACTCCCGGAATTCCGGCTCATTTTGCCTGGTACAGGGGTACAAAAACAGGAAAAATCTTCTAAAACGCCCAACTGCCGGAAGCAGCTGGTTTTCTTGATTCATGCCTCGCCGCACTTCAGTACTTACACAGCTTCATATTATCTCTTCATTACAGGGAGAGTGCTGTCATAGTTATAGGTGACAGTGCTCTCTGTTTTTTCGCAGATCACATGATAGTTTTTTTCGCCTCGCCCGGCAGTGGAGGAGGCTGCGGAAGTGTCCTGCGCGGCAGCAGCGGAAGACCCGAAAGCTTCAGAAATATTTACCGTGCCCGCAGGCTGCACGGTAAGGACGAGGTTCATGTGCGGGCCGGCAGGAAAACGGCGGGTGATCGCACCTTCAGGGCCGGCAGCGGCATCAATTCCTGCAGCGCCACCGGCGCCAACATCAGCCGTCCCAACACCGGTATCAATTCCTGCAGCGCCGCCGGCGCCGCCATCAAGCTCCTGCAGATATTTCTGAGCTTCGTTCCGCGCGCCGTAATAGTACTCTGTCTGCTGGCGGTACTTTTCCGTGAGGCGCGCGTCCGCCCGGGCGCTGACAATCGAGAGAGCGGCAAAGCTGACCAGGCAAAGGATGATGAAGGTCAGGAGGAACAGCGAGACACCGCCGTTTACTGTCTGGAAGGAAGAACTGCTGGAAGATTCACTGCTCATTCGCCGCCTCGCTTTCTCCTGCAGATCCTTTCTGTCGGTAGTGCAGCACTTCAAGAGAGAAGATCTCGGTCCCGTCGACCGCGGTATTTCTGATCAGAAGACGGCACATGACTCCGTCCTCATCTGCGGCGGGCGGTACGCTGATGGTGTCTGCAGGTGCATCTCCGTCCGCCCGGGTGATGGTAAAGTCCGTGATGATGTCTTCACGGTCCTGCGGGAGGGTCATGTCGAAGAGCCGCCGGAATTCCTCCGGGTCCCCGTCCGCCGCGATGAAGCATTCCGCGGCGTTCTGGCTGATCTGGATGGCCAGGGTCTCTCTTCTGGATTCGGTACTGACCTTGTGGGCATAGACAAAAAGCCGAACGCAGACTACGCTTGCAAGCGAAAAGAAGCAGAGAGTCACGATCAGTTCTATCAGGAAGAGCGAAGATTTTGAATTTGTGCGTACAGATGACGACATGGATCTCCTCGTTTACCGGAAGTTCAGGCCCGGCTGTTTCAAGATTTCATGGTCTGTTGGGCTGGCTTTATTCAGGGCGCTGTGGTGAGCAGGATACTGAGTTCCTCCCCGTCTCCGGTGATCCCTTCCACCTGGACGGCGTTGTCTTTGATGAACTCAAAGCGGAGTTCTTCCATCGGCACCAGCGGCGTCCCGCCGGCCGGGATCACATTGCCGACGTTTCCTTCCGGGGTCATGAGCTCCATCAGGCGGCCTTCGTAGACATAGAGATAGGTCTCATACTGCCCGCCGGCGATCCGGGAGCGGATGCACAGAGAAGGAATGCCGTGGAAATCCTCGGTGGTGATGTCTTCGACCTCCCGCCCCTGCCGCACTTTCTGGGTCAGATAAGCAGTGGTGACGCGGGACAGATCGTTGTCCTGCATGCGTTCGATGATCTTCTGGTACTCTCCGGTCTCCAGAGAGATCAGCAGCATGGCGGTGGAGACGAATGCGGCAAAGATCAGCAGGACGAAGAGCAGGTCAATGGAATGAGTGTGCTCCTGTGGTCTCATTTGCTATCCTCCTTCAGAAGGAGAACGAAGTAGTCGGGGCGGATGTTCGCGGCTACCGGCTGGTAGTCGACGAAGAACTGGCTTTTGTCATAGGAAAGACCGTAGTGCTCCTCCATATACTGCAGATCCGGAGGGAAGAACCCCTCCAGCGCGTAACAGTTCGTGATGCAGCGTTCCAGCGCAGTGTTCAGGGCTTTTTCCTGTTCCGCAGAGCGGGATGTGCTGACGCTGCCGGTCATACTGGCAAACAGGCCAGTCCAGGCGAGGCAGAACGCCAGACTGAGCATCAGACTGTGCTTCCGTAAAAACTGTATCATGGCATCCTCCTGGAAATGTCAGCTGAACCCGACATTTCCTGCAGAACTCATTTCCTGCAGAACTCATTTCCCGCAGAACTTATTTCCTGCAGTACTTAACCTATATTGGACATGATTCCCATGAGCGGCGTGATGACCGAGAAGAGGATCATGCCGACGATGATGGAGAGGACCGCCACCATGGTGGGCTCGATGGCGGAGAGCAGGCCGGAGATGCGGCGGTTGGTCTCCGCTTTATAATGGCGGGCGATGAAGCCCATGGCGGTGTCGACACTGCCGGACTGGGCGAACACATCGATCATGCCGGTGTAGAAGCTGTTGAAGAGCCCGGCGGCGGAGACGGCTTCGGTAAAACGGTCTCCCGCCAGGAGACGCTCCTTGACGTTCAGCACGTTTTTGTTTACAGT
>JAEEGL014217840.1_pt1 | contig 10080 bp, 16 predicted proteins | sample 9134231 | NCBI WGS metagenome assembly JAEEGL01 (sample SAMN16246548, study PRJNA631951) | gut metagenome | biome: gut microbiome; feature: rumen; material: fiber-attached | host: Bos | place: Iran: Karaj | collected 2018-10 | reverse complement strand
GATAGGATCAAACCGCATTCACCAGCGCCCCCCACGCGCGCAGCCCCCGGGGATGGTCTGCACCAGCTCCCCGGTATGTACGTTTACGGCCGGGGTTTGACATTCCAAAGGATCCCGGCTATAATGTGCGCGTGTGTTGGTGGTGGAAGGCCCGTTCAGCGCTTTTTGTGCTGGCGGGTCTTGCGCTTTTTCTTTGGCTTCCGGTCTTTCGGTTTTTTCGGGGCTTGTCTCTCCGGTACAGTATAGCGCACATACTCCGTGTATGTATTGGTCTCTTCATCGGTAAGGCTGTACTTTTCACGGATCACGGCCCCGGCCGGGACGGGCAGCGGATCCGCCGCAGATACCGGCACGGGCTCCGTATATATCGGCTTTGCCATGTTGCCCCGGCTGACGCTCCATTTCTTTGCGTCCGGCCCTTTCTCCGCCTGGCTGATTATGTACCTGGCTATCCCGGTATAGTCCCCGCGCCCGTCCATAAGCCGGTATGTGATATCTTCCTGCGGCCATAGCTGGCAAATGGTATCATACGCGGCCCGCTCCATAACAATGTGATGGTGGATCCGCACCCGCTCCCCTGTGTCCGGGTCTTTCTGTGACGTGCTGATAACATAGCGCGGCCCCCGGCCATGCTCCGCGAGGAAACGCCGCCGCACGTTTCGCATAAACCGTGATAGATCCTTTTTCGCTGCTGCGATATCCGCCGGTAATCTCTCCGGGCCGTATGTCAGCGTAAGCCAGAGATCACCCGCTCCGAAATTGCAGTTTATCACCCGGGCCAGATTCTTGACCGCTTCCCGCTCATTCTGCTTTATCTTTGCAAGGGAAGATCCGCCCTTTACCCGCTGGCCCCGGCGCTTCTTTTCTTTTGACCGGCTCCCGCTCATAAGCGCTTTCCGCTCTTCCACGGTCTTGCCGGATATGATCTTGTACGTCATAAGCTGCTGCATAGTCCTTTCCCCGTTTTCTTTGTGTGTGGTGTCTGGCTGTAAACATAGGCTCTTATCGGGCCCGGAAAAATACGGCCGCTATTTGTCGCGGTGTGGCGTGTCTTTTTGTGATCTGTTGTGATCTGTCATAATCTGTCGCAGCCCTTTATAGGGCGATCCGGGCCGTGCTCTAAGGCATGGCCCGGATTTTCTTTCCAACGTTGGAAGATTTTACGCAGGTATATTTCCCCGGATATGCACCGGCGTTTCCCCGCGGCGCACGATCCCGGCCCGCTCCGCCGCGTTCCGCCGGATCTGGCCCGCAAAGAAATGGTGAATGTGATAGTTGCAGCCCTTGTACTTCGATGCAAAGTAATTGTCCATGATGCGGCCGTACTGCTCCGGGAGTATTTCGCACGCTTCCCCGGACATGAGCCGGGGATCTGACGTTTGCGCGCTGAAATAGGGGACGATCACCGCCAGCGCGCGCAGCTGCTCCCGCTTCAACTCGGGATGCTCCCGCCCCGTGAACAGGTGGAACTTGTGAAAATACAGGTCAAACACTTCTGCCAGCTCTTCGGCCGTGTACGGGCTGTTCAGCTCCGGCGCAAAGCCCGCCACCCATGCTTTTATCTGGTCTCGGTTCATCCGTCCCGCTCCCCTCCGTTTTGCAGGGCTTCCCGCTCCATCCGCTCCATGAAGAGCGCATACGGGATCTTGAATGCTTTCCCGCATTTGATATGCGGAATCTTGCCCGCTTTGATACCGTCCCGGATATAGTGCTCACTAAAGCCGGACAGCGCCACAACTTCTTTGATCGTTTTATAGGGCGTATCGGCCCCGCTCATGCGCCCACGGCTTTCTGTGCGGCGATCTGATCCACCGCCGCTTTGTACCGCTCCGTTTCCTCTGCGGGCAGCTCATGCCGCAGCGACTTTGAAAGCGTGGTGTCTGCGATCCCCAGCGCGTCAGCGACTTCCCAAAGCAGCACCCCGCGCCGCTTAGCGTACTGGCGAAATTCTGTGTTTCCGTTTGCCGGTCTGCTCATAGTAATATCTCCTTTACTGTTTTATTCTTCTTGTTGCTTTTCAGGTTTCTTTCTGGTATAAATATCATAGATTGATTTAAGCAGAAAGGCAAGAAAAAATATCGCGTTTATAAAAGTGATACAGATAATTGCAAAATAACACTTTTAAGCGATTTCGCGTCTGTCTTTTTCCCTTGTTTTGCTATTATCGCTTGCATTATTCGCGTGAAAGGCTGGTTATTCTTATGGCAAGAAAGAAAAAACCATCTTCCGAAACGTGCAACAACCCTTTTCCCGCTCGGCTTGCTGATCTAATGGACGAAAAAAAGATCACACAAGATCAACTTGGTAAAGCCATAGGAAAGGGCCGTGCTTCAATAAGTCAATATGTCACCGGACAATCTGACCCGCCGTTTTCCGCTCTCGTAGATATTGCAAAGTATTTTCATGTTTCAACAGATTACCTGCTCGGGCTTACTTTCTCCCGTTCTGCTGATATTACAAATCGGGCAATCTGTGAAAGAACAAATCTAAGCGACAGGACGGTTGACGCGCTGGCAGCGCTTACCGTCAAAGGCCCCGGGGACGGAACAAAATGCACTCGGGAGCAAATAGCTTTCTTTTTGGATAAGCTCATTTTCTCTTTGTGCAGCGACCGGCTCCCGCTCCTGGATGATATCGCCCGATACTGCGTTTCTGTTTATGAAATCCTTTATGCGCTCGGTGTTAATGATTCCGGCGACCGGTTACACTTCGGCGGTGCTCTGCCCCGGCCGATAGAGGATGATTATTTTGAAATGCTCCGCTTTAAGATATCCAGGGGACTTGATTCCGTACTGGATGACATTGCAAAAGCGGACATTGCCCGCTCCGCGCAAGATATCTTTCGTAGTTCCTATGATGAAATATTCTGGCGGGATGATTCCGGGCAAATCGCCGGGCCGATCTGGTACGATGATGATAACGGCAACCGAATATGTATGACTTTTAGCGAATATAGCCAGTATGTCAAACGTGGTCTTTCTATGGTGCTTGTTCCCGAAAAAGAGTTCTATTCGATAATTCGTGATGTTTGGACGGAAATAGCGGAAGAAGCGGCCGCAAAGCTCCCTGCCGGGCAAACTCGCCTTGATATTCATCTGCAGGACATTACAGAAGCGGACTACCAAAAGGCCCTTGAAAAGGTGATGCAGCAAAGGGCAGAAAGGAAATGGGCTGGCAATGGCGTACTCCCGGAAGAAAACGAATAAAGCCGGGGCTGTCTTTTACGAAATCGAGGTCAGCCGGGGCCGCGGGCTGTCCCCGCTCACAACGCGCTGGTATGTTCCGGCGGGCTGGTCTTCCAAGGCCATAGCCCGGGAGCTGGCAAAGCAGGAAGCGGACTTCGAAAGGCGGGTAAAGGCCGGAGAGGTTCAAAGCCGGGCAGAAACGAAAGCCCAGCAGGAAGCCGACAAGGAAGCCGCCGCCAAGATCGAGACCGTGAAGCAGTACGGGGAAAAGGTCTTTATGCCGTCCAAAAAGCTGACCTGCAGCGAAAACACCCGCGCGTACTATCAGTTCGCCCTTGACGGCCATATATACCCGGCTATCGGCTCCGTAAAGCTCCCGGAAGTCACCCCCGCCCAGCTTAGCGCGCTGCTGCTGTCCATGCAGGAAAAGGGCTTTTCGTTCTCCACTGTCAAAGGCGTGTATGCTACCCTGTCCCAGCTCTTCAAAATGGCATACATGGCGGACGTGATAGACCGCAACCCCGTGGACAAGATCCAGCGGCCCCGGCAAAGCAAAGACGGCGAGGAAGTGAAAGCGGACGGCTACCAGGCGTTCACAGCGGAAGAGCTGCAGCATATTCTTTCCTGCCTGGACAATGAGCCGCTGATCTGGCGGGTTTATGTCCGGCTGATGCTTGATACCGGTATGCGCCGCGGGGAGGTCTGCGGGCTGCAATGGCAATTCGTAGACTTCGACCACGATCAAATCACCGTGGCCGGGAATCTGTGCTATACGAAAGAGCGCGGTATCTATCTGACCACCCCCAAGAACGGGAAAACAAGGACAATAGACATTCCCGCGGATGATATGACGCTCCTGCGGGCGCTGGAAGCCGAACAGATCAAAGAGAAAAAAGACGCGGCCGGTAAAGTGGTGGATATCAAAAAGACCCGCTCCAAGACGATAAGCCCGTATGTATTCCACCAGCCAGGCGCGCCGGATCCCATGCACCCGACCAGCCCGACCCGCTATTTCAAGAAGTTTTCCGATAAATACGGGATCCCGGATTTTCACCCGCACAAGCTCCGCCATAGTTTTGCGTCCCTGGCGATCACCAACGGGGCCGACATTGCCAGCGTGTCCCAGGTGCTCGGCCACTCCAACAAGGCCACAACGCTGCGAATGTATACCCACGCCGACCAGGAGAGCATGAAGCGCGCAAGCTCCATCTTTTGGGAAGCCCGGCAAAAGAAAGAAGCCAAGGAAGAAACCAGCTAAAAGCGATCCCCCGGCCACGCTCTGCAGCCGGGGGATATCACTTTTCCAAACGTTTGTAAAAGTTGGAAGTACAAAAATCGTCCCCGCCAGAAACCGGGACAAAAACCGGGACGGGGACGAAAAACCGGGACATAAACCGGGACGGCCAGCACAGAAACCGGGACGCCACGATATGACACGATATGACAAACTACGACAAGATACGCCAAGGAGTAATCAGAAAAACATAGGTATATCAACGCTTTTTCGTGCGACATTATGACAGACTATGCCAAACCATAACAGGCTGCGCCAAGATAGAAACATAAATGGCATTCAAGAGGTCAGCGGTTCGATCCCGCTTATCTCCACCACACGAAAAACCCTGTATTCTCAATGAATACAGGGTTTTTTCTTTGCCAAAAACGGCCCCCAAAAATGAAACATGATTACAAGAAACCGGGACAAAAACCGGGACGGGGTCTTTTTTTCTGCCCTTCTCGGGCTGTTTCGTCCCGCTCCGGCGCGGATTATCGGCGCGGCCGGACGCGCTGCGCGGCCGTCCCGCTCCCGCCCCGGTCAAGTATCGGTCAAGTATTCCAACGTTGGAAAAAAAATATCTTGATATTCCGGGCTCATACCGGGATTTTCTCTCACAAAACTTAACATTTCTTTTCCTCGCTCCCGCGTCCCGGCTTTGCTTTCTGCCCTGCTGCGGGGCTCTCTTTTTCTCTGTTCCGATGCTCTCCCCCCTTTGGGGGCTGGCCGCTGCTGCGGCCCACAAAAATGCATTTTTGTATGACAAGGCGAAACTTGCTCTTGATTTGTTCCGCGTGGATCCGGCCCGCTCCGGCGTTCTGTAAGCCCCTGTAAGCGCGTTTCTTCGCGGCGGCATCTGTACCCGGCCCAGGCCCGGAAAACTCCGGCCAGCTCCGGCCGGGGAGATCTGCAAGGCCCCCGCTCTGATATCCGGCTCCCGCTCCGTCTGGAAGATCTGCGCCCCGGATCCGGCCCGCTCCGGCGTTTCGTCCTTGCTTTTCCCCTTTGTCTGTGATATGCTCTGTATGTGATCCCCCGCCGTACCGATGCGCCCCCGCCCGGGCTAAATTCGGTCTTGATGCTGCGGGGGATCTTCTTTTCTGCGCAGCTCTCCGGCGCTCTGTAAGCCCCTGTAAGCGCGTTTCTCCGCGCCGGTATCTGTTGCCCGGCCCCGGCCCGGAAAGCTCCGGCCCGCCGCCGTCCCGCTCCGCTCCCATGAATACCGAAAGCCCGCCAGGTATCACCCCGGCGGGCTGTTCTTTTGAGTGTCAATGCTCTGAAAGGTACGCTTTCAGCTCCCGGATCCAGGCGGGGAGATCTTCGCCGCGTGTTATCAGCTCCCCGTTGACGTATTCCGCCACTTCCACAAAGCCGTTGTAATTGTCAAAGAAATGCGCTTCATCACAGTACGGAAGAATCTTTTGCACGGCTTCCCAGCGCCCGGCAAAGCGCCGTTCTACGTCCTCTTCCCGGATATTGTGCCCGCCGTGGGCTACCCGGTTTTCGATCCGCTCTTTGCACTCTTCCACGGTATCAAGCCCCACATAGAAGAGCCGCACGGTATAGCCCAGCTCCCGCGCCCTGGCTGCGGTCTGCTCTGTTTTCCGGCCCGAAAGCGTTGTTTCCTGCGTGAAGCTCACGCCCTTTTCAAGACAACCGGCGATCCGCTCCAAGGCGATCTTGCCGCCGGTCAAGGCGTTTCCGCCGCTCTGCGCCGTGATCTTGTCCACGTCAATGATTGTTCCGAGATCTGCGCGCTGCGCTTTGAGTACGCCGGTCAAGCTGCTTTTGCCCGTGCCGTTCACGCCGCCGATAATGGTATAGGCTTTCATGCGTCCCGCTCCCTTTCTATGGTTTCATCTATGGCCCGATTGATAAAGGCGTTGACGCTCTCGCCCCGGCTCTCCGCGTGGGCTTTTACACGTTCTTTTCCACCTTTCGGCACAGTGAGATTGATTCTATCATAGTTTTCTTTCATGTATTTATTGACGGCTTTTTGCTGCGCTTTCGATACTGCCATGATCCGCGCCCCCTTTCTATTGTACCCATATTATAGCGCCGCTATCTATCTGTGTAAATAGACAATCTGCACATATCTGCGCAGATATATTTGGCGCTTCTGTCAATTGATATATCTGCGCAGATATGCTATCATGATATCGTAATCAAGGGGGAGCGATCCCGAACCGATCCCAAGCGGCGCGCAGACATACCGGTGACATGGACACGGCCCAATGAACTGCTACATTCCGGACGCGCACCGACTTCCCCAAATAAAACGAAAAGGAGATATCACACCATGACAACCGCCGAGATCATCACCAAGGCCCGGGAGCTCCGGGAGCTGCAAGCCCTTATCGAGGAAGCCCAGCAGGAAGAGGAAGCGATCAAGGACGATCTGAAAGCCGCTATGGGGGACGCGGAAGAGCTCCGCGCCGGGGAGTATAAGATCACCTGGAAGAGCGTCACCAGCTCCCGCATTGATACCACCGCGCTGAAAAAGGCGCTGCCGGATCTGGCCCGCCAGTTCACCCGCGAGACCGTGACCCGCCGTTTCTGCGTGGCATAAGAAAAGGCTCCTTGCGTCAGCCGGTCAAGCAAGCCGCAGGGAGCCCCCAACAATCCCAGCCGGGGCCGGGACGGATCTATGATACCCCCGTCCCGCTCCGAAATCAAGAAAGGATTTTCGGATTATGGATTACATGGAGTATGTTCTTTTTCTTATGGACGCTTTCGGTATGACGGAAGCGGAAGCGGCGGAAGCCGCCGACCGGGAGTTTTCCGCATGGGGCTGAAAAAATGGTGGTGTGTCACTATCTGCGTGTATGACGATGACACCACGACCGCAGAGATCACCGGCTCCCGCCGGGCACGCAGCCGCCCCCGTGGATCATACAGGAGCACCCGCACCCGGGATATATATACCCGATGGTATCACACATACGCCGCTGCGCTGGACGCTGTACAGGCCGCAGCGGACGAAAAATGACGCAGCCCCGCAAGGGCAGAAAGGGAATACCGATGTACTATGACGCGCACGCGCTGCGGATCCCCGCAGCGGAAGCCGTAGAAAAAGCCGATATCTGTTGTCTGCTGTCCGATATGCAGATAAGCCATGAGATCTATACCGCTTTTATTCCCCGGATCCGGGGAGCCGCCCCCGGCCGGGATTCATGGGAGTGGTACTGTCTCTTCGGGACGATCTTCTTTGCCGGACGTGTCCAGGGCGTGAGGGAAGAGCGCGCCCGCCGCCGGGCCATAGCCGCGCGCAAAGCGGCCCGCTCCGGGGAGATCCACGAAAGGGGGCCCCGCTCCGATGGATGAACGAAACACCCCCGGCGCGCTGGCCGATGCGATCAACGATCAAGCCGGGAAGATCGAGGAAGCCGCGCTTGTTCTGGTCGTGCTGATGGGATCCCTTGAAAGCTGCGGGCAGGGAGCAAAAACCGTTTCCGTCCTTTCCGTTATAATTCGGGATCTGGCCGCACGGCAGGACGCGCTTTTCAATATTGCCGGAAAGGTTGACAAGCTGGCCCCGGCCCGCTCAAAGGAAACAGAATAGCATAGATCTGCGGCGGGGTTTTTCGGGCCCCGCCCTTTTCGTGTCCCGCTCCGGCTGTTTTCCTGTATCAGCTGATAACGAAAAAGCGATCATGCGCGGGGGCTGCGGTGTCCCCCGCTCTTGTCTTTTCTTCCCGCCGTCTGTCGTGTGCTGTCATGGTTTTGCGCGGTCTGTCGTGGTGTCGTGTGTGCTGTTGTGATCTGTCGTGATCTGCTCCCGGCTGTCATTTGTTCGCGCGCGTGCGCGTGCGCGCGGGTGACTTTCCCTTTCTTTCCCTCTGATTTGTTCTTTGCAGCTCCGTGGCAGTTTGCCCGGATCCGGGGTTTTAGGCTTCTCCCTAATAGGCGTATTGCCGGAAAACATACGGCTATACCCTGCTTGCCAAGTTGCGGCGCACGTTCTCCGGCGCGCTGTGCTGCGCGGTTTTTGCTGTCCCGCTCCGGGGAAGAAGATCACCCGCTCCGGGATCCGGCCCGCTCTGGCCGTGGCCCGCTCCGGCGCTCTGTAAGCCCCTGTAAGGCGTTTTCCCGTGGGCTGTGTCTCTGCCCGGCTCCTGCCGGAAACGCTACGCGGCCGTCCCGCTCCGCGGCCGTGCCGGGGATCTGCCAGGCTCCGCCGTCCCGCTCCGAAAAGAGATCACCCGCCCCCCGCTGGCTGTCAAAGGCGGCTTTGCCCCGTCTGCTGTGCAAGCCAATCTTCAAAGCTCTGCGGCCGGTTCTCTTCCGTTTCCCGCTCCGGCTCTATCCCCAGGAGCTCCCGCAGCTCATGCAGCGCTTTGGCGGCTCCGTTGGCGTTCAGCTCCCATGTGCCGCTTTGAACGAGCTTTTTTGTCACGGGATCCCGGATCATGTGGGGCTGTCCTTCCATGCAGCTTTCAACGAGCTGCACCAGTTTAAGCCCGATCCAGTTTTCATCAACGCCGATCTGCTGAAACATATCCTTTGCCACTTCCCGCCGGTACTGCTGCACTTGCGGAAGCGAAAGCAGTTTGCTTGCCCTGGACGCTGCGCCGCGCGGAGAATACCCGGCGGCTATGGCCGCGTCTGCCCCTTTCCCCGTTCTGACGTATTCGATCACAAAGCGCATTTGCTGCGGTGTAATTTGTTTCATGGTGTCCCGCTCCTTTCGTTATGCTGCGGCCCGCTCCGGCCGTTGTAAAACTCTGTACGGCGTTTTTCCGCCGGGGATATCCCGGCCCGCTCCCGGTCTGAAAGCGCGCCGCTCATGGTGTCCCGCTCCGCTCCCGGAAGATCTGACAGGATCCGCTGTCCCGCTCCGGGGAAGAAGATCACCCGCTCCGGGATCCGGCCCGCTCTGATTGTGTCCCGCTCCGGCGCTCTGTGCGGCTCTGTAAGGCGTTTTCCCGTGGGCTGTGTCTGTGCTCGGCTCCGGCCGGAAAAGCTGCGCGGCCGTCCCGCTCCGTGGCGTGTCATAGATCTGCCGCGCTCCCGCTCCGATATCACAGAATCGGAAAAGCGTTCATAAACTCCCGGCGCATTTCATAAAGCTGCCCCAGCTCCACCCCGGCGCTGGCCGCTGCCGCTTTGGGGCTTTTCCCCCGGATCAATACGGAGAACAGCGCCCGGCCCGCTGCCGCGTCCCCCTGTGCTGCGCTCTTTATGTACTCGGATATTCTGTCCCGCACGCTGTCCGGCGCGGTGTCCCACAAGCCGCACAGCACTATGATATAGTTTTGCTCCCTTGCGTTTCGTCTGCATCTGATAGGATCAAACCGCATTCACCAGCGCCCCCCACGCGCGCAGCCCCCGGGGATGGTCTGCACCAGCTCCCCGGTATGTACGTTTACGGCCGGGGTTTGACATTCCAAAGGATCCCGGCTATAATGTGCGCGTGTGTGTTATCTGTGAAAGGCCCGTTCAGCGCTTTTTGTGCTGGCGGGTCTTTCGCTTTTTCTTTTTCGGCTTTCGGTCTTTCGGCTTTTTCGGCGCGGCTCTGCCCGGCACGGTATATCTGACGTATTCAGTATATGCGCCGGTTTCTTCGTCTGCAAGGCTGTACTTCTCCCGGATCACCGCCCCTGCCGGAACGTCCAGAGG
>JAEEGL013140718.1_pt1 | contig 10080 bp, 9 predicted proteins | sample 9134231 | NCBI WGS metagenome assembly JAEEGL01 (sample SAMN16246548, study PRJNA631951) | gut metagenome | biome: gut microbiome; feature: rumen; material: fiber-attached | host: Bos | place: Iran: Karaj | collected 2018-10 | reverse complement strand
CAGCTTGTAGGTGGCCACGGCGCCGACGCCGTTGTCCGGCTTGACGATGACCGGCCAGCCCACCTCGTCGATAAAGGCGCGGCAGCCCGCCTCGTCGCCGACCATGTGGAAGCGCGCGGTGGGGATACCGGCGCGGCGGTAGTACTCCTTCATGCCGGACTTGTACTTGATCCGCGGCACGTCCTCCACGCGAAAGCCGCCGGGGATGTTGAAATCGCTGCGCAGGTGGGCGTCCTGCTCCAGCCAGTACTCGTTGTTGGATTCCAGAAAGTCGATCCGGCCGTATTTGAAGATGAAGAAGGCCACGGCGCGGTAGACCTGGTCGTAGTCCTCGAGCGAGGAGACCCAGTAATACTCGGTCAGGCTGCTCTTGAGCTCAAAGCTCAGCTCGTGATAGGGCTGGTCGCCGATGCCGAGGACGTTGACCCCGTCGCAGCGCAGCTCATGGCAGAACTGCCAGTAATTCACCGGGAAATTGGGGGAGATGAAGATCACGTTTTTCATAGAGAGCCCTTCTTTCTATTTCAATAGTTCCGGCACGAAGTAGCCCACCTGCTTGAACCACCACGGCCAGTCGTGCGACACGTCGCTGCCCCAGTAGTCGACCCAGGCGGGGATGCCCTTTTCGACGAGGATGCGGTGCAGCGTGCGGGTGTAGTCCGTCAGCTCCCAGGGGCCCTGCCCGACGCAGATGATGGCGCGGTGCCGGCGGTAGAGCGCGAGATAGGGGTGGTCGTAGGGCATGTTGGAGAGGTAATTCACCGGGGAGTTGAGATAGACGACATCGTCCATGTAATCGCCGAAGCCGTAGCTCGCCTCGTACAGACCGCTGAGCGACAGCAGCTGGTCGAAGAGCTCCGGGAAACGGAAATAGAGGTTCGCGGCGTGCATGGCGCCGAGGGAGCAGCCGAAGGCCGTCACCCCCGGATCGACCTGCCAGCCGTAGCCGCGGCAGAAGCTGCGGATATAGGGCACGACCTCGTCCGTCAGATAGCGGATCCACGCCTCGTGGCGGCGGATGCGCCAGTAGGGGTCGCCGCCCGTGTCCGACCAGGTCTCCCCGTCTATTGTGTCCACGGAGAAGACCGTGGCCTGCCCCGATTCGAGGAAGGGGGCCCAGGCGTCGATCATGCCGAAGTTTTCGAAATCGAAGAAACGGCCGTTCTGGCAGGGGATAAACAGCACCGGCTTGCCGCCGCGGCCGTAGACCTTGATCTCCATCACCCGGCCGAGCGCCGGGCTGTACCATTTATCGTAATACATATCCATGGTTCATTCCTCCAGATCGTAGAGAAGCGTGGGCAGGAAGAAGGGGATCTGCTTCTCCCAGCTCGCCTCGCAGTGCCGCCCGCCGGGGACGATGCGCGCCGTCAGGCGGACGCCCCGCTCGAGCAGCAGGCTGGCGAAGCGCCGGAAGTTCCGCGCCGTGCTGCGCCAGCCGAGCTCCTCCTCGCCCATGTCCATATAGACGACGGTGTCCACTCCGAAGTCCGCCGCGCGCAGCAGGGCCTCCAGCTTTTTCGGCCCGAAGTCCAGCGAAGGAGACAGGGCCGCCGCGCGGGAGAAGACCTCAGGGAAGCGGCTCACCGCGTAGAGGCTCATCAACCCGCCCATGGAGCTGCCGGCGATGAAGGTGTGCCCGCGATCGGGCAGCGTCGGGTACAGGCGGTCGATCTCCGGCTTGAAGCTGCGGATCAGCCAGTCCATCGTCAAGGGGCCGCGCCCCTCGATCGACCCGAAGCCGCGGGCGGTGAAGGAGTAGGGCGCGTATTCCGACAGGCGGCCGTTGTCCGGGTCGTGATTGCACTCCACCGCCGCCACGATCAGCGGCGTCTCATGCGCGTCCAGATATTCGCCCAGACCCCAGCTTTTGCCGTAGGTCGCGTCCTCGTCAAAGAACACGTTGTGCCCGTCGAACATATACAGCACCGGGAAGCGCAGCTCAGGTTCGCTCTCCAGCGCCTGCGGCAGATAGACATAGGCGCGGCGCGGCTCTTCACCGGTCAGCTCCGGCAGGGTGACGTCCCAAACTTCGATCATGTGCGGCCTCTGATCATAAAAAGATGATCTATCTTAGCACGGCGGGCCGGAAATTGCAACGCCTGATCCGACGCGCCCGACGAATTCCGCCTCCCCGTCCGCGCAGAAAAAGCGCCCCGCGTTTCCCTGAAAACAGGCGTAAACGCGGGACGCTGGTATTTCGATTCCCTTCGGGCGCTTTTACTTCAGCCGGTAGCCGGCCTCGTTGAGCCTGGCGACGACGGCCTCCATGACCTGCTGGACCTCCTCGCCGGTGAGGGTGCGCTCCGGGTGGGAGAAGAAGAGGCGCACGCTGATGGACTTGCCCTGCGCGTCGGCGAAGGTGCTGACCACGGCGATCTTCTGCAGCAGCGGGCTGTTGACCGCCCGGACCGCCTGCGCGATGGGCTCGTAGCGCTCGCAGAGCACCGTCAGATCCTGCTCCATGCCCGGATAGCGGGAGGGCACGCGATAGACGAACTCGCCCATCGGAACGACCGTGAGCAGATCCATGTCGAGCTCGGCGTAGACCACCTGCGCCTTTTCGTCGAGCTTTCTGAGCACGGAGGGGTGCAGCAGGCCGAGACAGCCGATCTGCTTGCCGTCGACGAGCAGCGCGTTGAGGTTTTTCGGGTGCTGCCAGTCCTCTTTGGCCTCGAGCGCGGAGAAGGCGAGCGGCTGGCGGCGGAGCGTGTCGACCAGCTCGGCCAGCGCGTCGCGCAGGCGCATGTACAGCGCCTCGGCGCTCTGCAGGCGGCTGTAGAGCGTGATGCCCAGCATCTTGTGCTCGCGCGCCATGTTGTTCTCATCCACGCCGTCCACGGTGCGGCCGACCTCAAAAATGCCGAAGTCGTCCGCATAGCCGAGATTGGCCTTGACCTGGCACAGCTGCGTGGGGATCATCGAGCGGCGCAGGAGCTCCGTGTTCGGGTTGGACGCGCCGAGGATGCGCAGGTTCGGCACGGTCTCCATGCCGAGGGCCTTCATCTCCTCCGCGTACTGCCAGATATAGGAATGCACCTCGTGGAGGGACCAGCGGTTCACCAGCAGGTCCTTGACGGTGTTCTCCAGCGTCTTCTCCTCGCTCGGGCGCACGGGGTAGAGCGGCGCCTCGGTCGTGTGCACGTCGAAGTTGTCGTAGCCGTAGATGCGGGTGATCTCCTCGATGATGTCGGCCTTGATGGTCACGTCCTTGGTGGCGCGCCAGGAGGGCACGCTCACATGGTACTTCCCGTTCTCCGCATCGACGCCGAAGCCGAGCGCGCGCAGGGGGCGCACGATGTCCCCGTCGCCGATGGAGATGCCGGCGTAGCGGTCGACAAAGCTCTTGTCGAAGTCGAGCGTGATCTGCGGATAGCGGCGGGCGTATTCGTCCGTCAGGCGGGAGACCACCGTCGCGCCGCTGTCGATGTCCTGCAGCAGCCGCAGGAAGCGGGCGATCGCGGGCACGGTCATCTCGGGGTCGAGGCTCTTCTCATAGCGCGCCGAGGAGTCGGTGCGGTGCCCGAGGCGGACGCTGGACTTGCGGATGGAGGCCGCGTCGAAGTTCGCAGATTCGAGGGTCAGGCGCGAGGTGTCGGCGACGATCTCGCTGTCCAGGCCGCCCATGATGCCCGCGATGGCGACGGGCTTGTCCCCGTTGCAGATCATCAGGGTCTCGGGGTCGATCTTCCGCTCCACGCCGTCGAGCGTCTGGAAGCTAAAGGGCGTGTCGAAGCGGCGGATGCGGATGCTCTCCACCTTGCGGCTGTCGAAAGCGTGCATGGGCTGGCCCATCTCCAGCATCAGGTAGTTGGTCAGGTCCGCCAGCAGGTTGATCGCGCGCATGCCGCAGTAGTAGAGGCGGATGCGGATCGCCTCGGGGCTCACGTTCTTGCTGATGCCCTCCACGGCCAGGCAGGAGTAGCGCAGGCACTGGGGATCCTCGATCTTCAGATCCAGCGGCGGGAGCCTGTCGTAGACGGAGAGGTCTGCGAGGTCCAGGGGCTTGAGCGGGCGGCCGGTCAGGGCGGAAAACTCGCGCGCGATGCCGTAATGGCCCCAGAGGTCGGGGCGGTTGGTCAGAGACTTGTTATCCACCTCGAAGACGATGTCCTCAATGGGCCAGAGCGTCTTGATATCCGTCCCGCAGGGCACGGAGGGGTCGAGCTCCATGATGCCGCTGTTGTCGTCGCTGAGGCCGAGCTCCTTCTCGGAGCAGCACATGCCGTAGGACATCTGTCCGGCCAGCGGGCGGGGGGCGATGTCGATGCCCGCCACGTGGGCGCCGACTCTGGCAAAGCAGGTCTTCATGCCCACGCGCACGTTCGGCGCGCCGCAGACCACGTCCACAAGCTCCGCCTCGCCGCAGTCGACCTTCAGCAGGTGCAGCTTTTTGGAGGAGGGGTGAGGCTCGACGGACTTGATCTCGGCGGCCACAACGCCGCGGAGCTCGCTGCCCTTGAGCTCAATATCGTTTTCCACCTCGGCGGTGGACAGAGAAAAGCGATGGATCAGATCCAGCCGCGCCTGCCGGTCGTAATCGGAGAGATCGACATACTCGGCGATCCAGTTCATAGAGATAAACATAGCTTTCGGCCTCCAGATAATTCAGTCTTCATTCAGCTGCGCGGATGATCACCACTCCCCGGTGAACTGGTCGAGGCGGTTGAGCAGGCCGCTGTTGAGATCGCGCAGGTCGGCGATGCCGTACTTCATCATGGCCAGGCGGGTCAGGCCGAGGCCGAAGGCGAAGCCGGTGTACACGTCCGGGTCGATGCCGCCCTCACGCAGCACGTTCGGGTGGATCATGCCGCAGGGGCAGAGCTCCAGCCAGCCGGAATGCTTGCAGGAGGCGCAGCCGGAACCGCCGCAGATGAGGCAGTTGATGTCCAGCTCGAAGCCGGGTTCGACGAAGGGGAAGAAGCCGGGGCGCAGACGCACCTTGATGTCGCGCTGGAAGACCTCGCTGAGCATGGTCTTCATGAAGAAGATCAGGTTGGAGATGGAGATATCCTTGCCGACCATCACGCCCTCCATCTGGAAGAAGGTGTTCTCGTGGCAGGCGTCGGTGCTCTCGTTGCGGAAGCAGCGGCCGGGGAACACGGCCTTGATCGGCTCGCCCTTTTCGATGAGCCGCGGGCCGTACTTGCGGTAGATCGCGTTCTGCGCGGCGGAGGTCTGCGTCTTGAGGAGCTGGCCGTTATCGAGATAGTAGGTGTCCTGCATGTCGCGCGCGGGGTGGAACTTCGGGATGTTCAGGGATTCGAAGCACTCGTAGTCCGTGACCACCTCGCTGTAGTCCTCCAGCGTGAAGCCCATCGAGCGGAACACGTTCTCGCACTGGCGCTGCACCAGCGTGATCGGGTGATAGGAGCCGCGGCGGAACACCGGCGGCATCGAAACGTCGAACGCGGGGACGGCGTTGAGCTCGCGCTGCAGCTCCTCCTGCCGGAGGCTCTCCATGCGCATGGCCAGCTGCTCGGAGATCTCACGCTTGAGATCGTTGACCTCGCGGCCGAAGGAGCGCTTCGCCTCTTCGGACAGCCCGCCGAGGTTTTTCAGCAGCGCCGTCACCAGACCCTTCTTGCCGAGAAAGGCGACGCGCAGCTCCTCCAGCTCGCGCTGGCTCTGGATCCCCTTCAGCTTGTCGAGAAAGCCGGCCTGGAGATTACGGATTTCTTCATTCATATTGACAACCTCCGACAATAGAAGATTCAAAAAACACAGGATTTCCCCGCGGCGGCAAATGCGCGCGGAGAGCGGGAAACAAACATTGAAATATTATCATGTAAGGGCATGGATGTCAACATTCACGGGGCCCAAATCCGGCTGCCTTCCCGGCCTTCGGCGGTCCTGTGAGAACAGCGCTCGCAAAAGGTCGGGAAATGTGATATACTGTATTTCCCGACGTGCTGCCGATCCCCGCCGGCATACGGCGCGGAGAGAGAACAGAGTGGATCGGCGGGAAGAAAAGGAGCGTCGAAAACGATGAAATACTATGTCGCAGCCGATGTGCACGGCTTTTACACCATTCTTCACGACACGCTGGAGCGCGAGGGCTGCTTCAGTGACCCGGAGCCTCACAGGCTGATCCTGCTGGGGGACTGCTTCGACCGCGGCTGCGAGGCGGAAGAGATGCAGCGCTTTCTGCTCGAGCTGCTGGAAAAGGACGAGCTGATCCTGATCCGGGGCAACCATGAGGATCTCTTCGTGGATCTGGTCACCGTGGACAGGGGCCTGCCGGTCCGGCACCATGTGAGCAACGGCACCTACGGGACCGCTCTGCAGCTGACCGGCTTCAACGCGGCCGAAGCCCGCAGGCACAACCGGGCTTTCGCCGCCGCCGCCCGGCAGACGCCGTACTATAAGCGCATCATCCCCGCCGCGGTCGATTACTTCGAGACCGAGCACTACGTTTTCACGCACGGCTGGATCCCCTGCTTCGAGACGGGCGAGGGCTGCGAATACGACCCCGACTGGAGAAACGCGGACGCGGAGCGCTGGCGGGACGCGAGATGGATCCACGGCATGGAGGCCGCGCAGACCTGCCGGGAGGAGGGGAAGACGATCCTCTGCGGACACTGGCACTGCTCCTACGGGCACGCCGTGCTGGAAAAGGCCGGGCCGGAGTTCGGCCCGGGGGCGGATTTCAGCCCCTACCGTGCCCCGGGCGTCATCGCGCTGGACGCCTGCACCGCCCTCAGCGGCATGATCAACGTCATCACGCTGGAGGACTGACTCTTTACAGCATAAAGCGGACCCCGCCGCGCTTCTGCGCGGCGGGGTCCGCTTTATTCACAGCGTGATCCGGTACAGCTCCAGATCCACGCCCGCGTCGGGCTCGTAAACGGTCTTGTCATAGACGCCGCCGTTGGCCAGGATCGTCCGCCGGCTGGCCTCGTTCGAGCACAGACAGGAGACCATGACGCTGTCGATGCCCAGCGCCCGGCAAAAGGAAAGCACCTCGCGCAGCATCCAGGCCGCCGTGCCCTTTCTCCGCTCGGACGGCCGTACCGAGTAGCCGATGTGCCCGGCGTAACGCGCCAGATAGTCGTTGAGCCTGTGCCGCACCTGGATCATGCCCAGCAGCCGCCCGTCGGACGGGCGGACGCAGAGAAACTGCGTGGCCTGCACCTTGCCCTCCGGCACGGTCTCCGGGCGCTCATAAAGCCGGGTCTCCGCAAGCCAGGCGGCCGGATCTTCGCAGCGGCGCAGGGGCCCCGCGCCGTCCATGGAATCGCCATTGTCCAGAAAATCCTGCCGGTAGGCGCGCACTTCCTCCAGCCACTCCTCGGAGGGGCGGATCAGGATACGGTCGGGCATCTCACTTTTTGCGCTTTTTGTTGGCATACCAGAACATCCAGATCACGATGCAGATCAGGACGACGGCCACCACGATGCCGAGGATCAGGTTGAACAGGCTCCCGACGATGCCGGCCGTGCCCCGGATCAGCTTCACGATCAGCATGAAGCCGAAAACCAGCACGGCGATCAGGACGACCAGACGGGATATTTCCTTGGTGCTCATGCGTTTTCTCCTTTTCCGGCGCTCCTCAGGGCTCTCCGAGGAGCATTGAGATCTGCTTTTCACCGGCCTCCGGGCAGATCGCCCGCAGGCGCTCGACGACCCTGGCCTTCGAGGCGGCCGGGTCCTCGCGATAGGCCTGCTCCATGAAATCCGCGCCGAAGAGAGCCTCCGGCGTTGTGTAGCGGGCCACGCCCCAGCCGTATCCCTTCCCGAATTTGTCGCGCTTGTAATCGAAGTCGCCGATCACGACATAGCACTGCATCTGCAGGCGGGCGATGCGCGTGTCGAAACCCTTTTCGCCGTCCTTCCCAAAGCCGGACAGGCGCTTGAGTTCGCGGCTCGTAAGGCTGACATTCTGCGCCAGCGTGTCATAGATCCGCTTGTCGGCGTAGGGGGCGAAGCAGTCGTCATACAGGGCGTCGAAGTCGTAGCCGCGGCGGCGGTAGTTGGCGAAGACCGGGAAGAAGGCCCGGCTGATAAAGCCCGCGCGCCCGCGGAAGAATTTGCCGTACACACATTCCCCCGTCCTCGCGAGCGGGCCCTTCCACTCCCAGGGGCCTTCCTCGGTGCCGGAAAACCAGAGCCGCGGCGGGGTGTGCTCGGCGATGGAAAAGCCGGGTATCCCGTTCTTGAAGAAGGGCAGGAAACCGAGCCGCTGCACGGTCTCCAGGATCTTCTCCGGCCCGGTCAGTGCTTCGATGGGCAGCATCGATCAGTTCAGATGCTCAAAGCCGTCGTCCGGCCGCGCTTCGGGCTCCGCCTCCGCCTCGCGCAGGTTGAAGACCATGGCCCAGTTGTAGAGCAGCAGCTGCAGCGCCGTGCCGAAGAGCATCAGCTGCATGCCCAGATAGCGCTTGTCCGCCAGGCACATCAGGCAGAGCGCGGCGCCGATCATACAGTCAAAGCGGGCGCGGCGCGGCCTGGCGGTGCCGAAGGGGAAGCCGGCGATGCGGGCGTAGGCGAACATGGCGGCCGAAACGGCGACCATCTCCGGCACATAGGCCCAGAGCACGCTGTTGATGGAGTTGCTGCGGTAGAGATAGACCAGCCATGCGGCAAAGAAAAAGATCGGCGGCAGAGACACGGCGCAGAGCAGGGTCTTCCGCTCCGCGGCCTGATGGGCAAGCTCCAGCAGCAGCGGCGCGGAGATCGCGCTGACCGCGGCCATGGCCGAGAGCACGCGCAGGAAGCGGGCGTATTTATCCGTTTCGGCCTTGGAGAGCAGCGCCATCGCGCCGGCCAGCACGATCATGCCGGCCAGCCAGTTGACGATGCTGAAAAGCTGGTAGTCGTTTCGCAGCGCGCCGACAAAGTCCTCCGGCACGCTGAGCCGCTGCCGGTCGTCCCGCTTGAGAAAGCGCAGGAACACCAGAGCCGCGGCGATGACAAAGGCGGGGAAAAGGACGTTGAAGGCGCTGTTGTCCACGAGGCCGAGGTCGTTGAAGGCGATCATGACCTGTAGCCAGCGCAGCAGGACGCCAAAGGCGCCCGCGCCGATCACATAGAGGCTGAGCTCCAGCGTCTGCAGCAGCTTCTTCCGGATCCGCTTCTTGTCTTCTTCCTGCTCTTTTTTCAGCTTTTCCTGCTCTTCCCTGTTCTCTGCGGAGTCGGCAAGATGCTTCTCCAGCGCGGCCTTCTCCTTCTCCAGGACATCGTCCTGCGCCTCCGCGGCGCCGCGGCGCATCTCCAGCGCCTCGTTGAGCATCTCCGCGACGCTTTGCTGCTTTTCCGGCGCCTCCGCGGCTTCGGCCTGTGTTTCCGGCGCCTCGCTCTGAACGTCCGGCGCTTCGTCCTGCGGCTCGAGCACGTCGCCGCGTTTATCCATAGAATCGTTCTGCATATTCCTTATTCCGTTTCCATAAGAATTGATCAGGCAAACAGCAATCCATGCAGATTGCGTACATTTCATTGTAACCTGATTTGCCCCCTGCGTCAAGACTTGCCGCCTTTCGGAGGAAGAAACGGATGAAAAAAACCATTGTATGCGCCTGGCTCGGCCTGCTGCTGTGCGCGCTGCTGACACTGCTGCCCGTGTCCGCGCCCGGGGAACCGGCCGTGACGCCGTATCCCGCCGCGGCGGAAGCGGCTGTCTATGAAGCGCCGGACACACTGCGGGTGCTGCAGCCGGACGGGGAGATCGAGACCATGGCGCTGGAGGACTACGTCCGCGGGGTGCTTGCGGCCGAGATGCCCGCGGATTTCCCGATCGAGGCGCTCAAGGCGCAGGCGGTCGCGGCGCGGACCTACGCGCTCTACTGCGCCGCAGGGCACAAGCACGGAGGCGCGGACGTCTGCACGCGCTACTCCTGCTGCCAGGCCTGGCAGGACGAGCAGACGCTGCGGGAGCAATGGGGCACGGACTACGAGCGCTGCGCGGACAGGCTGCGCCGCGCGGCCGCGGAGACGGAAGGGCAGATCCTGACCTGGGAGGGGGAGCCGGTCTTCGCGGCCTTCCACTCCTCCTCCGCCGGGGCCACCGAGGACTGCGGCGAGGTCTGGAACCCGCGGCCCTATCTGGTCAGCGTCCCCTCGCCGGAGACGGCGGAGACCGT
>JAEEGL013022501.1_pt1 | contig 10080 bp, 6 predicted proteins | sample 9134231 | NCBI WGS metagenome assembly JAEEGL01 (sample SAMN16246548, study PRJNA631951) | gut metagenome | biome: gut microbiome; feature: rumen; material: fiber-attached | host: Bos | place: Iran: Karaj | collected 2018-10 | reverse complement strand
TGATGTCATAAGCCAATTGATTTTAATTTTCGATGCAAAAATAGGAATAAAAACTGAAAATACAAAATAAATGATGGAAAAACTGAAAATACAAACCACGAATGTGGTAGATGAGAAATGAGGCATAGGAACAGGCTCCTGTACCGTGAGTAGAGAAGGACAGGAAGATGTCCGAAACTTTTTATAAGGAAAAGATTTGGATATTTCGCGAAATGTCAGTATATGTGTATAAAACGTCTTACCATGAAGGCGACCTGAGGTAGGGTGGAGGGGGGCAAATACCTGCTGTAGGAGAAGGATGATGGCCGGGTAGATACTACTCTGGTTCGATTTGTGAAGAATGGTTAAAAATTTAGCCATTCTTTTCTTTTTTCATTCGCTCTGTCCTCTTTTTTATAAATAATGTGTAATTTTGAGGGCAAAACCTAAAACGATGAACCTAAAACGATGAAGCAATCACAAGAAGAAATCCGATACATCATCATCAGTGACATGGTGAAGAAATGAAACTCCTTTGTTCCTGTTATAGGCGAGGATACATCTCTGGTGTGTATGATACTGTAGTTTTGAAATAATATGAATAAAAGTGAATCAATATAATGGAAAAGAAGAAATATGATGTTTTTATTAGTTATCGCCGCTCTGATTGTACAGACCGAGCGCATCTAGTAAGAGAAGTGTTGAAATCAATAGGATACGATGAAGACCGTATTTTCTTGGACACACATAGTATACATGAAGGAGATTTTCCTGAGAAAATTCGGATTGCTTTAGCAGATTCCAAAGCTTTTGTTCTATTGATTTCTAATGATAGCATTGCATCCAAAAGAGAGGATGATAAAACCGACTCAACTTTTACGGATTATTATTATGAAGAAATAAAGCAAGCATTGACTCTTAAGCTAAAGTTTGTCCCTGTCTTGTTTGACAATATTAAGATTGAAAATCTAGATTTTCCTGAGGAAATAAAAAGTCAGCGGATTTTTTTAAAGAATTCAATTGATTATAATCCTGAAACTTTTGCTGGTAAACTAGAATCTTTCCTCCAAGAACAAAAAACTTGGAGAGATTTATTTGTCGTGCCAACGATAATATTGACCATTTATGCCATTGTTACCTTGTTAAGTGGAATGGGTATGTATGTGTACGATAACTATTTCCTAAGTTATGATACACAAATAGATGTAGTGGCTAATAATACAACAGTTGAGGATGGCCATTATTATTATCAACTTCCCGATGAAGTGGTAATATATGATGTTAAAAAGGATTCTATCTATCATTTAGAATTTGGTGAAGTTCCTGCTATAATAACTGCAAAGTTTAACATGGAGCAAGTGTATAGTATAGGTTTTTGGAGTGTTGCGGTAGGTTTGGCTTACGAGATAACAAAATCAAAGGTCAAACCTCATAGCGGGAAGGCATATATAACATATATTGCTACTGGGGTTGCTGTGATAGCCGGAATCGGGCTTGGATGCACGTTGGAACGTGTCCTGTTTCCAGTTCAGTATTCTACTCCTATTGCAAATAATTTGAATGAAAAATCTTTTTGGCAAGAAGTGATCCGTAAGAAACATTCAAATCGTACAATTCAACTCAATCGATAGTATGGATAAATCCGATAAAAAGTCCTATGGTGGATGCTTAATCTTCATTTGCATATTTGCCATCTTGGCTATATTTGTCAGATGGAGGGATGATGTTGACGAGTCTAAGTCACAACGCTATCAAGAATTAATGGATCAAATAGCGAAGGAACCAAGTGCAGAAAAAGCAATTGTTCTGTTTAATGAAGCATACGAAAATGCTACTTCTAGAAATGAAAGGCGTAAAGCAAGGAGTGGAGTCATTGTACTATATGAACAACTTGGTAATTATTCTATGGCTCATCACTTGTTGGACGAATTTATAGAAGAATTTGAAAGTTCAAAGTTTACCGATATTCATCGTGCTTTATTGTTTGTGAAAGAGGGAAAGAAAGAAAAGGCTATAGAGATGTTAGAATTAGTCCTAAATGAAAAGAAAGATTTTGAAGAGCCTGGTATGGTGGCATGTTTATGGGATTCTTTCATTAGTCCTGATTCTGGTGAAAAGCATTTGACACACTACTATGACTATTTTTTTGATTATGTATGCAATATGGTTGCATTAGGATATGAATCATATTTAATAACTGATTCCGTAGAAAGGCTTAAGAATAAGGAAAGACTTTTTTTGTTAAATCCACAAATAGACGATGTTGCCCAATCATATATAAACTATAAGACAGAAAATCCTAAAAGTTACGGAGGCTTTGAGGTAGAGAAAATAGATATAATGCAAAAAATGCATTTGGGACTATGGACAACTGCAGTGAATACAGATAATTTAGTAGAAGATGTTTATCGCATGAAATGGAATTTTGCGACTTTCTTTCTAATGGAATATGATAAGACATATGGTTATCAACTAACAAAACAGAAAATGAGCGACTTGTTAGAAACGAATCATACTACAAGTGAAAAATTTCCTAAGTTTCTTATAGATGCATATATGTCATTAGGACAGCCAGAGAATAAAAGCCAAATGACATATGATGATTTCAAGTCTTTCCATAAAGAAGGACTGGCATTCTTAATAAAACTTACGCCTACAACATTATTGTCATCTGAGTCTTCTTTTATAAAAGAAGGTATTACTGACTCACGAATATTACTTCGTTGTAATGACTGGGAATTTTCACACGGAACGAATTTCTTACCAGATAGTGTCGCCAAATATAGGGGAATGAAAAAACAGTTAGTTTTGCTATCCGACGATTATAAACTCGACACTATAAGTATTGAGTCGGCTAGGTTGGGAGCGAGAATTGAATATGTCTTTGTACCAACAGCTATATACGAACTGCTTTTGCATGACTTTTCAAGAAGAGTAGGTGCGGATTCTGTTTCGAGGACGCAGGGACGGGTTCCTGTATCGAATAGTTTCTTGGACGATCTGGGTGGACAATAGAACAAGAAAGGAAGCGATATAAGAATATATGGCACAAGAAAAAGAATATTTCGCATTCATCAGTTATCAGCGCAAGGATGAGGAATGGGCGGATAGGCTGAGGAGTAAGTTGGAGCACTATCGCCTGCCGTCGAGTGTGAGGAGGCAGGATGCATCTCTTCCCAAGGAGATACGTCCTATCTTCCGTGATGCGCTGGAACTGGCGGGGGGCGTGTTGGCAAAGGAGATAGAAGCGGCCCTTCAGCAGTCGAAGTTCCTCATTGTCATCTGTTCTCCAAACTCTGCAAAGTCTCCCTGGGTGAACAAGGAGATACAGACCTTCATTGACCTTGGCCGTGAAGACCGAATTATACCTTTTATCATTGATGGGACCCCATTCTCCGATGATGAAGAGACGGAGTGCTTCCCTCCCGCTCTCCGCTCATTGAAAGAAGAGAAAGAATTACTGGGTATCAATATTAACGAATTGAGCCGTGATGCAGCAGCAGTCAAGGTGGTCGCTCGTATGTTTGGACTGAAGTTCGACACATTATGGCAGAGGTATGAGAGGGAGAAGAAACGGAAAAGGTGGATGATTGTTGGAGGTTCGTTGCTGTTCGCACTCTTTAGTTTGGGAATAGGAGGTTATATTGCTCACCAAAATCAAAAAATTGCAGAAGAGCGTGACAGGGCAAATTCAGAACGAGATCGAGCCAATGCAGAGAGATTGCGGGCAGAATCTGCCAATGCTTCTTTGCAATTGGCGAACGACAGCATTCGGCAGCAATATGCGCTCATAGAGAGACAAAAGGATAGCATAAGTCATCAAAAGGATGAAATTGCGATAGAGCGAGATAATGTGAAGAGTGCGAATTATGGAATGAAGATAAATATGTCTAAGTTTCTTGCAGAGAAAGCATCCGCATTAGTTGATGATGGAGAATCCTACCTTGCCCGAATGATTGCATTACAAACACAATCTCCCAATTGCCCTTATACTTCCGAAGCGGAAAGAGCAATAAGGAAATCACTTCAACACCATAGTAGAATCCTTTATGAACTTGGGAGTCATAACATATCCGTATTATGCAGTCCAGACAACAAATTTATTGCGACCCTTACAGGAGATTCAGTTTGCGTATGGGATAAATCTACAGAGGAATGCATTACATTTGGACATCATATTAAATCAGCGTCATTCAGCCCAGATAGCAAACGTATATCCACTATTTCCAATAGGGGAGTAGTGCAAATTTGGGATGTGGCAACAAAAGCATGTATTCGAATGTTTAATGAGAATTATGATTGCTCAGGTTATACACAACAGGTTCCTTTTAGCCCAAATGGAGAACGCATTTTTGCTATGGTTGACCAAAAGGCTTTAATCTGGGACGTTAATAAAGGCACATGTATTTGTGAAGCTAAAATTCCTTATGCTAGTACGGGTGCTTTTTGCCAAGATGATTCACATATCATAGTTGGTTATGAAGATGGCGCTATTCGAATTTTTAATTATGAAAAAGGGGAATGTGAGAATTTTTTTGAGGGAAGAAATACAAAAGCGTTTAATATGATAAATTCTGTTGATGTCAAAAATGACTATGTAGTATCAGCGTCAATGGATGGTACTATTCGTGTTTGGAGTAAGAAACAAAATAGTTGTATAAAAACTTTAGAGGGACATCTGAGAAGTGTCGAAACTGTCCAATTCAGTCCAGAAGGGAGTCGAATTGTCAGTAGTTCTATAGATGGTACTATTCGTGAGTGGGATGTGAAAACGGGGCAATGTCTACAAGAAATAGATGCGTATAAAACTGGTGCATCATCTTCAATCTATACTGCTGACGGAAAACAGTTTATATCCACATCTAAGAATGGATTCGTACGTGTTTGGGATTCTGAAACGGGTTTTTCGGATATAACATTGAAATGTCTTTTTGGACGAGTTACGTCAGCTTCCTATAGTTTTGATAACAATTATATAGCCACCGCATCAGAAAGTCATGATATTGATATTTGGGAAATTGCATCTGGCAGTGTTGTCGTTAGTTTGAGTGCACCTACGTTTGTTAATTCTGTATCATTTTTCCCTAACAGTTATTTAATTGCTGGGGGATGCTTTGACAATACTGTCCGTGTGTGGGATGCTGTCCAAGGCGAAATTCTTTTATCTTTAAAGGGCCATTCTGCTGATGTCTGTTTCGTGGATGTAAGTCATGATGGCAGGTACATAGCTTCTGCTTCTGACGATAAAACAATCCGTATTTGGAATGCAGAAAATGGTAATTGTCTCCAAATAATGAAAGAAGACACAATTCCCTTGTCTGTTTCGTTTAGCCCTGACAATCGGCAAATTGTTTCTGCTACATGTTCCACGCTACACACTTGGGATTTGAAATCCGGTAAAAAAATACACGCATTGAAGGGGCATAGTCTGGATGTGAATTCTGTATCCTATAGTCCGGATGGCAAATTCATTGTTTCTGGATCAGATGATTTGTCACTTCGTGTTTGGGAAGCATCTACAGGAAAATGTTTGCGGGTTCTTGATTTTTTTAAATATCCAGTAAAATATGTCTCATATAGTCCAAATGGGAAATACATTGTTTCTGCATCTGGAAAGACTGTGCAGGTTTGGAATTCACATACATTTCAATGTATTCAAGTCCTTGAAGGGCATAGGATGCCTGTTTTGGTTACGTCATTCAGTCCGAACAATAAAAGGATTATGTCATCCTCTTTTGATAAAACCATCCGCATCTGGGACTTCCGGCCCCTCCAAGAACTCATCAACGATACTCGTAAGCACTTCAAGAATCGTCAGTTGACCCCTGAGGAACGACGGAAATATTATTTGGAGTGAGTAATTAAGACGTGTAACTTTATTATTTTAGTAACTATGGCATTATTAGGTGCACACAAAATGCAACTGCTGGCTCAGCTGAGACGGCATCCGAATGTTGACCTCCAGATATTGATTAAGTTGTTGAACCAATATGAAGATCTAGAGTTAGAGGACTTGCGTGGATATATCAGCGATGAACTCTACGAACAATTGGAGGAGGTATTACGAGACCCGGAAAAAGAACGTAGAGAACAGGAACTTGAAAGGGTAGAGCGGATGAGGCGTGAGGAAGAAGCAATGTTTCGTTATTCACCGAAGCCTTCCCATGAACCAATGCCCAGTCCTGAACCAGAACCTGCTCTTGAACCAGAGCCAGACCCATGTCCAAGACCTTCATTGCCACCTTCCGAAAAATGTTGTCCTTATCCTAAACATTCATCACTTGATGTGGGGACAACATATGTTCCTCACTCCAAGAAATCATGGTGGCAACGGATGACGTTCTGGCGTCGAAAGGATGAAAGGCGAGAAGTATGCACATCTGTTTTTGCTCCTGCAGAAATTAGTCCTGGGCGAAATATGCTGATACAGGTTTACTTGCATTTGGCTGACGAGGAAAAGAAGGTTATCAGTTTAGCCCAAGAGGCTCAGAGTAATGCCGTCAGGAAAGGGTATGACACCTTGAGCCAGTTCTTAAAGGTTGGTGATGTGGTGAATGTGGCTCTTTCTATCTATGGTTGGCAAGGACTCTTGTTCCAAGATGAGAAATCTATCACATGGAAGGGCCATTTCTCGAAATGTGATTTCCGCTATCTCGTACCTCAAGATTCGGCGGACGATGAATTGAGTTGTGAGTTGATATTCCGGTTGAGGGACATTCCCCTTCCAATAGGTGAGATGACTTTTGTTTCCTCAATCTCTGAAAATCCACGGGAACTGAATGCCAAGATGTCTTCAAAGATATATCGCCATGCTTTTGTCTCGTATGCTCATAAGGATGGAAACGAAGTGGATCTCATCGTCAAAGCGTTGGAAGCAATTGGTGTCAAATTCTTCTACGACAAGATTACATTGTCATGTGGCGACGTCTTCGATGAGGTCATCATGGAGAATATCGATCAATCAGATGTGTTCATACTCTGCTGGTCGAAGAATTCAGCAGAAAGCAAATATGTCCGCAAGGAGATTGAGCGTGCGCTCCCTCGTGCATATCCTCAAGTGAAACCTCAGGAAGTTGCAACCCTGAAGTTCTATCCTATCAGCATAGAACCCGTAGATGAACTGCCTGACTATCTCAAAGATATATATCATTTCGCGAGTATGAAGATGCAGGAACTGATTTCTACCGAATAGGTTCTTAGACCAATGGCCGCTCGCATATATTGTAAGGAGAACAGTCTAGACAACAGGAAAAGGGAACGGATTTTTTGCAAGAATAATCGTTTTTTGTGCTATTTTTTGTATATTTGTGCCCGAATAATAAACTAAAAGCCAAAATAGAATACTAACGAACTTGAGTCGCAAGACGGGTTTCTGAAATATTTAAAGCAAATATGGAACAGATGAAATACGACGTATTTATCAGTTATTCGCGAAAGGATTATGTGGATGATAATCGGCACGTGATTCATGGTAATGCCCTTTCGAAAATTAAAGACATGCTAACTCAGAACGGCTTGACGTATTGGTTTGATGAGGAGGGAATATACAGTGGCCAGGAGTTTACAAGTGTCATTACAAAGGCAATTCGGACATCTAAAGTCTTTGTCTTCGTTTCTTCAAAACATTCGAATTCTTCTACGTGGACTAGTAATGAGATAGCCATAGCCAAGCGCCTGAATAAGCCAATAATTCCTTTCTGTTTAGACGATTCTCCATATAATGATTCTGTAATGATGCTGATTGCAGCACTCGATTATATTGATGGACGCGACCAGAATGTTGCTTATACGAAGTTAGTCAGGGCGATAAACTATTATATTGACAAGGACTATAAGGAAGTTAACGTGGAGCCAAAAGATGATATTCGCCAAAGTGATAGGCCCCAAGAATATACTGGCTCTCAAGATTATAAAGGACATACATTATGGTATGAAAGATTAGTCAATCCCTCATTTACGTTTTATCAAAAACTATTGGTGTATTTTCAATTGGGGATATACGGTTTATCTTTGTTTTTTGTTGTTTGGACGTCATTGTTTGGTGCCTTAGCGGTTTATCATCATTTTCAACTCAGTCAGTTTATGCTCATGTTGACACTTTTGCTTGCTCTCTATTCTACAATAAAACTACGAACGAAAAAAGTATTTTGGTGGGCAGTTATCTGTGTCTGTGACTTTTTGGCGGTACTCTATATGAGTGTTTTGGCAAAATATCTGTATCAGAACTGGAATTCATTCTCTACTTTAGAATTGCCTGTCTCAATTCGATACCGATGGCTTTATGTTATGGGACAGGAAATGGAGGATGGCAACTACTATTTTATACATCCCACGCTGATAATCTTTGTAATATTGCATATTGTTTTGATTTGCTGTTCGTTTTATAAAAGAACTCGAAAGGCGGTTGGATAGGGATGGCAAGGGAACAGATGCTGACATCATACAAATGGTGAGAAACGACAGATGTTACAATAGTTAAAGAAAAGTTGGTAGAAAACTCGATATACTGCATATGTTTGGTAATAAAAGACTTGACGAATTGGAAATCAGCGTCAATGAATTGAAGATGCATCTGAAACGGCTTGATGATAAAGTCGAGCAGCAGGGAACTGTTCTTCAGATGCAGATAGATACTTTGAAGTCGGAGATGGAAATCCTGGAAATAAAATCGGACAATAGTTTTCTGTTGAAAGAGTACGACCGACTGGTTGAGGCCGTCAACCGCTATCCCATCAGGATCATGGAACTTAAATCCATGGCCGAACTTGCCATTAGACGACTCAACAGTGAAATCATTAAGTACAAGGAAAATGTAAGGCGCTATCAGACAGAGGACCAGGAATTGACGGATCTTTTGAATACTCCAATACAAAACCGATGGGCAGATATTCCCGGGCGCATCTCTAATACTTTTGACATGGTTGATATATACCTGATTGGTGACCTCATTCAATATAAGCCTGAGAACCTCATCAGATTAAGAAACTTTGGCCCATTGTCGGTTAAACAGATTGTTTCTTTTGTAGAAGAAGCCGGGCTCTGCTTTGGAATCCAGTATAGGTACGACAATGAAATGAACTTATACATAGTCGACGAGAAATTGAGCAAGAAACTATATAGAAAGTTCAGTAAGACCAAAAAGGAGTCGCACAAGGATGTAGACGCAGGTTCCTCTGCTGAATAGGTCCATGCACGATCCAAGCAAACATTAAAAAAAAGCATTATTAGACAATGGCGCAAGAAAAAGAATATTTTGCATTCATCAGTTATCAGCGGAAGGATGAGGAATGGGCAGACAGGCTGAGAAGTAAGTTGGAGCACTATCGCCTGCCGTCAAGTGTGAGGAGGCAGGATGCGTCTCTTCCCAAAGAGATACGTCCTATCTTCCGTGATGCGCTGGAACTGGCGGGGGGCGTGTTGGCAAAGGAGATAGAAGCGGCCCTTCAGCAGTCGAAGTTCCTTATTGTCATCTGTTCTCCAAACTCAGCAAAGTCGCCCTGGGTGAACAAGGAAATACAGACCTTCATTGACCTTGGCCGTGAAGACCGAATTATACCTTTTATTATTGATGGGACTCCTTTCTCTGATAACGAAGAGACGGAGTGCTTCCCTCCTGCTCTCCGCTCATTGAAAGACGAAAAGGAACTCCTTGGTATCAACATCAACGAAATGGGGCGCGATGCAGCAGCCGTGAAAGTCGTCGCAAGGATGTTTGGCTTGAAGTTCGATGCGTTGTGGCAGCGATATGAGAGGGAGAAGAGAAAGAAAATGTACTGGATTGCAGCCGGAACAATAGCAGCCTTCTTGTGTATATCTGGCATCGCGTTATGGATGTACCAGCAGAAGAAGGAAACCCAACAGGCCAACTGGATGATGATGGAGAATCATGCACGTATGGTGGCTGAGAAATCGAAGGATGAGGTAAAGAAGGGCAATACCTATGATGCCATATTAGCATTACTTGAACTGCTTCCACAAGACGGGAGCCGACCATTTGTCGCAGAACTAGACGGAGCCCTTCGGACTGCGTATGACTCTTTGCAAAATAGGAGATGGAACTGCAAGAACCTTGGACAGAACTTTAGCAGACTCAGTTTCTCA
>JAEEGL012754941.1_pt1 | contig 10080 bp, 6 predicted proteins | sample 9134231 | NCBI WGS metagenome assembly JAEEGL01 (sample SAMN16246548, study PRJNA631951) | gut metagenome | biome: gut microbiome; feature: rumen; material: fiber-attached | host: Bos | place: Iran: Karaj | collected 2018-10 | reverse complement strand
CGTGTTTTTAAATAAAGGTGTTGCATTATTTTGAATTCTAAGATATAGTTTCCTTGTTGTGGAAAACGTTTTCCGAAAGGAGATTATATGTTACTTGGTGCAATTTATCATCGTATGTCAGAACAGTACTGCTATTGTCTCGATGAAGACCATCTCATCATCAACCTGAAGACCGGGTATGATGTGGATAAGGTATACATTTACTACGGCGATCCCTATGACGCGGGAATAATGGGCGGAAACGAGCGCTGGAGCGGGAAGAAGGAAGAAATCTATTTCAAGAAGAACCTCAAGAATCACATCTGGTGGACCACGACCATAAGCCCTGCTTACAAGAGATTCAAGTACTACTTTGAATTGCACTCAGGGGACGAATGTGTTTACTTCTTCGAGGACGGTTTTTACACCGAGGAGGAGATGAACCAGGAGGGAAAGACGCTGTCATACTTTATCATGCCCTGGATGAATCCGGCTGATGTGTGCAGAACCCCTGCCTGGGTCAATGACACTGTCTGGTATCAGATTTTTCCGGAGAGATTCTGCAACGGTGATAAGAGCATTGATCCCGAAGGTGTTCTTCCGTGGCAGACCGGTGAAGTCGGGATGCATGACTACTACGGCGGAGACATAAAGGGAATAAGGGACAGACTCCCATATCTCAGAGACCTGGGAATAACAGGAATCTACTTAAATCCTGTCTTTGAAGCTAACAGCAACCACAAGTACAACACCCGTGACTACAAGAAGGTTGATCCTCATTTTGGAACCAACGAGGATCTGAGGAAACTGGTGGATGAAGCCCACGAAATGGGTATAAGAGTGATGCTGGATGCGGTGTTTAACCACACCGGTATCGATCACCCCATGTGGCAGGATATAGTTGAAAAGGGGCAGCAGTCCCAATACGCCGACTGGTACATGATAAACAAGTGGCCCGTTGAGAGCGGAAGGGATACCAGAGATGGCAGGTATTACTCTTTTGCCTTTGCAGAGTACATGCCAAAGCTCAACACCAGCAATCCCAAGGTTCAGGACTATCTTCTTGATATCATCAGGTTCTGGATCGAGACCTTTGACATAGACGGCCTAAGGTTTGACGTGGGAAATGAGATATCCCATTCCTTCCTCAAGGCAGTAAGATATATGACCTGTCACATGAAATCGGACTTCTATCTCCTTGGTGAGATATGGCATGATTCGATCTCATGGCTTCGCGGGGATGAGTATGATTCCGTTATGAACTATCCGCTGACAACCGCTATTGCCGACTTCTGGGTATACAAGAACAGAGGTAGAAAGACCTTTGAGCATGATATAAACAGGTGCTTTACCATGTACTACGCTCAGGTCAACGATGTGCTCTTCAATCTGCTGGATTCACATGACACCAACAGACTTCTGGATAAAGCCCGGCACAACATTGATGTCTTTTACCAGCAGCTGGCTGTGCTCTTTACAATGCCGGGAAGCCCCTGCATTTACTATGGCACGGAGGTCGTGATGGACGGCTCCTATGATCCGGACTGCAGAAGATGCATGCCCTGGGACGAGATAGATTCGGGGAAAAAAGATACTGAGATCATGGAGATGAAAAAGCTTATTGACCTCAGAAAAAATCTTCAGGCATGCAAGAGCAGAAACTTCCATTTCCCCGATGACATATCCAGTGAGAGAGTCATCTCATACCTGAAGATCGGAGAAAACGAGAGCATTCAGATCTATCTAAACTGCGAAGAGAAAGATGTGGACATAGACATCAGCAGTTTCGCAGAGGTACTATACTCAAGGAAATGGAGTGCCGACAAACCGGAGGGCGGAGCTTTGGGACCTGACGGAATACTGATACTTAGAACAAGATAAAAACGCAGAGCATCAGGGCGCATGGATATGTGCGTCACCGGTGCTCTTTATTTTTGCGCAAAATACGCATGTTCAGGCGATATATATATAATTGTGCGCAGGTTGTATATTCGATATAATGGTAGTAAGACTACGTAAAAATGGGATATTCTGATTCCGATAACACATTGATCAGAAAAATGGAAAACCAAAAAGGGTGAGTATATGAAACTTAAAAAGAACGAAGCAAATGATTCCTATGAGATTACCGATGATTATATCAGGGTTACAAACGGCTCCTTATGGCTCTTTCTCGTGATGATGCTTCTTGTACTGGGGGCCGTGCTTTTATGGGGAAACCTGGGAAGAGTTCCCGTAAAGCTTACTGTCAGCGGAGTAGGGCTTAATCTGGCATATGGTAATGATGATGACTTTGCCTCACAAGAGAGTGTAGAAGCAGGGCATACGGTTGTGGATTCCTTTGTATGTCTTGTAAATCCCAACCATACCACGGCAGAGAAGCTCAACGGAAAGAGGGCGACCATAGTACTAAATGACGGTACAAAGGTTCTGGGCGAGACTTTTATAGGAGATACGGTTCCCCTGTCCGGGGAGGAGATCGATGCCAATCTCAGCAGCTTTGTGCTTGATTCGCACTGGGCAACGGACCGCCTTGACACGGGAGGATACAGGTACGTGGTCTATGTACTTGTCTATGAGCCCTTAAGTTATCTGCAGTATGGAGAAGTTGCCAAGGTTGTAATAGAGACAGATCAGGTTCCGCCAATCTATTATCTTTTTAAGTGATCTGAGAGGTGAATCGATAGATGAAAAAATTCGGTATTGCAAAAACACCGGTCGTTCTGCAGATGGAAGCAATGGAGTGCGGAGCGGCCAGCCTGTGTATGGTATTTGCATATTATAAGTTCTGGGTGCCGCTGGAAAAACTCAGGAGTGACCTTGGTGTTTCCAGGGATGGAGTAAACCCAAAGACTCTTATTGAGGCTGCAAAGATTTACGGCTTTAAGGCAGAGGCAGAGAAGTATCCCGCTGAAAAGCTGCAGGAAATGGGAAAATTTCCATGTATTGTCTGGTGGAAAAAGACTCACTTTCTGGTGGTAAACGGCATAAAGGACGGAGTGGTATACGTGACCGATCCGGCTTATGGAAAGCAGAAGGTCCCTTTCGATGAGTTTAAAGAATCATACTCGGGACTTGTAATCTTTGTAGAGCCTACGGCGGATATGAAACCTCAGAGCAGGAAGCTGACTGTTTTGAAGCATTATGCCGATGTGGTCAGGGAAAACAAGAGTGGATTCCTTCTTATTGTCATCACTACTTTTATTGTGGTACTGTGTGAGATCGCAGTTCCTCTTTTCTCGGACATGTACACGGATAACGTCCTTCACGGGCGAAATGAGACGATTTTTATCGCTCTTGTTTTTATCATGCTTCTGGTGAGCTTTTACTGCTTCCTGGCAAAGAGCCTTAACATTCTTGCGAAGCAGCGCACCATGGGGCGTATCGCCGCTGTATCCAATATACGTTTCATCAGACATATCCTGAATCTTCCTATGGAATTCTTCTCACAAAGAATGCCCGGAGATCTTTCCGAGCGTCAGGCAAAGAACGATGTTGTGGCAAAGATCATGACAGGAACACTGACCCCTATCGTCATCAAGATTGGGCTTATGTTTGCATATCTTATAGTGCTGTTCAGATACGATGTGCCGATGACGCTGGTACTTCTTTTGGCGGTCATCATCAACATTATCATTTCTGCGGTGCGGCATCAGGCAAGAACCGATATGCTCAGGGTAACCTTAAGGGAAATGTCGAAGATCGATGGTGCCACAGTGGCAGGAATATCCATGATGGAGACCATAAAGACCAGTGGTGCCGAGAGTGGATTCTTTGAGCTCTGGTCCGGGCACTATGCGTCATACATCAAGAACAAGGGCACGTATTTCAGGGAAAAGAGATTTATGACCCCTGTGCCCGCCATGGTGGAAAAGATAAGCATAGCTTTTATCTTTGCGCTGGGTGCAGCCAACATCATAAACGGAAGGATGACGGACGGCGCATTCATTTCTTTCTATCTGCTTATTTCAGCCTTCTTTGCTCCGGTGGATGAGATGCTCATGGCTGAGGTGGACATGCAGGAGATGGTCTCCGGCATGGAACGAATAGAGGACGTACTTGACTACCAGGAGATAAAAAAGCCTAAGACAATCGGTGAAGATGAACTGGTAAATGCCCAGAAGCTTTCCGGAGACATTGTTCTGGAAAATGTTACCTTTGGCTATTCCAAACTGGAAGAACCGGTCCTCAAGGACTTTTCCCTGAATATCAAAAAGGGCAGCAGGATTGCCCTGGTGGGAGATTCAGGATCCGGAAAGTCAACAGTGGCAAAGCTTATTGCGGGATTGTACAGACCCTGGTCCGGGAAGATAACCTATGACGGAAAAGAGATCGATGCTATTTCTCCGGATGTCTTTGCGGGATCCATTGCTATGGTGGATCAGGATGTGGTCATGTTTGGTGACACCGTGGAAAACAACATAAAGATGTGGGATGACACCATCGAGGATTATGAGATGATACTGGCAGCAAGAGACGCCGGGATCCACGAGGATATCATAAAAAGAAAAGGTGGCTATCACTGCATGCTGGAGGAGAACGGAAAGAACTTCTCCGGAGGTCAGCTCCAGAGAATTGAGATTGCAAGGGCTCTTGTGGATGATCCCACGATCCTTATCATGGACGAGGCTACCAGCGCACTGGATGCCAAGACCGAATATGAAGTGTCAAATCTTATAAGCAACAGAGGAATTACCTGCATTATTGTGGCTCACAGGCTTTCAACCATCAGGGACAGCGATCTGATCATCGTAATTGACGATGGCAGGATCGTGGAAAAGGGAACCCATGATGAGCTGATGAAAAAGGAAGGATACTACAGCCGGCTGGTTACAGCGGAATAGGAGTGGCATGTCTTATTTTGGAGAACAACTGCTTTTACGGCGTAAAAAGAATAAAAAAGAGATGGACAATGCTATAGGGGATGCTATTTCGGCAGCTCTTGGCCAGGATGACTTCCATTTTCACGGAAAGGAAGATGACAGGCTGAGGCATGAGGTTGAAAACATCCTTAAGTTCTATGGCATACAGGATGCGGATATCATCCCGGAGTCCTCGGACGTTGATGAGATGATCGAGAACATCACCGCTCCTCTTGGCGTAATGCGAAGGCACATCGCACTTAAAACCGGCTGGTGGAAGGGCGGAGACGGTGCAATCCTTGCAGAGATGAAAGATACAGGTGAACTGGTGGCGCTGATCCCGGCTAAATTCAGGGGATATTACTACGAAGATTACAAGACCGGTAATCAGATCAAGATAACAGATAAGAACCATGGTCTGTTTAACAGGGACGCCATTGTTTTTTATAAACCGCTGCCTCTTAAGCCTCTGACGAAGAAAGAGCTCCTTATGCTCCTTTGGAAGAACGTAAAGAGAGTGGACATGATGCTCTTTGTGGTGGCTACCTTTGTTACTACGGCGCTTGGTCTTTTGACACCTGCCATCACGAAGATGGTCTTTGACCAGATCATACCCACGGGAAGAATCTCGCTGGTTCTTTCCATGACCATGCTTCTTACCGTTACTGCCGTTTCGGCGTATTATCTCACCACCATAAGGGGAGGTTTCCTTGGCAAGGTAAAGGACAGAATGGAAGTATATCTTGTCCATGGCGTAATGGGCAGAGTTATGAATCTTCCGCCTTCTTTTTTTGAAAAGAGATCCACAGGATCTTTGTTTAACGTAATCAGTCATTTAAGCGAACTGCCAAAGATACTGATAGATTCAACGCTGGTGCCGGTACTTAATACTCTCTTTTCCGGACTGTTTGTGCTGCAGACGGCCTATATTGCGCCTCCTCTGCTAAAGCCCACCGCCATCATGTTTGTGACGCAGCTTTTTATTATTGTGATCTCCTGGATGCAGCAGTCAAAGCTTATAAAGACTGAGTTTTACTACGACTCTAAGATAAAAGAGCTGGCGCTTTCCGTATATCAGGGTATTGAGAGGGTAAGGCTGAGTGCCAGTGAGAGCAGGGTTGTAGCCAAGTGGTCGGAGCTGTACAGGGACAAGGCCTCCGCTGCTTATCCGGCTGTTTTTCCGGCTTCCTTCAGAAAAGAGCTTTTGACGCTCACCACAATGCTTGGAACTTTGTACGTATACTATGTGGGCTATCACGAAGGAATAGATACAGCAGAGTTCGCAGCCTTTGTAACAGCCTTCGGATTTATCAATGCCAACATGGTCACCATGACAGAGCAGGCAGAGCTTATCCCTAAGCTTAGCCCCACCCTTGATCTTATTGAGGATATCCTTCAGGAGATTCCAGAGACCTCTTCTGATAAGAGCGTTGTCAGCAAGCTCTCCGGAGCAATCGATGTAAGAGAGCTTAAGTACCGCTATGAAGGAGAGCCTGAGCTGGTACTTAACGGAGTGGATTTTAAGGTTAAGCCCGGCGAATATGTTGCCATCGTGGGCGAGAGCGGATGCGGAAAGTCCACACTGATGAGACTTTTAATGGGACTTGATGAACCTGAATCCGGTGGTATATTCTATGATGACAGGAGCATTGAGCAGCTTGATCCCAGATCTCTTAGAAGAAACATCGGAGCAGTTATGCAGAACGGCGGGCTCTATGTGGGAGATATCTTTTCCAACATATCCATCGCAGAGCCGAACCTCACCATGGAGAGAGCATGGGAGATCGCAGAGATGGTGGGACTTGCCGACGACATCAGGAAGATGCCAATGGGAATGAAGACCATGATACCTCAGGGCGGAGCAGGATTCTCCGGAGGTCAGAAGCAGAGGATTATGATCGCCAGTGCCATAGCGTCAAATCCGGGGATACTTATTTTTGACGAAGCTACCAGTGCCCTGGACAATATTACACAGAAGATCGTGTCAGAATCACTGGATAAGCTGAACTGCACACGAATTGTTATAGCCCACAGGTTGTCGACAATAAAGAACTGCGACAGAATCCTTGTTATGGACAAGGGCAGGATAGTTGAGGACGGAACCTTTGACTATCTGGTCAGAGCCGGCGGATATTTCGCAAGTCTTATTGAGAGGCAGCAGCTGTAACGATTAGAAGGAAAAGACATGTTAGATCAGTTTTCAAGAACGGAGCTTCTCTACGGAGAAGACGTGATGAAGAAATTATGGAAAAGCCGCGTGGCTGTCTTTGGAGTAGGAGGCGTCGGCGGATATGTGGTTGAAGCCCTGGCAAGATCAGGAATCGGGGCCCTGGATCTCATAGATAACGACAAGGTCTGTCTCACAAACCTGAACAGGCAGATAATTGCTACCACAAAGACTATCGGACAGTACAAAGTAGACGTGGCAAGGGACAGGGTAAAAGAGATTTCTCCTGACTGCGAAGTGAGAACCTACAAGATCTTTTATCTTCCGGAGACCCAGGATCAGTTCGATTTCAGCGAGTATGACTATGTGGTTGACGCTATCGATACTGTGACGGGAAAGCTCACAATAATAGAAAATGCCAAAAACGCTGACGTACCCGTTATTTCCTCCATGGGTGCGGGAAACAAGATCAATCCTTCGGCTTTTGAGGTGACAGACATCTATAAAACATCGGTTTGCCCCCTGGCAAAGGTTATGAGAAGGGAATGCAAAAAAAGAGGGATAAAGTCCCTTAAGGTTGTATATTCCAAGGAAGAGGCATTAAAGCCCCGCCAGGATATCATGGAGATCTGCAAAGAGGAAAGCAGCGATGGGAATGGCGGGATTCAGACGGGTAAAGGGAAAAGAGCTCTTCCCGGATCCAACGCTTTTGTGCCCTCAGTGGCGGGGCTCATCATTGCGGGAGAGATCATAAATGATCTGGCTGCAGGTACAGGATGGGTACCTGCAAGATAATAAACATTCTTGGATTTTTAATCCAAGAATGTATCAACCAAGCCATTTGAAGGCGACTTCGTCGCAGGGCTTGGTTGACTCCTGAATCATGTTCTCACGAAACCCGCAGCAAGTGCGTGTTTCTGTAATTTCATTTAAGAATACATACTTAAAAAGAAAGTCTCAGCAGGTTTCGCCTACTGAGACTTTTTCATTTTATACATATGCTCATCTGCAATGGAGATGATCTTATCGAGGTCAAGAGACTTGGTGAGAGTTGTGGAATAGGAACCGTAGCTGGCGGAAACTGTAAAGCCCAGCTTTTCACTGTCTCTTTTTAAGTGTTCCTGCATTTTCTTGATGAAGGCTTCACTGTCTATTTTTTCAGGGATCAGGGCAAGCATCTCATCACCACCAAACCTTACGCACAAAGATTCTTCAGGACATGTATGCTTAAGGGCTTTAGCCACAGCTGCAATGGCGTGATCACCGGCGGTATGCCCCAGGGTGTCATTGATAAATTTCAGTCCGTTGAGATCTGACATGATTATGGTCAGATCCTGACCGTCAAACTTGGGATCAGCCTTCAGCTCTTCGAACTTGGACAGGAAAGCTAGTCTGTTGTATAGGCCGGTAAGGGCATCATTCTGGTACATGGACTTGACTTTTTCCTGCAGGAATTCCTGATACCTTAAGGTGATAAAGCCGCCAAGCCCCATGCCGAGGCAGTTGCTGATGCTTGGTGTCTTGGAGTAGTCCACCAGGTCATATTTATCAAAGGAGAAGCAGACAAATCCTATGGACTTGCCCATGTACTCCAGGGTGTTGAAGATAAGAGGGAAGCCTTTATCCATGATTCCCTTTAGATTGGGAACTATCTCTGACTGGTCATAGGCCCTGGTCTCATCAGCATTGCTGTAGGAGTCATAGATTATACTTCTGGTAGTGGTCTCAACGTCCTCAAGGAAGTAGTTCTTTTCAACATTGAATATGGCATCCTCCACTACGCAGCACATATTTTCTGCCAGGGAGTGCCTGATGTGAGTAGCACAATTTTCAAAATTCTCACTGCACATCATTACCGCCGTCAGGTTCTGCATGATGTGGATATCGTCCTGATGATGGTAGAACCTGTTGTTCATCTCGTGGATCTTGGACAGTGAGTTTATGTCACATCTTGGGCAGCCGCAGGATTCATTGGCGATGAATTTTGGAGTGATCCACTTCTCCACATTTCTTTCCCCTGCCAGTACATCTGCAACCACATCCATTACAGAGGTGGCAAGACTGTGACTGTCGCAGATGGCTGTAGTGATTCCGGGAGATGATAAAAACGCCTCGTCAATTCCGTCAAAACCGGAGACGATGACCTGCTCCGGTGTCTTTATGTTGGCGAACTGAAGCACATCACAAACGTTGATAGCCATTATGTCATTGGCGCAGATTATTGCCTCGGGAAGAGTGCCGCGCTTAAGAAGCTTCTCTGTGGCAGCCCTTGAGGGAATGGACCAGAAATCTCCGTAGCTAAGCATGCTGTCGTCGTAATCGATCCCGTTTTCTGCAATAACCTTTTTAAAGACTTCAATTCTTTCATTGGAAAATTCACTGGTCTTTTTACCTGCCATAAAATGCGGCTTCCTGATCCTGTGATATTCAATGATGTGGCGGACCACTGCTTCAAAGCCTTTGGCGTAGTCAAACTTGACCACGGAGGTGTCGTCGTATTCGCCGTCAATTATGATAGCAGGTACATTCTTTTTGGATGCCGAATCAATTATTTTCTGAACTACGTTGCGGCTCTTGATCTTTTCATCCATGACTATGATGAGATCGACTTTGTCGTAGGGGATAAGATCATAAACAGATGTCTCGGCTGTGTAAAATTGCCCTCCGTTGCCTATCTCCGTGTTCATGGTAAAAATAAAAAGAAAACAGTTCTGAGCCTTAAGAAGTTCATTGAACTCCGTGATAAAGCTAAAGACCTGTGGATCATTTATTCCGTATGTACATAATGCAATAATCTTTTTTCCGTGTATCATTCTTAATGCTCCTAAATATTTGCACTATTTCAACTATATTATCTTACAAAACAGTTAATATATAAACATTTTTTTCTAAACAGTCTATAAAAAATGGTATTATTATGATAGATATTTTGAAAAAAGTAAGGAAGGATTATTTATGAGGAAAATTTACGGTATAGCTCTGGCGGTGATGCTTAGTCTTTCACTTGCAGCTTGCGGAAAAGAAACAAATAATGATACGGCGGAGCCGGAAGAGATCGGGATTGAGACACTG
>JAEEGL012466890.1_pt1 | contig 10080 bp, 7 predicted proteins | sample 9134231 | NCBI WGS metagenome assembly JAEEGL01 (sample SAMN16246548, study PRJNA631951) | gut metagenome | biome: gut microbiome; feature: rumen; material: fiber-attached | host: Bos | place: Iran: Karaj | collected 2018-10 | reverse complement strand
AGTGGCCACGGTTACCCTGTATTTCCTGCTTATCTCATGTGCAGCTTTCTCGATATACTGATCTGCAGTCTCTGCCTCTTTTGTATAAATAATCATCAGTCCGCTCTTTTCTTCCACATGTTCCCTTCCGCCGGGAACCTTGTATGCGTCGAAAACAAGCAGCACTTTCTCTCTCCTGAAGCCCTGGAAATTCACCAACGTGTCGATGAGGGTATCTCTTGCAGCCTTTAGGTCATCCCTGGCAAGAGAAGCCATTTCAGGCGATGCATAAATAATATTGTAGCCGTCAACCAGCAGGTATTCCTTCTGAGGCTCCTGGAGGCTGTTTTTGGCATCAATTTTTTCAGCTTTTCCTTTATTTAAGGTAACAGGACCTTTTTCCTTTTCCTGATCAAATAAAGGAGAGTCCTTTGTGCGCTTTCTTTCGTCATCTCTTTCGGTGTATCGCGGCTTTATCTGTCCATAGGTCCTTTCGAAAATAGCCATGAGCTCATTGTTTGTGGCTCTTATTTCCCTGTCAATCTCAGCAAAAGAACGGTTATCTGCAGTCTTTGTGTTTTTATGCATTTGGAGCCTTTTAAGTGCCTCAGTGTCAATGGAATCCGTAAGATCAGTCTTTTTTTCAAGACCGTTTTTGCTGTCCCAGACTGCCTCCAGGTGCATATGAGCTTTTACCTCGTTCCAGGGAACAATGGTGCCTGCTCCGTGAGAGCAGAAGACAGAAGAGGAAGAATTTTCTGTATCAAGCTCCGGATCGTAGGAAAAGGCTTCGATGACCTCCTCCGGATTGTGACAGGGAGCGTAGCCCATAAGGGTAGTGAAAATATGGCCTTCTCCATGAGTATAGGAGGAAAGCTCACCCGCATAGTCAAGCAGGCAGGCAGCAGGGAGAGTGCCTGTAAGCACAGACTTATCCCCCTCAATATCCGGGAGAGATACTGTGCCATTCATACGCTGTATGTCTGAGAGAGCTCTTCCGACAGCATCCGATGGAACTTCCATTCTGTAGCTGTAAACCGGCTCAAGAAGAACAGAGTCAGCCTCCATAAGCCCCTGTCTTACAGCTCTGTAGGTAGCCTGTCTGAAGTCTCCTCCTTCTGTGTGCTTTTCGTGAGCTCTTCCTGTCAAAAGAGTAATTTTAATATCCGTGATCTCAGAACCTGTGAGGACACCCTTAAAGGTCCTTTCCTGGAGGTGCGTAAGTATGAGCCTCTGCCAGTTGAGCGCAAGAACGTCGGTGCTGCAGATGTTGTCAAAGGTTACTCCGCTTCCGGGCTCTCCGGGCTCCAAAAGAAGATGAACTTCGGCGTAGTGACGCAGTGGTTCAAAATGTCCTACGCCCAGAGCTGCGCCTGCAATTGTTTCTTTATATACAATATGGCCCGGACCAAAGGAAATATCTGTGTCAAAGCGCTGCTTTATCAGATGCTTTAATATCTCTTTGTGGACTTCGCCCATGACCTCAACTTCTATCTGCTTGTTCTGGGTATTAGCAATATCCTTCAGGGAGACACGAAGCATTGGATCTTCTTCCTGGAGCACAAGCAGTTTTCTGAAGAAAGAAGTAACATCGGTTTCATCCGGAAGTATAAGACTGCAGGAGATGATTGGCTGAACAATTTCAGCGGCTGCAGATTCTTCTTCAAGACCAAGACCTTCCCCGGCTCTGGTTGTGGAAAGACCTGTCACAGCGCAGATCATACCTGCGTGTGCTTCCTTCACTGTTTCGAATTTCTCGCCGCTGTAGAGTCTTATCTGATCTATCTTTTCATCGCCAAGAAGGTCTCTTACCTTTAAAGTGCCCTTTGTTACCTTGAGATGAGTAAGTCTGTTTCCGGAAGAATCTCTGCTTATCTTAAAGACTCTGGCACCAAAGCTGCCTTCAGCGCTTTTGCCGTCGCCAGCTTCATAGGAAGGTGAAAACATGGTTATAAGATCGAGGAGCTTTTCAACGCCCTGCATTTTAAGGGCACTTCCAAAGATTGCAGGGAAGCATTTTCTTTTTGAAAAGAGTGCTTTAATATCAGCTTCTTCAACCTTTTTGCCCTCAAGAAAGCCTGATAAGAGCTCATCATCGCAGACTGCCAGTTCCTCCTGGATTTCAGGAAGCTCATAGCCATCGTCAAAGCAGATGATATTATCACTTAGCTCTTTTTTCAGAACGTTTAGTATTTCTTCTTTATCCTGAACGTTCTGATCCATTTTGTTTACAAAAATAAAAACAGGAACCTTGTAGTGGGAGAGCAGCTTCCAAAGGAGCCTTACCTGGGCTGTGACTTTGTCCGGAGCGCTGATTATCAGCACTGCTGCATCGAGAATCTGAAGAGTTCTTTCCATCTCCGGTGAAAAATCTGCATGTCCCGGAGTATCAAGAAGAGTAAAATCAGTATTTTTCCATTGGAAAAGAGCCTGCTTGGAGAATATAGTAATCCCGCGGGCTCTTTCAAGTTCATAGGTATCAAGGAAGGTATCCTTGTGATCGACCCTTCCCAGTTTTCTGATTGCTCCGGAGAGATATAACATCCCTTCGGATAAAGTTGTCTTGCCGGCATCAACGTGTGCAAGGATGCCAAGTGTTAAAGTATTATTCATGGAAACTATTATATATTTTCTATGGGGCTGTAGGCAATCTTAATGTTAATATCCTGATTATAGTTTCCAAAGCCGTGTCCAAAGATGGTGAGACCACCTACGTGCTCGGCGTTTTCAGGAACCTCGAGACGAAGCTTAAGGCTGCTCTTGGAGGTGAGCTTGAAGCTGTCTATGGTCACGTCTGAAATCTTAAGGCCGTCGATGAAGCAGCCCTTGTGATTTACTACCAGCATCTTAAGCATTCCGTACTGATTCCAGTTAGGGAACCACCAGTCGGGAGTGAAGATACCCTTTACATCACCGAAATCACCGGGAGAGATCCAGGTTCCGAGAAGAACATCGTTTAAATAAAAGTAAATATCTGAAGGCCATACGTTGTTAACTCCGGGAGCCTCTGAACTGAGCTCAGCGGAAATGCAGATCTCGTCAATCTTCTGGTTAAACGGAATAAAATTAGGTATGGCGTATTCTACATAACCCTTGGTGAACCAGAGAATATCTGCTTCATAGCGGTCCGGGTGAGCAAAGTATCTGGTGTCATCAACCTCACCGATGAGCCTCTGTGTAGAAGCAAGGCCGCAGGTAGGATAAACTTCGTAATCTGAAAAAAGACCAACCTTGATATCGGTGGTGTAGATATTTGCATTGGAGGGCTTGTCCTGAAGCTCGATCAGGATCTTATCAAGCTGAACAGAGCATACCTTCTGATTGCCGTGGCCGGATGCCTCTGATGAGACAGTGACAATGCCGCATTCCTCCAGCTTTCTGATGTGGCTGGTAAGAGCGCCGTTGGTGATCTTCAGGCGGCTGGCAAGCTCATTCATATTCATGCCGCTCTCATTTAAAAGAATTTTGATGATCTCGACTCTGACGTCTGATCCCAGAGCCTTAAAGAGTTCAAGACCTTCGTCAAGTGTTTTGATATGTAACATTTTTTGCAACCATCCCCATGATTTAGATTAATCTGAATATTTAAATAAAAATAAAATATTTCACAAAATATTATATTATAACGCGCTAAAGAATGCAATCTGATATCTGCAAAAATACGCAAAATAAAAGCCCCCCGCGCAGGAACGTGCCATACGCAAAAGGCTTTATTAGTAAAGTAATGTTAGCCTATAGTGAACTGATCAATAAGTCTGTTAAGACTTTCGGACTGCTCGGACAGCTCGTGAGAAACTGCACTTGATTCCTGAGCAGTGGCGGAATTGTTCTGAACTACATTGGAGATCATCTCAATTCCTCTGTCGATTTCATCCATGCTGGAAGCCTGGGCTGCTGCAAGATCACCGGTCTGAATGATCATTTCTGCAATTTCCTCTACGCTGTGTTGCATTGCGTCAAGAGCCTCTGTGGTCTCAGCCACAACGGAGTTACCATTGTTGATCTCATCCATTGTGTCGGCGATGAGCTGATGAGTATTCTTAGCTGCTTCGCTGGACTGATCCGCAAGCTTTCCGATCTGGTCAGCAACAACAGCAAAGCCTTTTCCTGTTTCTCCTGCTCTTGCGGCCTCAATGGAAGCGTTGAGGGCAAGAAGTGAAGTCTGTTTAGCAATGGCTTCGATGGAGTTCGTTACCTGTTCAATCTCTGCTGAAGCCTCGGTAATTCTTGTCATGGCATCTGTAACAAGATGCATCTTGCGGGCACTGAGCTCTGCGTTATCACGAACTGCAGTTGCCATATCCTGGCTCTTTTTAGCTACTTCTGCCAGCTGCTTGGTCTGGCTTGTAACCTCGTTTACAGAAGAGGTGAGATCCTGAACTGCTGTAGCCTGGTCAGTTGCGCCTTCAGCCAGATCACTTGCTCCCTGCGACATATTTGTTGCGCCCTGTGATACCTGAAGAGAGGACTGTTTAACCTCTGACAGGGTGCTGCTTAAGTTATTGGATATATCGGAAAGAGCTGTTTTAATCTCCTCATAATCGCCGATATAGAGCTTTTCGTTTGTTGAGCCACTTGAAAAATCTCCGGCTGACATGCGCTTTAAGGTCGCGCTTATGTCTTTTACAATCTTTCCTATTACAGAGGTTGATGCCTTGAGATCTTTAGCAAGCTTGCCAAATTCATCATCTGAATCGGTGCTTATATCGATCTCAAGCTTTCCTTTTGCAATATCGTCAGCTGCTGCGGATATTGAGTCGATTGAAGATAGAATGCTGTCTGTCAGTCTCTTTCTGGAGTTGTTGATGTAAATGATTGTGTAGATACTTACCAGAATAGAAATAAAGGTTATAACACCTGCTATTGTCTGGCTCAAATGAAGACCGGAAACTGTAGTGGCACAGACTAGCAGGATCAGGATGACGATGACACAGATTCTTACATCATTAAAAACTTTTTTGAATTTTTCGGAAACTGATAAATCTTTGAAAGTATCCTGAATGTTATTATCGCTATTATTAGCCATATAATCCTCCTGGCATGAAAAAGGTAATTGATAAAACGACAATCTACAAATTATATTTTATTCGCTTTTGGGATATTAATGTCATAAAAATGTATAAAATAATATTAAATTTCAAAAAAAACACCTTTGATTGAAAACTGATTAAAATTAGTGTTTTACTTATGAAGGCTTATCGGCTATTATGTATAAGGAAAAAAATTAAAGACTTCTATTCAGAGGAGGAAAAATTCTATGGTTAAGGCAGTCGTAGGCGCCAATTGGGGAGACGAAGGTAAAGGCAAGATAACAGATACCCTCGCAGACAAGGCAGACGTAGTTATCCGTTTTCAGGGTGGAGCAAATGCAGGACATACCATTGTAAACGAATATGGAAAGTTCGCACTTCATACAATGCCTTCAGGAGTTTTTCACCAGAATATAATGAACATCATTGGAAATGGTGTTGCTTTTGATATAACAAAATTCATGAACGAGCTTAAGGAGGTTACCTCCAAGGGAGTGCCTGCGCCACAGATCATGATCTCTGACAGAGTACAGGTTATGATGCCCTATCATGTTCTGTTTGATACCCTTGAGGAAGCAAGACTTGCAGGTAAGAGCTTTGGTTCAACCAAATCCGGAATAGCTCCTTTCTATTCAGATAAGTATGCCAAGATTGGATGGCAGATCAACGAATTCTTCCAGGATGATGATGTAATTAAGGAAAAGATTGCAAGAATCGCTGAGATCAAGGATGTGCTTCTTGTAAATCTCTATCATTCAGATCCTATTGATCAGGAAGCACTCTTTAATCAGATTGTTGAGTGGAGAGAGCAGGTAAGAGACTATGTTGGAAATGTATCTCTTTACCTTGACAAGGCAATCAAGGAAAATAAGACAATTCTTTTGGAGGGACAGCTTGGAACAATGAAGGATCCTGACCATGGAATCTATCCTATGGTTACTTCTTCATCACCACTTGCTGCTTATGGCGCAATCGGTGCAGGAATTCCTCCTTATGAGATAAAGCAGGTTGTTACTGTATCTAAGGCTTATTCATCAGCAGTAGGCGCAGGAGCCTTTGTATCAGAGCTCTTTGGCGATGAGGCAGAGGAGCTTAGAAGAAGAGGCGGCGACGGCGGTGAGTATGGTGCAACTACCGGAAGACCAAGACGTGTGGGCTGGTATGACTGCGTGGCAAGTAAGTATGGCTGCAGACTTCAGGGCACAACAGATGTTGCCTTTACAGTTCTTGATGTACTTGGATATCTTGATGAGATTCCTGTATGTGTTGGCTATGACATCGATGGAGAGGTTACAACAGAGTTCCCTGTAACACATCTTCTTGAAAAGGCTAAGCCTGTATTTAAGACTCTTCCGGGCTGGAAGTGCGATATCAGGGGAATCAAGACCTATGAGGAGCTCCCTGAGAAGTGCAGAGCTTACATTGAGTTCATCGAGGGCGAGATTGGATATCCTATCACAATGGTCAGCAACGGCCCTTCAAGAACAGATATTATTTATAGAAAGAGCAAGTTAAGTAATGACTGATAATAATAAAGAAAAGACACCTGTTTATAAAAGGGTACTTGCCCTTATCGGCATTGCTCTGCTGTTGGGAATGTATGTGGCGCTTCTTATTTTAGCCATCCTGGGTTCACCTGAAACCTACAACATGTTTATCGGATGCGTCGCTGCCACAGTTGCAATTCCTATTCTGCTCTGGCTTCTTATATGGTCAATCGGAGCAATTGCAGGAAGACATACCATAGCATCACTTGATGCCATGTCCAGCAACAAGCAGCATGATAAATATGGAAATGTAATTCCCGATGGGAAGATAGATACAGTAGTTTTTGACATTGGCAACGTACTTGGAGAATTTGCCTGGAAGAAGTTCCTTGAGGATAAGGGCTTTTCCGCTGATGAGGTTGAACGTATCGCAAAAGCCTCAGTATTTAGTGAGGACTGGGTCGAGTTTGACAAAGGCAATCTTTCTACCGAAGAAATAGTTGCGAAATTTGTTGAAAACGATCCTGAGATCAAGGAGGAGCTTGAAAGAGCATTCCCCAACCTTGACAATATTGTTCTCAAAAAGAAAGAGACTATCGGCTGGATAAGAGGTCTTAAGGCAGCAGGCTACAAAGTGCTTTATCTGTCCAATTTCTCAGAGCAGGCTCTTGTTGGTTCACCTGAGGCAATGGCATTTCTCGAGGAGACAGACGGTGGTATCTTAAGCTACAGAGATCACGTGGTAAAGCCTGATCCGGCAATCTACGAGCTTCTTGCAAGCCGCTACGATCTTGTACCTGAGAAAACAGTATTTATTGATGACACAAAGGTTAATATAGAAGCAGCCAGAAAACTTGGCTGGAACGGAATTGTTTATAACAGCTTTGTTCAGGCTAATGGGGAGCTTTTAAAGCTTGGTGTCAGATATTGATTTAGATATTTATAATATGAAAGAATTTTTTGGGAGGAAAAAATATGTTTTGTCCAAATTGCGGAGCTGATAACGCTGATAACAATATGTTTTGCGGAAATTGCGGAGCAGCTCTTAATAAGAATAATGCAGGTCAGCAGGAGGTAAAGGGCTTTGATCCGAATGCTGCAGTAGAGCAGCCTTATATGCAGAATGCTCAGGCTTATGCTCAGCCTGCTGAACAGCCTTATGCACAGCCTGTTCAGTACAATCAGTATGGCCAGTACAATGCATATGCTAAGCCACAGGACAATACCATCAATACTGTTATCAAGGTATTTATGATCATTTCATGCGTATTTGGAGCTTGTTTCTATCTGCTTCCGCTTGCATGGAGAGTTCCGATGACAGTTCATGCTTTCAAAAAGCTTGATGCAGGGGAACCGATCAGCACAGGCTTTAAGGTTTGCACACTTCTTTTTGTAGGACTTATTCCCGGTATTCTTTTACTGGTAAGGAATGACTGATTTTTGATTTTCAAAGTACCTTTATATCTGTACATTTAGTTTTGCCCTTGTTATAATGTGTGAGAACTTATTAAATATAAGGAGCACTTTCATGAGCATGGATAATGACAACAACGTTAATGGCAACAGCGTTAATGAAAACAGCGTCGAGGATATTGTTCAAAGATATCGTCCTGAACTTCAGAAGATTGTTCCATATTTAAACTGGCTAAAAGAAAACGCTTCTAATGACGTAGCCCAGAGGTACAGCAACAGCGATCTCAAGTCAATTCCTTTTCCTGTTTACAACTCGAATCTGCTGGCTTTTGTTAAGGCTGCACAGAGCACCAATCTTTTAGACCGTAATTATGTCTACGTTTATAGCAGGAATCATTTAAACACCCCTAAGGATGAGATAGCATTTATACAGGATGCTGAGATCAAAGATATCGATGATCTCGCCGGAATACTTTCAAAGTACATCCTGTGCGGAATGACCAAGGGCAGCGTTTGGGCTGAAGGCGTCAGAAACGGCGTTCTTTATATGGTCGTTGAGAAAATGGACGAACTTGTTCGTTTTTGGGGATGTGAAGACACTTCAAGGTAAGTAACGGTCGCAGCTTTGCGGAGGAATAATGGGAGAAAAGTCAGTACAGAAGAGAAAATACATTCTTGAAAAGGCAAGAGAGGTTTTTTCTGAAAAAGGCTATAAAAATGTAACAATGAAGGACATTGTAGATGCCTGCGAGATCAGTCGCGGGGGTCTTTATCTCTATTTCTCCAGTACGGAAGAACTCTTTTTAGCAGTATTACAGGAAGAGGTTGACGAGGATGATGAAGAGGCGGTTGTGGCAGCGCTTTCCGGAGATGCCACAGCGGGCGATATGCTTGCTCTTTTCCTCAAGGAACAGAAGAAAGCAATCCTCAGAAAAAAGAACAACCTGACTGTAGCCACTTATGAGTATTTTTCCGTTCATAAAGTGTCGACAAAAGATAATCCATTAAAAACTCAGTTTGATACAGCGGTTCGCATTGTTGAAAAGCTTATTGAAAACGGTGTTGAAAATGATGAATTCTATTGCGAAAATCCGGTTGGATGTGCTCGCAATCTGATGTATGTAGTGGAAGGGCTCAAGATAATGTCTAAAACTATCGGTGTTACTGAAGAAGCCATTGACAGAGAATTAATGTATGTTTTAGAGGGATTAGTGCCCGATGATTTAAATAGTTAGTAATTAATTAAAGTGCTTATTTTTTCAATAAGCGCTTTTTTTAAAATAGTTATAAAACTGCAACAATATTTATGGAAACGAGGAGATTTTATGAGCACTGTAAGAAGAGTCTATGTTGAGAAAAAAGCTCCCTTTGCAGGTAAGGCAAGGGATCTGCGCCATGAGATTTCAAGTTATCTTGGAATTAAGAGCGTGGAGGAGGTAAGGATTTTCATTCGCTACGATGTTGAGAATATCTCGGATGAAGTCTTTGAGAAGGCGTGCAGAATGGTATTCTCTGAACCCCCTGTAGATATCCTTTATAGAGAAAGCATTGAGGTACCTGAAGGCGCAAAGGTCTTCAGTATTGAGGCCCTTCCGGGACAGTTTGATCAGAGAGCTGATTCCGCAGAGCAGTGCGTTCGTTTTATAAAAGGTGACGAGGAGCCTGTTATCAAGACTGCCGTTACCTATATGCTAATGGGTAATATCTCAGACGAGGAGCTTTCAAGAATCAAGGATTATACAATGAACCCTGTTGATAGCAGGATCGCTTCCGATGAAAAGCCAAAGACCCTGGTTGAGAACTATGATGAGCCCGCTGATGTTGTGATCTTTGAAGGTTTCAAGGATCTTGATGAGGCTGCTCTTAAGGAGCTTTATCAGTCTCTTGGTCTTGCTATGACCTTTAATGACTTCAAGTGGATACAGCAGTATTTCCATGATGATGAGAAGAGAGACCCTTCGATGACTGAGATCAGGGTTCTTGACACATACTGGTCAGACCACTGCCGTCATACAACCTTCGGAACAGAGCTCAAGGATATTACCTTCGAAGAGGGCTTTTATAAGACACCTATTGAAAAGACCTATGACGAGTATCTTTCAGCCAGAGATGAGCTTTATAAGACTGATGAGAAGAAGCAGGAGAAATTCATTTCCCTTATGGACATTGCT
>JAEEGL012057000.1_pt1 | contig 10080 bp, 12 predicted proteins | sample 9134231 | NCBI WGS metagenome assembly JAEEGL01 (sample SAMN16246548, study PRJNA631951) | gut metagenome | biome: gut microbiome; feature: rumen; material: fiber-attached | host: Bos | place: Iran: Karaj | collected 2018-10 | reverse complement strand
TTTTGCCGTGCTCTTTTTTTATATGTCCTTCCTTCTGTTACGGACGGAAAGGACATTATGGGAATCAATGCGAAAGAGATCGGGAAAAGGATCAAGGCGGTAAGAAAGGCTAACGGGCTTACCCAGGAGAAGTTTGCGGATAAGATCGGAACTTCGCTGTGTCATGTCGGTCGGGTCGAGGCTGGGGTGAAAATGGCTTCGATAGATCTGCTCGTTGATATAGCTACGATTTTTAACGTGACTTTAGATTATCTCATACTTGGCAGATAAATTTTACTGCCTACTGGGCAGTAAAACTTTGGTGAAGATCATAATACAATTTCACCTGTAAACGTTGGAGAACAAAAACCGGTTATTTGTTACAGTACTAAGTATTTTTCGGAGGTAATCGATGAAACTGAATACAAGCGTGGTTGGAAGTTATTTCCGAAAAAAACCTTCCGCCAGGATAGAGATCCTGTATGACAACTACGAAAGCTTTCCAAGGCTGATCGTCTGCTGTAAAAAGACTCTCAAGCTCAAGATCATGACCGAGAAGGCCCGTATCCGGAGCGCCCGTCGCGGGGAATTGGGTGTGAGGATACAGGACGGAGGAAAGCTGAGCAGTCCCGTGGAAAAAGAGGTGGAAGAAAACGATTTGGTAGACCGTGCGATCGCAAACAAGGATTTTTCGGATTCGTTTTTTAAGGATCTTTCGGTCATGGAGGAGATCTATGACGGTATAACGGAGATCACGGTAATGCGGACAGAATATGATTCCTTTTCATCTATTGTTGATGCCCTGTCAGAACCTGAAAAGAAGTTCTTCATTCCGTATCTGATGGGAGAAAAGGGCCGCGGCGAGCTAGCCGATGAATTCGGACTGCCGATAGACACGGTAGACTCGAGGTTAAAAAGACTCAAGAAACGTATCAAGGAAAATATGATCGGGAATATGGCCGATTACAACAATTAAAACGGAGGAAGTTATGAAGATGAGAGAAAAGACAGACAGAAAGAGATTTGCGCGTTATGACGAGTGTGTAAAGCTTTACGGTATCGGGAGAACGAAGCTGATAGCCACGGCAAAGGAAGCCGGTGCAGTATACAGGCTGAACCGCCTGGCACTTGTAGATCTTGATAAGTTGGATGCGTACATCGAAACTTTTTTGGAAGTAAAATAACCCGGCGACATCCTTGAGTGAAAATTACCTCCGGAAATATAATGACACTGCCGATGACATATTACGGCAGAAAATAAAACATTATAACGAAAAACGGAGGTAGAAGTGTTATGGAAAAAAAGGTAGACAGAAGAAGATTTGCACGTTACGACCAATGCGTAAAAATTTACGGCATCGGGAGGACCAAGCTGATAGCCACAGCTAAAGCAGCCGGGGCGGTTCACAGGTTGAACCGCCTGGCACTTGTAGACCTTGATAAGATGGATGCATACATCGATTCATTTTTAGAAACAAAATGATCCGGCGACATCCTTGAGTGAAAAATACCTTCGGAAATATAATGACACTGCCGGGGACATATTACGGCGGAAGATAGATCATTATGACGAAAAACGGAGGTATAGGGCTATGAGAACCAAGGTAGACAGGAAAAGGTTTGTCAGGTATGACGAGGCGTGCGAGATCTACAGCGTCGGACTTACAAAACTAAAGGAAATGGCGAGGGATGCAGGTGCCGTGTACAAGCTGAACCGCCTGGTCCTGATAAATCTCGACAAGATGGATGAATATGTTGAGACATTTATCCTGCCGACAAAATGATCCGGCGACATCCTTGAGCGGGTATTCCCCGGGAAATATAATGGCATTGCAAAAAAGCTTTTGCGGAGGAAGAGATACATGAAGAAAGCAAGGAAAGACGACAAAGGCCGCGCATTAAAGCTCGGGGAATACCAGAGGCGTGACAGGACATATGAATATCGGTTTACGGATCCGTTCCACAGAAAAAAGAGTATTTATGCTCCAACACTGCAGGAACTGAGGGAACTTGAAAATGAACTGAAAAGAGACCAGCTCGATGGAATGGATATGTATGCAAAGGGCAGGGCGAACGTAAATGCTCTCTTTGACAGGTATATCGGGACAAAGGTGAACCTAAGACCTTCAACCCTGTCTGTTTATACATATACATATGACAGATATGTCCGCGACACGCTCGGGAGAAAAATGATCGGTGAAGTGAAGTATTCGGATATCCTATACTTTTATAATTCACTGATGAAGGAAAGGAATATTAAGGTCGAGACCGTGGATAAGGTACATACCATACTGCATCCGATGTTCGAACTTGCCGTAAAGGATAACATCATCAGGAAAAACCCCACTTCAGGAGCCATGGCTGTGATCAAGCAGGGACGGAACCGACCGAAGACTACCAGGCATGCGCTCACAAGGGAACAACAGAAGCGTTTCCTCGATTACATCGCAGGGAATCCATTTTTTGTCGAATGGCTGCCTTTCTTTACGATCCTGCTCGGAACGGGATGCAGGCTTGGGGAGATACTCGGGCTCAGATGGGATGATATCGATCTTAAGAACAAAATGATCAGCATCAACCATGGCTATACCGAGTATTCGGCCACTGACAGACAGAGACAGTATGTTAAAGGGATATCTCTTCCCAAGACCGAGGCCGGTATTAGGACCATACCGATGTTTCCGCAGGTGGAGGAAGCCTTTATGGATCTGCTCGAAGAGCATAAGGAGAATCCTGTTGAGAGCGAGACGATCGATGGGATCACTAATTTCATCTTTATCAGGGAAGACGGCAGCATTTTCACAAGAAACCATGTGAATTCAGCAGTAAAAAGGATAATCACGGCATGCAACGCTGAAGAAAAGACAAAAGCAAAGGAAGAAAAGCGCGATCCCGTTATCCTTCCGGATTTCTCGTGTCACCATCTCCGCCATACATTCTGTACAAGATTCTGCGAGGTCGAAAAGAATGTTAAGGTCGTACAGTCAATAATGGGCCATGCGGATATAACAACAACGCTCGATATTTATACTGATGTTACGGAAAGCGCAAAGACTGAGGCGATGCTCAATCTTGCCTCATCCGTGGATGTTTTTTAAGGAGGGTCAAAATGTCTGCACCACGTAAGGATGACAGAAACAGGGGATTATATACCGGAGAGTTCCAGCGTAAGAACCGGACATATGAATTCAGGTATACCGATTCTGCGGGAAAACGGAGATCGTTTTATGCGCCGACGCTTGAAGAACTGCGTGAAAAGGAGAAGGAATACCAGCGAAGCCTCTTAAACGGCGTGGATACCTATCTGGAGGGAGAGGCTACGGTTGATTACATGTTTGAACGGTATATTTCCAACAAGCCCGAGATCAGGGCCAGGACAAAAGAAAACTATAAGATACTGTATAAGCGGCTCGTAAAGAACGTGATCGGGAACAGGAAGGTGTCGGAGCTGATGTTCTCTGATATAGTGTATTTTTACAAATACCTTCTTGAGGAGAAGAACCTGCTCCTTAATACGGTAAAGGGAGTGCAGAATCTTCTGCATCCGATATTCGAGATGGCGGTAAAGGATGATATCATAGAGAATAACCCGTGCACCGGGGCACTCACATATGCCTCACAGAAGCCCGGAAGAAATCACGGGGTCCGTCATGCGCTCACGCTGGAACAGCAGCGTTCGTTCATGAGATATGTTGAGGAAACGCCGAAGTACCGTCACTGGCTCCCTCTTTTTACGGTAATGCTCGGCACGGGGATGCGCGTGGGCGAAGTAGTCGGGCTGCGCTGGAAGGATATCGATCTGGAAAACGGCAGGATCGATGTGAACCACAGCCTTGTGTATTACGCCGAGGAAGGGGCGGAAACTACAAAAAGCGTCATGCATGTATCTCTTCCGAAGACCGTTGCCGGAATCAGGATCATACCGATGATGCCCAGGGTGAAGGATGCATTTATCGAAGAACGCAAAGCACAGAGGAAGACCGGCAAAAATATCAGTAACATTGACGGTATGACGGGATTCATCTTCTGTAACAGGTTCCGCCAGGTACAGAACCCGCAGACGATAAACAGGACCATAAAACGGATCGTCAGCGATCATAATGTGGACGAGCTCGTCAGGGCAAAACGCGAAAGGCGCGAACCGGTGATCCTTCCCGTATTTTCATGCCATATCTTCAGGCATACGTTCTGCACAAGGTTCTGTGAGCATGAGGATGATATAAAAGTGATCCAGAGCATCATGGGCCATGCGGATATCGAGACCACGATGGACATATATGCAGAGATCACGGACATGAGGAAGAAGAAAGCATTTGAGATCGCAACGGAAAAGGGCGAGATCTTTTAAAACAAATATCGAAAGCATACAGGCACCTGTCGGAAACGGCAGGTGTTTTTGTTATGAAAAAAATATTTAAAATATTATTGTTGTGAGCGGAATATGGTGAGCGGAATTACTTTGTTGTGTGTTATAATAGCTGTATATCAGTGATCGTTTTTTACCGGGAACTTTATAATTAATGGCTACAAAACGGCTGGTCGGCTCCACGAGTGAAAGGAACAGTATGAAGAAAGAACAGAGCGATGATCTGGGATATGTGGTTTTCGTAAGAAATTATGCAACAAAAGAGAATGTTTCTTATGAGTTTGGAACTTTTGAGATAATGTATTGTGGAACTAAAAATACATTCCTTGGAAATCCGGGATTTGTTCCATACAAGACAAGGGAAGGCGCTGAAAGAGGAAGAATATCCTGGGAGAAAAAGATTGCTGAACTCAGTGCTGCTAATGATGCATGGAGATACCAGGTTGGCGGAGTTATGAAAGTAACGGAGTCAATGTACCGGGAAATGAAAGAACAGAACGAACGGGATTTTGAAATAGCAAGAAAAGCACTCGATTCTGAACCGGATTTTTTGGGCGAGAAATGGCAAAAGCAAATAGAGAATATAAGAAGGCGGAGCCTGATCAAGGTGGTGCCGGATAAGAAATGATGGAGGTGGATTATCATGAGTTACGATAAGTCATTTTTTGAAAAAATGAAGGGCAAAAAGGTGGTCTTTAAGGAGGTTTCCTCTTTTCCTGACCTGAAGTTGCAATTCGTTGACAGTTTCGGTGATTTTAAGGTCAGAATCGCTGATGATAAGAATTTTGTAGCGGGAGATGCTATTAAGGTGCAGTTTGTTACGAGCTTTCCTGATATAAAGCTTCAAAAGGTAACTGCATTCCCTGATTTTGAGGTCTTTATCGATAAATGATTTAAGATAAGAACAATACGGGTGTAGCTCAATGTCAGAGCAGAGAACAGTCAGCTCTCAGATGCGGGTTCGAGTCCCGTCGTTCGTTTTAACTTTTAAATACCTGATCAGGGGGATTTATGTACGAGATTGACACTACTGATTTTTCGTTACTATTTGAGCCGTATATTGATCATGGCGCGTTCGGAGACAAGAACATTGAGCGTTTGCGAGTACGGGTAACAAGTTACGGCTTCTCAGCTGATGCCACAATGAATGTTGACAAAAAGTGGCTGGCTGATTTTGCAAAGGAATTGAATGAATTTTATGAAAAACTCGAGGGAGGAGCCGAACTAGAGGAGTACAAGGGACATTCAAGAATCACATTTTCATTTACGACCGGCGGTCATATCCATGTTATGGGATGGCTTTATAAAGAGCAGAATTCGCATGGACAGGAATTGAGCTTTTCAAACAGCATCGATCAAACTGAACTGAGGGATTTTGCAAAGTCGCTTTATCGCGATCTGTGTGAGACAAAGTAGGAGTTATTTACTATGAAAGCAGGGAAAAACTATGATGATCGCATTGGCCGCCGTTGGTTTTAAAAATGGCGATACAGCATATAACAAAGAAAAGATTATAAGCGTGATCAGAGAGCACAGATATCATTCGGATCTGATCTTGTTCGGGGAGACCTTTTTACAGGGTTTTGACTCGCTTTCATGGAATTACGACAGTGACAAGAGCATTGCGGTCACAAGGAATGATCCTGTTATTGACGAAATACGGGAAGCCGCAAAAGAATGCTCCGTGGCAGTGTCTTTCGGTTATATCGAAAAGGAAGGTGACAGTTTGTTCAGCAGTCAGCTGACTGTGGGCAAAAACGGGGATATTCTTGATAACTTCCGCAGAGTTTCTGTCGGATGGAAGGAACCTGTTGCAGATTCGCATTATAAGGAAAGTGACGGTTTTCACTTATTCTCGTTTGAAGATAAGAAGTTTGCTGTCGGGCTGTGCGGGGATCTATGGGACGATGGAAATGTCGAACAGATGAAGACTCTTAACGCAGATATAGTGCTATGGCCCGTTTATACCGATTTCAATTATGAGGAATGGAATACTACCATAAAGAATGAGTATGCTGAACAGGCTGCCCGCTTTGGTCATGGAGTGTGTTACGTGAATTCCGTATGCATGGACAGAGAGGGTGTTGAAATAGCAAAAGGCGGGGCTGCTTATTTTCTGGATGGCAGGATCAAGTACCAGACACCGGCAGGGGAAGAAAGCATACTTTATGTCTTGATTAGTTAATTTTTTAGTTTAACCGGATTTTTACAGGAACCATTATGTCTTCTCTCTCGTCTAATCATAAAAGGAGGTAGACGCCATGAGAATTAGCATTTTTCTGGGTGCGATCATGATAGCTATACTGTTATCGTCATGTTCAAAACAGGTAACAGCGGGAACAGATACTGTGCAGGCAGGAGAACCGGTAGACATCAAGTTGCTTGAAAAAGCCGCGCCGCAGTCCAGCGCTCTCGAAATATACTGTTTTGATGGGAAAAATACCATCCGAAGGACTGTGTTTGACGAAGCGTGGAAGGATAAAGTGATCAATGCGGTCAATTCACTTAATTTGACCACGGCAGATGACAGCGTGCTATTGGAGTGGTCTGAGCCTTGCTATGGGATTACTATGGGCGACTTGGACGGAATGGAAATATGGCTGACTTATTCGAACGGTTTGTGGATAGAAAAAGGTGGGGCGTTGTATCACGGTGAACTGGATCTCGCAGCATTATTCGACGAAGCTGCCTCTTTAGACAGAACTTTGGAAAATACATTCAAATCGGGAATAAGCATGCCGAATTCTGCAATCCTCGCAAAACACTTTATCAAGTACTGCCAAAAAGCAACGGGAGATGAAGTTACTGAAAAGGACGGAGTGTCGCTGCACTTTGTTTCGATCGATGGGAACAAGGTTACTGTTGAATACAATAATAATTCCGACAAAGAGTATCTGTACGGAGACTATTACTATCTTCAGAAGAACATCAACGGAGAATGGTATCAGATTCCCGTCGCATTGTCCAATTATGCATTTAATGACATTGCGCATATACTGAATCCTGGCGGAAATGCAAAGTTTACATGTAATCTAACGATGTATGGTGAACTGGAGGCAGGTCATTACAGGATCGTAAAGGAAAACCTGTACACTGAGTTTGATATTGACTCCGATGCTGCCGGTATAACTGAACACGGACATAGAATAAACTATGAACTGGATGATCTGACTGATGTTTTTACTTATACACCCACAAAAGCAGAAAGCGGGGACACAGTAGAGTTAAGAACAGTAGTGCTGATGGATGCGGATATTCATGTTTTTCTGGATGATCGGGAACTTGAAAAAACGCATAACGACAGCGACTATTGGGGATATTCCTTTACAATGCCGGACAAAGATGTTGTGATCACGGCTAAGCCTTATACTAAAAATGAAATATGGGGGATTGTAAACAATACTCCGGATGAAAAAGAAAACTGGAATGATGTTGAAGTATGTCCGCCCGCGGGATCTTATGCAAAGATTGCATTCAAACTGCCATCTGACTGGGAGTATGAAGTCTCATGGACCGAAGATGTACCTGTCAGCTGCTTTGTAGTTAGCATATACCCTAAGGGACATAGTGAGGGAAGTGTAGCGATAGAATATATGCGTGGTTTCGGTGTATGCGGAACCGGGCTCGCTTCGGAAGAGATAGTCTTTAATGGCCTTTCGTGTAAAGCATGGAAAGGCACCTATGATAATCATCCTTACTGGGATTTCATTTCCTTGGGAGATGAATATCGGGGATGTGCTATTATAAATAATGCCGGAACAACATGGTACAATGATTATCAAGAACTACTCGAAGAGATAATATCAACCGTTGTTTTTACCATTCTGGAAACATAACGATCATATTTACCAGTGATTTTATTTAGGAGGTGACGACATGTATAGTATGGAACAATTAAAACAAATCGGAAAAGAATACTGTCAAAACCTGATAGGGCTGGATATCATCAAAGAATGTCAGGGTGGCGGTTTCTTTGGATACAATGAAGAAGATAATGGCGTTTTTTGCAGTATGGGATGCAATAAAGTATCCAACAATAATGATTTGACACTAACTGAAGGCAATAATTGGGATTATTACGCAGAATGCTTTGTGGATCTGGATGGTAATTGCCATGATAGTGTTGTGAATGCGTTTGAACTTGTTTAAAGTCGATCGAGCAAAGCATTCATGGAAAGTGGCAGAAAAGCGGTCTCCGGTCTCTCCTTTCCTTGGGTTCATTTTTGGTAAACTTTTGGTAAACAATGGGTTTACCATTCTAAGTGCTTGATTTTACTGGGTTTCAAGCCTTCTTTTTGCTTCAAGTCCAGTCACCTCGACTTAAGGATTATCAAGGGCTTCGAGTTATTCGAAGCTCTTTGATTTTGTCAAAGTTCTCCCGAAAGTTCTCCCATAGTCTTTTTTACCATATAATACAATTAAAAAACACTAATAGAAAGGGGGTGCACCGCTTTTTCCCGGGAACCCAAGCCCTCTTTTTTATTGTTTTTCTTTTTGGGAGTATTATTCCAATGAAAGCGCTGAGATAACGGAACAAAATTTAAAAAATGTAAAAAAAGTTCCGTTAACTGACAAATTTGTGGTATTATATATGTGGATCCAAACAGATAGTGAATATAATCCGAGGAAGAGAGGATAATTATGGAGAACCATAGATAATGACAACTTTGATGAAAATGGCAAGAATATCACAGAAGAAAGAGAATACCGCCCGCTGGAGAAAATATCAGATGGGTATGCTAAGTATTTGATCACCATGGATAAGCTTCTTCAGCGTCGAAGTGGAGTAAAGCATTTGAATATAATAGACATGATTTTAGGTGGCAAAGAGTTTGAATAAGACCAAATGGAACAGCCGGCAGGAGAGAACATTGCCGCCGGACAGACATCTGCAAAGAGCGTGCATACGGATTGGACCGAAGAGAACGACGACTACAGCTGACAGGGACACAGAAGGAATATCTTGAAGAAGGTTGTATTTAAAATACAAGATATGCTACAAATACGACCCTCCAAATTTGGAGGGTCGTTCAACTGAAAATGAGTATGTCGGGCGCCAATGTCCTGATCCTGGACGAACCCACCCGCAATTTCTCACCGCTTTCGGGACCTGTGATACGCCGGATGCTTGCGGGATTTCCGGGTGCCATCATAAGCGTATCCCACGACAGAAAATATATCGCTGAAGTCCGCGACACAGTCTACAAATTCAACGATACGGGGCTGCAGCCGGCTGACAGCCCCTTTTTCTATCATTTCCTATGATCTTTATTTCGTAGCCTTTACTTTGCTCCATGCGCCGTAAACGGTATTGCCGCCGTAGGTCACATAAGCTCTTACCCTCGTATAATAGGTCTTTCCTTCCTTCAGACCGTCCTGAACGGCTGTGAGTTCAGCTGCATCCTTTACGGTCAGTTTTACAAGGTCATTCTTGAACTTCTTGTCGGTAGCGATCTGTACCTGATAACCCGAGCCAACAGCTTTCTTATAGCTTACGGTAACGGTATCTTTTGCGAGCTTGGCGCTGCTTACCGTAACCTTCTTGGGCTTCGTGGGCGTCGAGAGCGTATCGCTGAAAAGTCCTACGAATACCTTGTCAACGACTGCGCGTACCTTGAAATCATATCCTGTTCCGGCCTTCAGCTTCTTTACCGTGAAGCTGTTGGTCTTCGAGGTTCCGAGGAGCTTGTTGTCGCCGCTGTAGATCTCATAGAATTCAGCGCCGTCAACCTTCG
>JAEEGL012002164.1_pt1 | contig 10080 bp, 4 predicted proteins | sample 9134231 | NCBI WGS metagenome assembly JAEEGL01 (sample SAMN16246548, study PRJNA631951) | gut metagenome | biome: gut microbiome; feature: rumen; material: fiber-attached | host: Bos | place: Iran: Karaj | collected 2018-10 | reverse complement strand
GGCGAACCAGGAGGCCGTCGCCCCGGAGCGCTGAAAGTCCTCCAGGGCATAGGGGGCCGCCATGGCCGTGAGCGCGGGCTCCTCCGGGGCGAGCAGCCCGCGGCGCTTCGCCGCCTCCAGATAGGGGATCTCCCGCTCCCTCAGGCCCAGCAGGGCGGCGCACAGCCGGTCCAGACGGTAGGGGTCCCCGCAGGCCAGCAGCAGGCCCAGGCGCCGGGGCGTGCCCATGGTCGGGCCGTTGCCCTCCATGAGCTCCACCGCGTCGCAGAGGCTGAGCCGGGGGCGCACATATTCGTTGAGGTCCACCAGCATGTCGGCAAAGCTCATGGGGTCCTCGTGGAGGTAGTGATATTCGCTTTTGTGCGTCCCGGGGACCACGCCGTAGAGGTTCTTCACCGCCGCGGTCATGCCCATCATGCCGTGGGATTTGAGCTTGCAGAAGTTGATGATCTCGTCGCAGGAGCGCAGCCAGTCCACATAGGCAAAGCGCCGCAGGCTCTTTCCCTCGGGGAATTCCACCTCGGTGTAGCCGAAGTCCTCGTTGAGCCTGCCCCCCGCCTCCGTGCACAGATGCAGCCCCGCGGTCTCATAAAGGCGGTGCATCAGCGGAGCGACAAAGGGGCCGCCGGGGCTGTCGCCCAGCACCACCTCCGCCCCCCGTGCCGTCAGCATCCGCGTCAGTTCCGCCGCCGCTGCGGGGTGGGTCGTGGCGGCGGCCTCGGGCTTCCTGGCGGCGCAGAGGTTGAGCTTGATGCCGATGCGCATGCCGGGCTTCACCCAGTCCAGCCCGCCCGAGACGGAAATCACGGCTTCCAGCGCCTTCCGCACCGTCTCCGGTGCATAGTCCGGACAGGAGGCCAGGGCGGGCAGAAGGTTTTTACGTTCAGTCCCAGCGGTCATATTCCCTCCTTGCAGCCTTCCGGCGCCGTTACTGACAGAGGAACAGGCGGCAGACGGTCAGGATGGCCTGCTCCACGGTATAGTCGCCTCCCGGGCTGAACCGGTCCCCGCCGGTGCCGCCCATGACGGCCTTCCCATCCGGGGCCGTCAGGCCGGATACGAAGGCGATCCCCTCCTGCGCCCAGGCCGGGAGCCCATCCGTGTCGGAGAAGGCTTTCCCCTCGCCGGGGGTGAGGCCCATGACTCCCGCCGCGCGCATGAGCATGGCCGCAGCCTCCTGCCGGGAGATGCTCTTCTCCGGCTGAAAGAGGCCGCCGCCCACGCCGTTGACGATGCCGAGGAGATTCGCTGCGCAGACGTCCGGGTCGTCCGTATCGGTGAAGAGGCCGCTGCCCATGGTCAGCCCGTGGTTTTCCAGCAGGGCTTCCGCGTCTGCGGCCCCCTCCCGCACCTCCAGCATATTGACCACGGCGCGGCAGAACGCCGCCCGGGAGATGGGGGACGGATAGTTTTGCTGCAGAGAGAAGGGGATCAACCCCAGCCGCAGGGCCAGAAAGCACTCCTCCAGCGCCCAGTCGGAGGGGCGCTTTCCGTTCTCCGGGCTGCTGAGGTCCTCAAATACCAGGACCTCCTCGCCGACGCGAATCGGCAGCTCCCGGCGGAGTGCATCAAGGTCCCAGGCATCCGCTTCCTCCGGAAAAGCATCCAGAAAGGCCTCCAGGGTGTCATAGGTCGTCCATTCGAATCTACGGGCATATCCGGCAGTCCCGCGATACCAGATCGTATGGGAAAAGGAAAGCGCCTCCAGGGAGATATCGAAATAATAGGTACCCACCGGGGAGCCGCCCGGGACATAGCTGCGGACCCCGCTTTCCTCGTCCATGATATAATATCCACCGTCAAAGAACTCCCCGTCCTCATACCGGTTCTCGGAATCCCAGGTGGGGTCCATGATGACCCAGCGTCCGTTTGCAAACGCCTCCACGTATGCATGGCTGCCGGAAACGGAGAGGTCCAGAGGCGCATAGGGATCGTCGATAAAAACCTTCGCGCCGCACGTCACGTATATGGCGGGGATCCCCTGCGCCCGAATCAGGTCGACCAGCAGCCGGGCGTAGCCCGCGCATACGGTCCTCCGTTCGCGGAGCACGTCCTCCGGGGCCGTATACAGGCAGCCGTCGTCGTCACCGGCGCTGTCATGGTCATAATAGATGTTCCCCGCCACCCAGTCGTGGAGCAGGCGGAGGATCCGGTATGCGTCGGTCTCGCTGCCCACGACGGCGTCGGACTGCGCGGCGACGGTCTCCGGGATGTCCCCGCCCAGCATGTCCGCCGGATTCAGCCAAAGGCCTTCAAGGAAGCGGTTGTGCTCCAGATTGGCGCTCTGAACAAAGCGGAAGCCCTCCCCCGTATTTTCGATGAACAGCCTGTCGCTGACGAAGCTTCGGCTGTCGATCCCCTCGTCCGCCGGAACGGTATAGCCGATGTGCACGGCCTCCGGTTTCCCGCCCGGCTCCGAGATCAGCTGCACCGAGCCGGAAAAGGTCTCTCCGGAGACCGCCGGGACGATCGCCATTTCACTGGAGCGCATCTCATCCAGGGTCCCGCCGATCAAGGTCTGCACGGAGACGCTGCTGAGGCCCGGGGCGGTGAACCGCCCGGTGAAGTACAGCGTGCCGCCGCGGATCGTCAGGTCCGCATAGTTATCGTCGCAGTAGTTGGTGCGCAGATGGGTGGGGGAACTGGGCGCGTCCTCCGGCTCCGCCGCCCGAGCGGCGGAAAGGGAGACGAGGCATAGCGCCAGGATCAGCAGCAGGGCGGACATTCGGCGTTTCATTTCGCTCCTCCTTTCACAGGTGCGAATCATCCCAGCTGCCTCCAGAGGAAGTACACCATGTCGCAGCGGGGACAGTCGTCTCCGGGAGCATAGCCGGAGGCGCCGGTCAGGCCGTTGGTCCCGGCCCAGCGCACCGCGTCCGCATACCAGGCGCCCTCGCCGGTTTTGTCCGGCTCGCCGGCCAGGCGGTAGAGGAAGGTCAGGATATGCTCATAGCTGCAGCTGTCCTCCGGAGAGAAATGGGTCTCGTCCGTTCCCCTGGCGATCCCCTGCTCCACAGCCCACAGCACGGCCTTTTTGTAATAGTCCTGCGTCAAATCGGTGAAGTCCGTCCCGGATTGCCAGGGCTCCGGGGAGCCCGCCGCACGCCAGAGGAAGGTGACGGCCTGCCCGCGGGTCACGGTGCCGTCGGGGAAGAACTCCGTTTCCGTCCTTCCGGTGGTGACGCCGAGGGAATAGGCCCAGGCCACGGCGAGCGCGTAATAGCGGTCGGGGTCCACGTCCGCGAAGGGCGTGGCCGCGCAGACCCTCAGCCCGTTCTCGTCCAGCATATAGAACACCGGCATGGAGGCAGACGCCTTATAGTCCCGGTACATGGGCACGTAGCGCCGCGCACCTGTCACGTACCAGATCACCCGGCCGTCCAGGACGGCGGGCTGGCAGTCGGAGAGAGCGCCCGCGGCGCTCTGAATCTCGCCCGTGCTGCCGTCCGCGAAATAACGCGCCCAGCGGAGCGTACCGGTGGGCGTATACGCGGCATAATCGCCGTTGATCTCCACCGTCTGCTCTTCCCACAGCACGTAGCCGCCCTCCGGTCCGACGGACGCCAGAAGAGGCGTGCCGGCGCTGAGGGCGCCGCCGGCGGGATAGTCCGTGAGCCCGATCACCCGGGTCCCGGCTTCGGTGAAGTCGTCCTTGTCCGTGAAGCTCAGGAAGACGTTGCGGACGTACTCCGGGTCGTCGGTTGCGACGCCCATGACGGAGCCGGAGCTGGCTGCGCCTGCGCCGTTATAGTTGTATGCGGCAACGTAGCCCGTCCGGGTCTCGGCCAGCCCGCCCAGGGACGCGCCCGTGGTGTTGTCGCCCACGGCGCCCGGGAAGGGCTGGACCAGCACTTCCTCCGTATTGTTCCAGGTATCCTCCCGGACGAACCTGTCCCCGCCCGCCGCCTCCAGATACCGGTTCAGCACCGCCGCCCGGGGATAGGCGTCGCCGTGGTCGAGGGTGACGAGGCGGCGCTCGCCGTCCACCAGGATGAACTGATTGAAGGAATGGGCAGCGTAGCCGTATTGTGAGGATACGAGATACTGCGCGTCCGTGATCTCCATGTCCCGCTCCCGTACGCAGAAGCTCATGTTGGCCTGGTGATGCAGGCCGTCGGGGAGCAGGTAGATCAGATGACAGGTGTGGACGTACAGCATCCCGCCGTATTCCGCACATCGCAGAGAGCCGGAGCGGAAGGGGCGAAAGGTGTTCGCTCCCCAGAGGCTGGCGTGGTCCAGTTCATTCCAGTCCTTGTCGTATTTCACCACCCGGACGACCTCCCGGTCGTCCCGCTCCTCGGGGTTGTCCCAGCCCAGCACGATGAAATTGGCGTCCTCCCCCACAAAAGCCCCGCCCCACCGGGCGGTCAGGTCGCTGTCCAGATAGCGGGAGGAAAGCAGCTCCAGCTCCGCGGAATACGTCTCCACAAGGATGCGGCTGCCGATGCTCTCCACGCGGACAAGCTCCGACCCGTCCGCAAAGAGGTTGGCTTCCATGACGTCGGCGCTGTGGACGAACGACCAGGTGACGCCGGTCCGGCACTCGCTCTTTTCGGGGACGAGCGGCCGCTCAATACCCGGCAGCAGGGCGCTTTTCAGCCCCGGACAGTCATAGAATGCGTTCGGGCCCATATAACCGACCCCCGCCGGCAGACGAACGTCCGTGAGCGAGTCGCATCCGCCGAAGGCCCAGCTCCCGATGGAGACGACGCCCTCCGGGATGACGAGCTCCGTCAGGGAGGTGCAGCTGTGAAAGGCGCTGTCGCCGATGCTTCGGACGCTCGAGGGGATGCTGACGCGCTCCAGGGCGGCGCAGCCGAAAAAGGCGCTGTCGCCGATGGAGGAGACGCCCTCGGGGATGACGGCCTCCCGCAGGGCTGCGCAGTACATAAAGGCGCTGTCACCGATGCTTCGGACGCCGGCGGGGAGCTCCACGTGTTCCAGGGCGGCGCAGGCGAAAAACAGGCTGTCTGCAATCCTGTCGAGCCCATCGGGAAGGCGGACGGACGTCAGACTTGCGCAGTCGCTGAAGGCGCTGCGCCCTATCTCGGCGACGCTGTCCGGGATCCGGACGCCGGTCAGCGCGGCGCAGCCGTAGAACGCGTAGTCCCCGATGCCGGTGACGCCGGGCTCGATCACCACGGTCCTGACGAGTCCGGTCTTTTCGGACCAGTAGCCTGCCGGGGTGCGGAAGGTCTGGTCGATCACGCCCTCGCCGCGGACGGTCAGCGTGCCGTCTTCGGCGAGGGTCCAGGTCATACCGTCCCCGCAGGTCCCGCTGATCCCGGCCTCCTCCGCCGCCCGAGCGGCGGGCATGCCGAAGCCGGCGCCCGCAAGCACCAACAGTGCGCAGACCAGGGCAAGGAGCCTCGTTCCGACATTCTTCAAGGCAGCATTCCTCCTTTTCGGGCGGACAGGCGCGTCTTTCGGGGCTTGACGCTTCCTCCGTCGTTCTCCGCCCCGCGCAGTCTTCCGCCGGAACAACAATACCATATATGGACCGCGGCTTCAACTTGCAAAAGCGGCGCCGTCCCGCTATACTGAAAGATAAAACGAAGGAAAAACGCAATACCGCAAGAGAGGTGTTCCTATGCGCGCAAGCAAACGGGAGCTGGCCTATGCCGCTCAGAATTTCGGCGAAGTCCATCACACCACCCTGAACCCGGAGGGGCCGGGGGTGGTGCGCATCCATCTGGTGCCGCCCCTGGTGGAGGAGGATGAGATCGCCCCCAGCGTCGCCATCCTCAACGGGCAGGATGTGATCCCGGTGAATACCGCCTGGAGCATCCTGCTGACGGAGTTCATCCGCTCCGTGAACGAATACGCCGGGCAGCCCGTGAACGACGAGGACGCGGCAAGGATCATGGAGAATACCTGCGACCGGGTCAAAAAGGTCTATCCCCTGGTGGGCCGGAAGCGGATGAAGCAGGATGTCTACACCATCATGAACGCCTTCACCCAAATCGCACGGGGGGAGGAGCCTGAGACGCCCATCGGCTTCCTTTCCCTCCGGGAATACGCACCGAAGATGCGCGCGCCCCATCGGATGGATCTGCTGGTGAGCTCCATGACGAAGGGCGGCAGCTGGCACTGCAACCAGAAATGCGTCCACTGCTACGCCGCGGGCCAGCCCTGCGCGGAGGAAGCGGAGCTTTCGACGGAGGAGTGGAAAACGATCCTGGACCGATGCCGGAGCGCCTGCATCCCCCAGGTGACCTTCACCGGCGGGGAGCCCACACTGCGGGAGGATCTGCCGGAGCTTATTGCCCATGCCCGCTGGTTCATCACCAGGCTGAATACCAACGGCATCCGCCTCACGCCGGATTACTGCCGGGCACTGCGGGACGCGGCCCTGGACAGCGCCCAGATCACCTTCTATTCCGCCGACGAAGATATCCATAACCGGCTGGTGGGGGCCGACCGATGGAAGGACACGGTCTCCGGCATCGAAAACGCCCTGTCGGCGGGCATTAATCTCAGCGTCAACACTCCGCTCTGCACCCTGAACCGGGATTACGTCTCCACCCTGAAATTCCTGCAGAGCAAGGGCGTGCGCTATGTCACCTGCTCCGGCCTCATCACCACCGGAAACGCCGCCCTCCCGGATTCGGAGCGGCTGCAGCTGACCCTGCCGGAGATGCGCCAGGTGCTGAAGGCCGGCGTGGACTATGCATATTCCTGCGGCATGGAGATCAGCTTCACCTCCCCCGGCTGGGCGGACGAGGAATACTGCCGCGAGCTGGGGATCACCACACCCAACTGCGGGGCCTGTCTCAGCAACATGGCCGTCACTCCGTCGGGAAACGTGGTGCCCTGTCAGAGCTGGCTTTCCGGCACGCCTCTGGGAAACATGCTGCGGGATGAGTGGGAGACCATCTGGAACAAGGCGGAATGCCGAGGCCGCAGGGATTTGTCGGCACAGATGCGGGGAGAATGCCCGCTGCGCATCTACCCCGCTCAGGGGGAGAAAGGAGAGGGAAGAAAGCCGTGAAAAAGAAGCTCGCCGTTGTTCTCCTGCTGCCGGCCCTTCTGCTCCTGTCCATGGCAGCCTCCGCCGCCGGGGACCTGGATGAGATCCTGAACTATACCATCACAGCGGAGGTGAATGAGGACGCCACCGTGACTCTCACCTACCACATCGAGTGGAAGGTGCTGGATTCCAGCTCCGAAGGGCCCCTGGAATGGGTCACCGTCGGCATCCCCAACAGTCATTATTCCGACCTCACTGCCCTGTCCTCCGCCATCAAAAAGATCGGCTATTCCTCCTCCGGCGGCAGCAGCATCCGCATCGACCTGGACCGGAAATACTATGCCGGCGAGGTAGCCGTCATGGACTTCTCCCTGGTGCAGGACTATATGTACCAGGTCAACGAGCTCACGGAGGGCGAGACCGTCTACCACTTCACCCCCGGTTGGTTCGACAGTCTGAACGTGGACGAAATCACGATTCGCTGGAACAGCGCCGGCGCCCTGGGGCAAGCCCCCGCCTGCACCGTGGACGGGGATGGTTTCTATGTCTGGACCGGCAGCCTCTCCCATGGGCAGAAGCTCTCCGTCACCGTCACCTATCCTGCCGGAGCCTATGCCTTCGATGAGACCAAGACCCTGGGGGGCGGCTCCTCCGGCGACAACGAATACGACGATGATGACGACAGCGACGCCGTCCTGGGCTTTATCTTCCTCATTATCATCATCGCAATCGTCGCCAAGGTACGCAAGTCGAGAAGGGGCTATACAAAAACCTCCAACCTCTCCGGCGGAACGAAGGTCACCCGGACCAAGGTGGTTTATTACCCCGTCTGCCAGGGCTGCGGCGCGCCAAGGCCGGAGAATGCCAATAACTGCCCCTACTGCGGGCGCAGCTTCATCAAGAGCGAGGAGGTCATCAAGGCGGAGGACATTCCCAAGGAGGAGCGGGAGCTGCGGAACAAGACCACCAGCGGGCTCTATCGCGATCACTCCCAGCCGGACACCGATATCCGAGTCCGAAGCGTGCCCATCGTGGTGAACACGGGCAGCAGCCGCTCCTCCGGCGGCAGCTCCAGGGGCGGGGGCTCTTCCCGCGGAGGCGGCAGCTCCCATTCTTCCTGCGCCCATTCCTCCTGCGCCTGCGCTAGCTCCTGTGCCTGCGCCTGTGCCTGCGCCTGCGCGGGCGGCGGACGTGCGGGCTGTACCACCAAGGACTTCTACAACACGGATTTGAAGCTGCGCCAGCTGGAGCTGCGGAAGAGAGCAAAAAAGAGTTAGACCAAGGGCTTTTGCGGAGGCGGTGCAGACCTGGAAGGTAGACGAGGAAAAGAGAAACCGCCGCCCTGCCGCGCTGCCTGACCTTATATAAAAAAGCTTGATCCCGGAGGTTGTAAAAATGCGTAAACTGGCGAAAAGGTGGAGCTCGCTTGTGCTGGCGCTTGTCCTGTTGCTGGCCCTGCTCCCCGGCGGCGCGCAGGCGGAGGACGGCGAGGCGCTGATTGAGGGAGATTATCGCTACACCCTGTCCGGCGGAGAGGCGACCATAACCAGGTACCTGGGCAGCGAGACGAACGTGGTCGTTCCGGACACCCTGGGCGGCTGTCCCGTCACGGAGATCGGCAATGAAGCGTTTCAGAACTGCAAGACCATGGTCAGCATCCGGATCTCCGACAGCGTCCGCAAAACGGGGAGACAGGTATTTTTGAACTGCGAGAATCTGACGGACGTGTATTTCGGCAAAAGCATGTCTTCGTATTATAACTGTTCCTTCACCGGCTGCGATTCCCTGATGAACATCTGGGTCGACGAAGAGAATACGATGTATACTTCGCTCGACGGCGTTCTTTATTACTCCCGGTGGTATCTGGACCGCTGTCCCAATGCCCGAAGCAGCTATGTCATTCCCGACGGTGTGAGGACCCTCGGCAATTCGGCCTTTCGGGGATGCAGACTGACAGAGCTCGTGATTCCGGATTCCGTGTATCGTATCAGCGATCTGTGTTTTTTGGGCAGCCGCCTGAAAACCGTCTCAATCGGAGCATCCCTGAGCGAAATCGGGAACCGGGCTTTTGACATGTGCTCCTCGCTGGAGAGCATTACCGTCGACCCGGACAACGCCTACTATTCTTCCGTGGACGGGGTGCTCTTCGACAAGGCGCAGACCGAGCTTATCCGCTATCCGGCCGCAAAGACCGCCGAGCATTTCAGCATTCCGAATACGGTCACGGTCATTGACGAAAGCGCTTTCCAATCCTGCAGCAGCCTGACGAGTGTGACGATCCCGGAGGGCGTGACAGCCATCGAAGACTATACCTTCGAGAATAGCAGCAGTCTGAAAAGCGTGACGATCCCGGAGGGCGTGACGAGCATCGGCTACTGTGCATTCAGCAGCTGCAGCAGCATGAAGAACGTGACGATTCCGAAGAGCGTGACCGAGATCGGATGGTACGCTTTCGACTGGTGCACTGCGCTGACGAGCGTGACGATCCCGGAGGGCGTGACAGAGATCGGTATGGGGGCTTTCAGATGCTGCAGCAGTCTGACAAGCGTAACGATCCCGAAGAGCGTAACGAGTATCAGTGAAGACGTATTCTATGAATGCGGCAGTCTGACGAGCGTGACGATCCCCGCAAGCGTGATGAGCATAGGCTATTGCGCATTTGATGGCTGCTCATCCCTGTCCGACGTGTACTATGCTTCCGACAGCGACGCCTGGGCGGCGGTCTCCATTGATTCTTTTAACTATTTCCTCACGAACGCGACCATTCACTATAACCATACGCCGCTTTCCGTCACCGGCGTGAAGGCCAGCAAGCCGGCCGCCGCCCCGGGAGAAAGCGTGACCTGGACGGCGGCTGCCGCGGGCGGGACCGGCTCGCTCCAGTATTGCTTCTACATCTTCAAGGACGGTTCCGTCGTCTCCCGCGGCGACTACGGCACCGCCAGGACCTGCGCCTACACCCCCACCGCCGCAGGCACCTACACCGTCCGCCTCTACGTCAAGGACGGCGCGGGCACCGTGAAGACCATGGATAACGCCGGCAGCGTCAAGGTGACGGCGCCCATCACCATCAGCAGCGTCACCCCCTGCCATCCCCGTTTTTTAATGAA
>JAEEGL010486954.1_pt1 | contig 10080 bp, 10 predicted proteins | sample 9134231 | NCBI WGS metagenome assembly JAEEGL01 (sample SAMN16246548, study PRJNA631951) | gut metagenome | biome: gut microbiome; feature: rumen; material: fiber-attached | host: Bos | place: Iran: Karaj | collected 2018-10 | reverse complement strand
TCCTCACATGACTGTTTATGACAACATGGCATTCGGTCTGAAACTGAGGAAGGTTCCGAAGGACGAGATCGACAAGCGCGTCCGTGAAGCTGCTAAGATCCTTGACCTTGACAAGCTCCTTGACCGTAAGCCGAAGGCTCTGTCCGGTGGTCAGAGACAGCGTGTCGCCATGGGACGTGCCATCGTGCGTAACCCCAAGGTCTTCCTGATGGGCGAGCCTCTGTCCAACCTGGATGCAAAGCTTCGTGTTCAGATGAGAATCGAGATCGCAAAGCTGCACCAGAGACTGGGCACCACCATCATCTACGTCACCCACGACCAGACCGAAGCTATGACCCTGGGCGACCGGATCGTCGTTATGAAGGACGGTGTCGTGCAGCAGGTCGACTCTCCTCAGAACCTGTATGAGAAGCCCGGCAACCTGTTCGTCGCAGGTTTCATGGGATCTCCTCAGATGAACTTCCTGGATGCAACCGTGAAGGTGCAGGGCGATGTGGCAAACCTGGAGATCGCAGGACACAGCATCCCGCTTCCTCCCGCAAAGTCCAAGAAGCTGATCGAGGGCGGCTACGACGGAAAGATCGTCACCTTCGGTATCCGTCCCGAGGATGTGTATGATTCCGAGATGTACATCGAGGCATCTCCGCAGAGCGTCTTCGAGTCCACCGTCAAGGTGTACGAGCTGATGGGCGCGGAAGTCTTCCTGTATTTCGATCTTGAGGAGTTCCCCATCACTGCAAGAGTCGATCCTCGTACCACTGCAAGACCGGGCGACACCATCAAGTTCGCAATCGATATCGAGAAGATTCACGTCTTCGACAAAGAGACCGAGCAGACCATTACCAACTAGTTTTCAGACCAAAGCACACAGGGGGGCGGTTCCAAACGGAACCGCCCCTTTTTAGGCAATCGGACAAAAGAAGGTGTCATTCCCATGGACAGACGGGAAAAAATGCTGAATACACCGGTGCCGGAACTGATCCTGCGGCTTTCGGTGCCCACCATCATCAGTATGTTGGTGACGGGGATCTACAATTCCGCGGATACCTATTTCGTGGGAAGGATCTCCACACAGGCTACCGCCGCCGTGGGACTGGTTTTCTCCGTGATGGCCATCATCCAGGCCATGGGGTTTTTCTGCGGACACGGCTCCGGCAATTATCTCGCACGGAAGCTGGGCTCCGGCGAACATGAGGAGGCGGAGCGGATGGCCTCCACGGGATTTGCCCTGGCGCTGATCATCGGCGTGAGCATCGCGGTGGCGGGAAATCTTTTTGCGGAGCGCATCGCCGGCTGGATCGGAGCCACCCCCACGACCCTGGAGGATACGGTGCTCTACATGCGGATCATCCTGCTGGGTGCCCCCTTTACCATGGGGCAGTTCGTCATCAACAACCAGCTCCGGTTTCAGGGCAGTGCGGTTTATGCCATGGTGGGGCTGATGTGCGGAGCGGTGATCAATCTCGTGCTGGATCCGCTGCTGATCCTGGTGTGCGGCATGGGGGTGGCGGGAGCGGCCATCGCCACCATCGGCGGACAGTTCATCAGCTTCTGCGTCCTCCTTGTGGGGAGCAGACGCGGGGAGAATATCCGGCTTCGCATCTCGGATGTGCGGCTGAACGGACACTTCCTGCGGGAGATCGTCAACGGCGGGATCCCGTCCCTGTTCCGGCAGGGGCTGGCCGCGGTTTCCACCCTGCTTCTCAACAAGGCTGCCGGGTCCATCGGCGGGGAAGCTGCCATCGCCGGGATGAGCGTGGTGACCCGGGTGATGATGCTGGTCTCCTCGGCCCTCATCGGTTTCGGCCAGGGATACCAGCCGGTATGCTCCTTCAACTACGGAGCGGAGCGAAAGGACCGGGTGCGGGAGGGATACTTTTTCTGCACCCTGTACGGGACCCTCTTTCTGTGCATCGTGGCGGCGCTGTGCATCCGGTTCCCGGCACAGATCATCGGGTGGTTCCGGGATGATCCGGAGGTCATCGAGGTGGGGCGGAAAGCCCTGTTTTACCAGGCCTGTGCCCTTCCCCTTCTGGCCACCAGCGTGATGACCAATATGATGCTGCAGTCCATCGGAAAGGGTGTGAAGGCTTCCATCACATCCTCCGCGCGAAACGGGATCTTCTTTATCCCCATGATCCTGCTGCTGCCGCGGCTCTTCGGGCTCTTTGGCGTAGAGATCGCCCAGGCCTGTGCGGACGTACTCTCCATCGGCCTGTCCGTCCCCTTTGCGGTATCGGAGCTTCGGACGATGAAATCATAAAAGTGACAAAACTGTCAGGAAAGGAACGGACGAAAAGTGAGTGAGATGATTGAGATCAGATGGCACGGAAGAGGCGGCCAGGGTGCAAAGACCGCCAGTCAGCTTCTGGCCGACGCTGCCTTTATGGCAGGCAAGTATGTACAGTCCTTCCCGGAGTATGGGCCGGAGCGCTCCGGAGCGCCCATCACGGCCTACAACCGGATCTCGGAGGAGCGCTGCTCCGTGCATTCGAACATCTACGACCCGGACTATGTGGCGGTGGTGGATGAGACGCTGCTGGAGAGCGTGGATGTCACCGGAGGCCTGAAGACTTCCGGCGCCATCATCATCAATTCCGCAAAGAGCCCGGAGGAGTTAAAGCCTCATCTGCGGGGCTATGCGGGCAGGGTCTGCACCATCGATGCCCGGGAGATCTCCCAGCGAAATCTGGGGGCCTATTTCCCCAACACCCCCATGCTGGCGGCGGTGGTGGCGGTCAGCGGATGCGTGGACCGGGAGCAGTTCCTGAAGGATATGGAAGAATCCTACCGGCACAAATTCGCCAAAAAGCCACAGGTGGTGGAGGGAAACCTCAAATGCCTGCGGGAGGCCATGGATGAGGTCAGATACGGAGCGTGACCGGATGTGCAAAGACGGCTCCCCCCGCATAGGAGCGGTGACGGAGCCGAAAAGGAAAGAGGACGAATATGAAAAAAGCAGCCGAGATCAATGAACAGATCCCCTGGCAGGAGGTGACGGTAGGGTGCGAGATCTACGAGCCCGGAACCAGCCGCCTGACAAAGACCGGTGAGTGGAGATCCCGCACGCCGGAGTGGATCAGGGAAAAATGCAAGCAGTGCCTGCTCTGCGCGCCGTTTTGTCCCGATGCCTCCATCCCCGTGGAGGACGGAAAGCGCGGCGAGTTTGACTACGATCACTGCAAAGGGTGCGGCATCTGCATCAAGGCCTGCCCCTTTAACGCCATCACCTGGAGGGAGGACGCATGAGTATCAGAGAACGCTTATCCGGAAACGAGGCCATCGCAACGGCCATGCGTCAGATCAACCCCGACGTGTTTGCCATGTTCCCCATCACGCCCTCTACGGAGATCCCGCAGTATTTTGCCCAGTATGTGGCGGACGGAAAGGTGGACACGGAATTTATCTGTGTGGAGAGCGAGCACTCCTCCCTCTCTGCCTGCCTGGGAGCGGAGGCTGCCGGGTGCCGTGCGGTAACGGCCACCTCCTCCGCGGGACTGTCCTTTATGAACGAGGTGCTGTATGTGGCGGCATCCTCCCGCCTGCCGGTGGTGCTGGCGGTATCCTGCCGGGCACTGACGGGCCCCATCAACATCAATCACGACTATTCCGACTCCATGGCGGAGCGGGATTCCGGCTTTATCCAGCTCTACGCGGAGAACAACCAGGAGGTCTATGACAACTACCTCATGGCGCACCGCATCGCGGAGCATCCCGATGTGCGGCTTCCGCTGATGGTCTGCGAGGACGGCTTCATCACCTCCCATGCCATCGAGAACATCGAACTGGAGGAGGACGCTGCCGTAAAGGCCTTTGTGGGAGAGTACCGTCCGGAGAACTATCTGCTGAAAAAGGAAAACCCGCTGGCAGTGGGCCCTTACGGTGTCTCGGGGTACTACATGGAAGCCCGGGTGGCCCAGGCCCATGCCATGATGAATGCAAAGAAGGTCATCCTGGATGTGGCGGCGGATTTTGAGAAGACCTTCGGAAGAAGCTACGGATTCTTTGAGAGCTATCGCATGGAGGATGCGGAGCTGGCCATGGTGATCATGGGGTCCTCCGCGGGCACCGCAAAGGCTGCAGTGGACGAGCTGCGCGCGGAGGGGGTCAGGGCAGGACTGGTAAAGATCCGGGTCTTCCGTCCCTTCCCCGGGGAGGAGCTGGCACAGGTCCTTTCCGGCTGCAAGGCCGTGGCGGTCATGGACAAGAGCGAGGGCTTCTCCGCAAACGGCGGCCCGCTCTATGCGGAGACTGCCGGGGCATGCTTTAATTTGGAACAACGACCGAAGATGGTGGATATCGTATTCGGTCTCGGCGGCAGAGACTTTACGGTGGAAGCGGCGCGCTCCGTCTACGGCAGGCTGGAGCAGATCGCGCGGACCGGAGAGACCGGACCGCTGTACACGCACATGGGACAGAGAGAGGCGTAAGAAGATGGCATATAATCTGAAAGAAGAAATGAATAAAAAAGACCGGTTCAATCCCGGTCACAGACTCTGTGCCGGATGCGGCGCAGGGATCGTCTGCCGGGCCATGATGCGGGCGGTGGACCCCGAGGACCGGGCGGTGATCTGCAACGCCACCGGCTGTCTGGAGGTCTCCTCCTTCCAGTATCCCTTTACCGCCTGGGACGATTCCTATATCCATACGGCATTTGAGAATGCATCGGCCACGGCTTCCGGCGTGGAGGCCGCCTACAATGTGATGAAGCGCAAGGGTCGCATCCCGGAGGGAGAGAAGGTGAAGGTCTTGGTCATCGGCGGAGACGGCGGAACCTATGACATCGGCTTCCAGTCCCTGTCCGGCGCCTTTGAGAGAGGGCATGACCTGACATACTTCTGTTATGACAACAACGCCTACATGAACACCGGCACCCAGCGCTCTTCCGCCACCCCCCGGTTTGCCAACGCCACCACCACTCCTGCGGGGACGGAGTCCGTGGGCAAAAAGCAGAACCAGAAGGATCTGACCCAGATCATGGTGGCCCACGGATCGCCCTACGTGGCCCAGACCACCATGTTCGGCAACATGAAGGATTTCCATGAGACGGCGCACCGGGCCATCTACACCCAGGGACCCACCTTTGTGAATGTCCTCACCCCCTGCCCCAGAGGCTGGCAGTACCCGGCGGAGGACCTGCTGGCCATCTGCAAGGCTGCCATCGACACCTGCATCTGGCCCCTCTATGAGGTGGTGGACGGGGAATACCGGCTGACCTATGAGCCGAAAAAGAAGCTTCCGGTGGAGGAGTTCATGTCGAAGCAGGGACGCTTTAAGCACTGCTTCAAGCCCGGCAACGAGTGGACCATCGCCGCTGCGCAGGAATATGTGGACAAAAAATGGGAAGATCTCTTGATGAAATGTAAGTAAGGGGGAGGCAGTTTATGGAAAACAAGCTTTTTACCAACACGCACATTCTGTCCTGGCTTCAGTACTTTTCCGACAATACGGATATCGACTTAGAGCACGTGAAGATCCTGGACATCACCCGGAAGAACAAGAATCTGATCCCTACGGTGGAATCCCACCGCTGCGTGCTGGTCTTTACGGAGGCCGGCAATATGGACATCTTCTACAAGATGTGGGATGTGGGACTGGGAGACTGCGAGGTCATCTACAACGAGGGCTCCGAGCCTGCAGGTCCCATCAAGCGGGACAAGGTCTGTGACATGATCGACCGCGGCATCAATGCCTCCGCCGGGATGATCGTCCTGAATCCAAACGCCCGCAGCACCATCAAGTTCGGTATGGACAACAACATGTTTGCCTCCGGCTCGGTGAAGTACGTGGGAAGCGAGATCCGTTCCGTCCTCCTCTCCAAGATGAAGATCCACGAGAGCAAGAACCTGTGCGTCATCTCCGGCGAGTCCATCGCCGTGGAAGCCGCCATGATGTGCGGCGAGGGCACGGTCATCGCCGTGGAATACCGGGAGCAGGACCGGGAGACCATGGAGGAAAACGTCCATCAGTTCGGACTCCACAACGTCTCCATCGTGGACCATGTGGGGGAGGATACCATGAAGGACCTGCCGGTCCCGGATACCACCATGCTGGTGGCCTCTGCCAGCCTGGAGCAGGAGCTGGCCTACCTCACCGGGGTGAATCCCGCCATGGAATTTGTCATCTACACCCTGGACTTTCGCACTGCGGCGTCCATGCGGGACATTCTGGCAAAGTACGGCCTGACGGACGTGACGGTGATCCAGATCTCCGTCTCCAAGCTCAAGTCCTCGGGCGTCTTTGAGAACCAGCCCGCCCCCTGGGTGATCTCCGCAAAAAGTTGACTTTTTCGGGATACTTGGGTAAACTAACCTAGTCGCGTATCGTCAGGATATTCTGCTGTGTTGAACCTCGGTCTTGCGCAATGTGACCCTGTGAACCGTGTCAGGTCGGGAACGAAGCAGCACTAAGCAGACGCTCCATGTGCCGCAAGGGCACCGGGCGGAGCAGCAGAACCTGGCGGTGCGCGACTTTTGTAATGTTTGGATCCGGCGGGACGAGGCCGGGTCAGATGGATGGGTATGACGGTATGATACAGGCACCGGACATGTCAAAGGAATCGGAAAAATGGCTGTCGGACTGTCAGCTGTGCCCCAGGGCCTGTCATGTGGACAGGATGCGGGGAGAGCGGGGCTTTTGCGGCGAGGGAGCGCGGGTGCGCTGCGCCCGCGCGGCGCTGCATCTGTGGGAGGAGCCCGTTTTGTCCGGCACCCGCGGATCCGGCGCCGTGTTCTTTTCGGGATGCAGTCTGAAATGCGTCTTTTGCCAGAATGCGCAGATCTCCCTGGAGGGAGCGGGATGGGAAGTGTCCCCGGAGCGGCTGTCTGAGATCTTTCTGGAGCTGCAGGAGAAAGGGGCGCACAACATCGACCTGATCACGGGAGCCTCCTTCCTGCCGCAGATCCGGGAAGCCCTTCTGGCGGCCCGGGACCGGGGGCTGACCCTGCCGGTGGCTTACAACAGCGGGGGCTACGAATCTCCGGAGGCGCTTCGGCTGCTGGAGGGACTGGTGCAGATTTATCTGCCGGATGTCAAGTATTTCTCCCCGGAGCTGTCCGCAGGATATTCCCATGCCCCGGACTATTTCGAAAGGGCGATGGCTGCCCTGGAGGAGATGTTCCGTCAGGTGGGAGAGCCGGTGCTGTCTAAGGAGGGGATCCTGCAAAGGGGGATGGTGGTCCGGCATCTGGTGCTGCCGGGACAGACAAAGGACAGCAAAAAGGTCCTCCGCAGTCTCTATGAGACGTACGGGGACCGGATCTACATCAGCATTCTGAACCAATATACCCCCATGCCGGGCATGACCGGGGATCTGGCGAGGCGGGTGACACAGGAAGAATATGACAGGGTCGTCACATTTGCGCGGCGCCTGGGGATCTCCAGAGGCTTTGTCCAGGAGGAGACCTCGGCGGACGAAGCCTTTATCCCTGCCTTTGACGGGACGGGGCTTTAGAGCCTGCTCTTTTTGTCGTTTAAATAGCTTTCCACCATCATGGCGATCTGGTAGGTCAGCGCATCGTCGAAGTTGCGCAGATCCAGCCCGGTCGCTTTTTGCACCTTATCGATCTTGTAGACCAGGGTATTTCGGTGGACGAAGAGCTGTCTGGCGGTCTCGGAGACGTTCAGGTTGTTTTCAAAGAATTTCTTTAAGGTGGAGCGGGTGTCCTCATCCAGCTCCTTGGGCATCTCCGGCCCGAAGATCTCGTGGAGGAAGGCTTCGCAGAGGCTTTCGGGCAGCTGGTAGATCAGCCGGCCGATGCCTAAGCTGGCATAGGCGTTTACGGTGCGCTCCGCGTAGAAGATCCTTCCCACCTCCAGGGCCATGCGGGCTTCCTTGTAGGATTTGGAGAGATCCGTGATCTGAGGCGCCAGGCTTCCGTAGGCCACCCGGGCCGAGAGCATGGCCTCCGTGTTGATGGCGGAGACGATGGAGTGGGCATGGTCCTCGATGGCTTCCGGAGAGGTGTCCTCCGTCAGTTCCCGGATGAGGATGATGGTGTCCTCGTCGATGCTGGTGACCACATCCCGGCCGCGGCTTCCGTAGATCTCCCGAAGGAGCTGGGACGCCATGTCCTCCTCGTCGTTCTTCACCTCGATGAGGTATACGATCCGGGGCTGGGATTCGCTCAGGTGCAGCTTTTTGGCCTGGTTGTAGATGTCCACCCGCAGGAGATTGTCCAGCAGGAGGTTCTGGAAAAAATGGGACCTGTCATACCGGTCCTTGTAGGCCGTGATCAGGGCGGAGAGCTCGGATGCCGCGATCCGTCCCACCAGATAGGGGTCCATGGTGCCGCCCCCCACCGCCAGGAAATAGGGCAGATCCGTATCCGCCGCCACCCGCAGCAGATGGATGCCCCCCACCACCTGGCTGTCCGCAGGGGATGCGGCAAAGTCGGTGATCAGCTCCCGGGATACCAGGTCCGGCACGGTGCGTGCCAGGACATTCCCGGACTCGTCATAGACGGCCAGGTCCGCGCGGGTGATGGCCTTGAGCTCCTCGAGCATATGCAGGATGACCTGATTCGTGATCATGGGATTCCTCCGAAGTCTTCATGGGTGTTTCGACAGTCTCATTATAGCGTTTCCCGGTGCGCTTTGCCATAAAGTTTTTTTTGTGATACGATAGTGGCCGAAATCCGAAATTCCTGCGCGGGCCCTGCATACCGGGCGTCGCGGCGGGAGATGCTCAGGAAGGACGAAAAGATGCTGGTACAAACCTACAGGGATATGCTGTCCGCAAAGTCCGTGATCCGCTCTCTTGCGGAATTTGCAAGCGCCAGAGGCGCGCAGATCGGTTACGAGAACGTGTTTGATTACAGTCTGGGGAATCCCAGCGTGCCGGTGCCGGATGCGGTGACGCAGACCATGATCCGGCTGCTGCAGACGAAAGATTCCCGGACGCTGCACGGCTACAGCCCGAACCCCGGGATCTATTCCGTCCGGGAAGCGGTGGCAACCTCCCTGGAAAAGCGGTACGGCATCCCCTACCGTGCGGATCATATCTTTATGGCCAGCGGGGCGGCAGGGGCTCTGGCCCACGCCTTTCGCCTGGTGACGCAGCCGGGGGACGAGATCCTGACCTTTGCTCCCTTTTTCCCCGAATACCACCCTTACGTGGATCTCACCGGGGCGGTCTTAAAGACGGTGCCCCCCCGCTTTGCGGATTTCCAGATCAATTTCGAACGCTTTGAGGAGATGCTGACGGACCGGGTGATGGCGGTGCTCATCAACTCCCCCAACAACCCTTCGGGGGTGGTGTACAGCGAGGAGACCCTGGCGGAGCTGGCCCGGATCCTGCGGGAGGCCCAGAACAGGTACTCCCATCCCATCTATCTGATCTCCGATGAGCCCTACCGCGAGATTGTCTTTGACGGAAAGAGCGCGCCCTGCGCTTCCAAATATTACGACAATACCATCATGTGCTACTCCTTCTCGAAGTCCATCTCCTTCCCAGGAGAGCGCATCGGGTATGTGGCGGTGAATCCGGCCTGCGAAGGAGCGGAGCTGATGGTGCCCATGTGCGTGCAGATCTCCCGCGGGACGGGGCACAACTGCCCGGCCTCCCTGATCCAGCTCACGGTGGCGGAGAATCTGGAGGCGGTGTCGGACATCTCCGTCTACGAGACCAACCGGAATCTCCTCTATGACTGTCTGACGGAGGCGGGACTGACCGTGGTGCGGCCCGGCGGGACCTTCTACATTTTCCCCAAGGCCCCCATCCCGGATGCGGGCGAGTTTTCGAAGCTGGCTCTTGAGCACGACCTGGTGCTGGTGCCGGGAGACACCTTCGGGGCCCCGGGATACTTCCGGATGGCCTACTGCATCGACACGGAGAAGGTGGAGCGCAGTCTCCCCGTACTTCGCAGATTTCTTGCACAGTTTCACTGACCGAAAGGAGCGACGGAAAGTTGAGAGACATGATCCATGCCGGCCTGGTACTGGAGGGCGGCGGCATGAAAGGCTTTTTCACCATCGGCGTGCTGGATTATTTTATGGAACGGGGGATCCTCTTTTCCGATATCTACGGGGTCTCGGCGGGGGCCTGCCACCTGACGGGGTATGTGTCGGGGCAGAAGGGGC
>JAEEGL010299145.1_pt1 | contig 10080 bp, 5 predicted proteins | sample 9134231 | NCBI WGS metagenome assembly JAEEGL01 (sample SAMN16246548, study PRJNA631951) | gut metagenome | biome: gut microbiome; feature: rumen; material: fiber-attached | host: Bos | place: Iran: Karaj | collected 2018-10 | reverse complement strand
GGTTCTCTCTGCATTGTCTCTCTTGCTGGAATAACACGCCTCATAGGTCTAATCTCGTGGGCATTCTATCTCACCAGCATTAAGAGATATTAAGAGTTCGTGTACTCTTAGTTTCCGACTGCAAAACTAAAGGTAACCCAGTTTTTCCTCAACGACACTAATACAAAAATCCGTGTATTGAGGAGAGTGGTTGATAAGTATCCGATTAATAAAGATGATTCTAACGATGACATTCTCTTCATATTGAAATCATCTGATAACGACATAGAGCTTTAATGGCAAAAATTATATTATGAAGAAGATTCTAAAAACTAACTGGGAACGCTATAAGAACAGCATTGAAGGCAAGGAGGTAATTGCTTTGTTCAACAATCTGGCAGAGCCTGAGTGTACGGCAGAGGAAATGCTGGCAGTCATCAAACGTTTTAATCCTGTGTTTGCAAAAAATACTACTGCTAAAGAAGATGCACTCAATAGAGAAGCTATTGCCTATTACAATAAGGTGATAAAGGAGAATGTTCCCAATAACGAGGGAGACAGGGAAGACTTCAATTATGGTGATTTCTTTGGATGGCTTACACATTGTATGGCAGTAGAAGACGAGAACACAGATTTGTTTGATGCCCCGCAAAGTGGGTTTAAAAGGATTATCGGATGTAATGTGTTTCTCTCGGTAGCACTTAGTGCAAACATGCCGGAATATTTTATCCCTAACCTGTTCGCTATGCAATTTGTCTACTTCAAGAAGTTTGCAGAAAAGTATGAATTAGACATTCCTGACATGCCTTTGCGTTCTGACTATCGCAGCAGATGGCTTTATTACATTCACATGTGTAATGCCATTGACACTTTCGCCGTCGATAATGATATTCAAGACTTTGGGGAATTGTGCGCTTTCTTGTTTGACTATGAACTAACAAACATAAAGGAGGAAATGGCTGTCGAGCATAACAAGCCAATGCCTAAGGTTCCAGAGCAGGCTTGGATTCTTGTCGGCAATTATGGAGATGGAGAAAAAACGATGAAAGAGGGTGTGTGGCAATCAAACCAATTTACATGTAAAGGCGATATCATGCTCTTCTATGAGAAATCGCCAGTCAAGAAATTAAATGCTGTGTGGACGGCTCTTGAAGATGGTTTTATTGACCCATTTGGCCCATATTACTCATATTCTATAATTGGTAATAAGATTGAAATACCCAATGAGCAAGCTGTTACGTTCGATGACTTCAAGAACAGTGAATACTTCAAGGTGGAGAATCGTGGAAGAGAGGGGAACTTTGTTAGTAAGAATTTTCAGGACGTGAGCGGATGGACTGTTACCTCTTCTGACTATAAAGAGATAAAGAGGATGTTTGAGGCCAAAGGATTTGACACATCAGCTCTTCCGTCGCTATATGAGCCGAAGAAACTTATTGGTGTAAACATCGAATTAGAGGCGGATGTTTCCGAGAAACTGCTTGTACCACTGCTCGAAGAAATGGGATGGAAACGAGACGAAGATTTCAAGGCAGAGGTGGAGTTCCCTGCTGGCAGGGGAACTACTGGGCATAAGAAGGAAAAAAGGCCTGACTTTTGCCTGCACTTGACGGGTAAAGAAAAAGACCTTGGGGCAAAAGTGGTGTTAGAAGTAAAACTCTGGATGAAGAACAATGAAGATATAGAAGCCAATTACTTTCAGGGCCTTTCCTATGCCAAATGGGGTAATGCCCAAGTGCTCGTATTGTGTGACAAAAATCAAATAAGGGTTTATGAGCGCAATAAAAAGGGAGATTTTGACATTAATAAGTGGACAAGATTCCGTTGGGAGGAAATGGAGATATTGGAGAAATTTAATGAGTTAAAGAGATTGTTAGACATTTAACGGTATGGCAAAGGATTTAACAACATCGCAGATTGAGCGGCAGAACGTATTAAACAATACAGTGGCTTTGCCGAGGATACAAGCAGCTCTGGGTATAGAAGCATTAGAATATCACGGGGTATACTATGTTACCAAACAGATGGCTGCAGATTTCTATGAGGTAGATTTGCGTACCATCACCAATTGTTTGAATGCAAATGAGGAAGAATTAAAGAAGAACGGCTATAAAGTTCTGCAAGGTAAAGAGCTGAAAGAGTTTAAGTTACATTTTGGTAAGGAAATCGATTTCCCTACCAAAACAACTGTTCTTGGAGTCTTTGATTTCCGCTCATTTCTGAACATCGGCATGCTTCTGACTACCAGCGAGAAGGCTAAGCAGGTGCGTAGCATGATACTTGACATCGTGATTGCTGTAATCAACGAGAAGACAGGTGGCGGAACGAAGTACATCAACCGTAGGGATAGGAACTACGTAACATCTGCCATCCAAGAAGAGAACTACCATCGAAAAATGACGGATGCAATCAGGGACTATGTGGAAGGCCACAAGATTTTTAAGTATCCCACAATCATCGACATGATATATAAGGCTGTGTTCTGCGAGAAGGCCAAGGAATACAAGCAGTTGCTTGACCTGAGCGAGAAGGATAACCTGCGCCGTACGCTCTATGCAGAGGTGCTGGTGTCTGTCTCTGCCTTTGAGAATCATGTGGCAGAAACCATCAAGGCTAAAGCCAAGGAGATGGGCGTTGTCACCGTTGCGGAAGTTGGTGAGGCTATCAAGGAACTGGCGGCTATGCCCTTCGTAAAACCCATTTTGGAAGATGCCAGAACGAAAATGGCATCACGTGACTTTGCCCTCCGCGATGTGTATCACAACAACATTGCGGAATACCTGAAGGCTGTGTCGCCAGAGGAATACGAGAAGTTCATTGGTAGTCAGTCGGTTGATTTCGATCATCTGTTGGATGAAAACAAGGCTGTACTTGATCGTTTGAAGCAATAGGAGGAGCTGCTATGATTACGTTATCATACATTGACTACGACGAGGCCCTCGCTATCTACTATAAGACGGTGGAGAAGAGTGGTGGCGGTATGGCTGGTGTTCGTGACGAAGATGGAATCAAGTCGACATTGGAGTTTGTGCAGGATGATTTGTACTATCCAGAGATTGCCGACAAGGCGGCCTACCTGATGTTCAGTCTTTGCCGAGGGCATTACTTTGCTGACTGTAACAAGCGTATCTCAATCACATTGACTGCCAATTTCTTTCTGAAGAATGGGTATATGTACCTTCTCAAAAACTTCATGGAAGAGATGGAAGCCATCGGCTATCATGTGGCTGCAGGACATATAGACCGCGACCTCTTGACAGAAGTCATGAGGTGTATTGTCAACGACGAGGACTACAGCGAGTCCATCAAACTGGAATTGCTGGAGGCGATGAGTCAGGATATAGGCTTTTCAGATGAGTAGAAATAAGAGGTTGCCCCATCCAGAGGCAACCTCTTATTTCTGCACACCTCCTGAGAAAAAGAACTCAGCGACATCTTTCTCACCGATCTGGGCAAGCGAACTGATGCCCCGCTCTTGCATGAAATGAAAAAAGATGGTCGTGTTTGAAGAAGATATGGCAACAGTCGTAGCCTTCACTCCACGCTTACCCTCAACTGTACGATAAGTGTCTATGACGCATTTGAACTCTACAGGCAGGTTACTATAGTTGCTGACTCAAAGGCTAAACGCGAAGCACTTGAAAAAGCGTACGCTGATCTTGTCCCTAATCGAGACTCAGACAGAGCCTGGGAGAAGAGCAAAGACCTGCGTGACTGGCTCAGAGATCTCGGACACTGACTATTATTATGTGAAGTGGAAGTGAGAAGTAATCTCACAAATATCTGATTATCAGTTACGCTTCTCACTTTACTTTGCATAATGATATACTTGTCATAAAAGAGGGTCTCGATCTCCCAGCGCTTTTTGTAGATGGCGATGATGTCCTCCGCGTCCGTCGTGAAGTCATTGGTCAGCAGGGAAGCCATTTTCCCCTTCACGACTTCCTTGCCGCCCTTTCCCTTCGACTTTTTCACATCCGGGTAGGTGATTATCCTTGCACGGTGCGTAATGACCTCCTCGTTACTGTTTTCGTCCCTTGCGTCATTCTTTTCCTTCGGTGCATCCTTCTCCACTTCCCCGTTTCCGTCTGCCTTCCTGCTTTTCTTCTTGGTGAACTCCACCTCCTGTATGCGGTAGGCCATGCCGCTCTTCGCCTCCATGTACATCACGTCGGAAAGAACCTTGTACTTCAGACCCTTCTTTGAGAGCGTGGAACGGCGAGGCATCATGGTGATGCCAAGGTGATTCAGCTTCCTCGCCTCTGCCAGCGTGGATGCGGTAATCTCACGCAGCGAGTCGAAACGCATCAGTACGGCATACAGCATCACGACCAGGTGGTGCCAGCCGTCGAAGCCCTTTACGTACCGCTCGCCGCCGCATTTGCGGCTCATACGAAGAATTTTGTCCTTGTCGAAGAATTTTAGCAGCTGAGTTAGCAGCGGCAGTCCGATAAAATTCGTACCTTTGTCCATGATTTACTTTGGTTTTGAGTTTAGCGACTGCAAAGTAAATCAAAAGGGCTGACTCCTCAAAGGAATCAGCCCTGATTTTTCAGCCTCACATACATATACATGCGCACGCATGAGAAACAGAAGTTTTAGCGGACACCAATATTTTACTATATTCTTTAAGTTTCTGAAGTTATCGCTTCGCTCGAAGTTATCGAAGTTAACAAAGTTAGCAACGTTAGACTTGCTCCTGATTTTTCCATCAGCAGAACTGTTGTCGTTAACTTCGAGCGAAGCGATAACTTCTTTAAATTCAAAAATATACGACTTGCGAAACTTGTGTTAACTTACTATTTCCAATTATTTGATGATTATTTTTTTAGTCTTACCATTAGCATCGACCACGATGTTCAGTCCATGTTGCAGCGTCTGACGCTTTACGCCCGTCGGACTGTAGATGCCTTTTGCCAAGTGTCGGGTGTCGGATGTTGGGTATTGGGTTATACCAGTCACCGCGCTCAGGTCTCTCAGGCGGCATTCGGCCAACAGGAACTCCTGCATACCACTGCCCACCTCCTTGAATTGGATGATATAATTACCCTTTGTTGTCACTTCGAAATCCAACGTGTTACGCTCAGCAGACGAAATGTCGCCGGCATAGTTGCCACCGATATCCGGTTTAGCTGTCAGTGTAGCCGATGACTTGAGGGCTGTGCCACTGCTATTGAGAATCTTGGCCTGATAGGTTGGCGTGCCCTTCCAGGCAGCCATCGCGTAAACGAGTTGGTATTTACCTGGCTTCAGTGTCAGCAGGTAATTGGACAGACGACCGTATTCGGCACTGGTGGTACGCCAATAGAGTGCCTTGCCCTGATAGCCCGTCAAACCGCTAAATGTCCTGGGACCACTGCCGTTGGACGTCGGATAGTTACGCACATCGCTGCCGTCGGTGGTGCGCCAACCCATAGGCAGTTCACCGGCATCCACATTGGTGAAGTCCAGTTCATAGAGGGCTGCCATGTCGTAGAACACAGGCTGGATGGTGACATTGTCGTCAGGCATGACGAAAGGAATGGACAATTGAGAATTGACAATTGACAATTGGGAGAGGTCAATGGTCTTGCCTTGCGTGTAGTAGACAGAGTTGACAACATTCAGGGCCTTGAGACCATAGCCTTCGTCGGGGGTGACGGTGAGGTGCACGGTCTGGCCTGCAACTGCCGAGTCAACATCAGCGACTACACTACCGAAGTCGGCTTCGCGGACTTTTACATTGAACTTCTCCTGCGGTGTACCGACAGGTTCATAGATGATCTGGTCGATGGTCATCTTGATGGCACCGGAATTCTGGAGCACCAGCGTGTTGGTGCCAGCCTTCAGTGTGGCGGTGACCACGGTTTCACGCCAGTCGTTCTTGGCCACCTTATCGAAAGCCATGTCCTGGGCAGTACCATTGACAGTAGCTTTCATGTTGCCTGCCTTGTTGCTGTTACAGTAGCGCACCCGGATGTTATACTCGCCGCCCTCGGCCAGTTTCAGCTGATGACGCAGGGCACTGTTGGTGCTGGCCTGTGTCTCGATATAGCCCAGTCCTGCGAAGTCGGAGTAATCCTGTGCCCACCAGCCCGAATGTGTCAGCTTGTGGTCGACATTCTTGCGGTCCATATCTTCGGCCTCGATGATGACAGGTCCCTTGAAAGGCTCTGGCTGACGGGGCTGCTCTAAAGCCTCGGCGGGCAGCACGTCGGTCAGGCGGTCGCCACCGTCACCGGAACAGGTGATTTTCACGTTAACTGGTCCCATGTGTCTGACGGTGACGGTGAAGGTCTTGGCTTCTGCATCATACGACTTGCCGGAAATATTAACGTTATGACCAGTGGCATTCGTAGTAGGCTTGCTATACGTACATGCAGGCTCTGTCGTTACACCTGTGATGGTGATGATGTCGTTCTGCATCGTGGTACTGTCGCTGCGGTAGTTGTTCAGATAGAAGTCGATGTGGTCGGCATATTCGCGGATGACACCGCTGGAGAGTTTGCCATACTTCAGCTTCAGCGTGTCGCAGGTGTTATACTGCAGGGGAATGTCGGCCGATGCCGTCTTCTTGGCGTTCAGGTAGGTGTATGGGGTATAAGTGACAAGCTGGTTGCGATAGCGGTTGACGTAGAGGTCGCCCTTGCTGACTTCCGGATAGAGGCTGTTGAACTCGCTGACCTTCTTGCTCAGCGTGCCCCAGCGCGAATTGTATCCAGACTTCTTCACCTGTACGGGGACGGCCTTGGCGGCATCGTCGTAAAGCCCAGTCACCATGGGGATGGCTCCGTAGCGGCCTGTCGACTTGAAATAACAGAGGTTATCGCCAAACCGTCCGTTGCCGGGATTGCCCGGATCCGTCTGTTTGTAGAGTCCGTCGTAAAGGGCGTCGGGCACCTTGAAGTCGTCGCTGCCGTCGTGAACTATGACAGCCTTGGTCTTGGCCACCACCTCCTGGCGTGAGGGAATATACATCGTGCCGTCGACAATCCTTCGCCACATGTCGATCCAGATACCCTTGAAATGGGGAGAGGATGACCAGTTGCGACGCGTATAGCCATCAACAGTACTATTGCTCTGATTCAAGAAACACTCTTCGCGCCAGATCAGCTCAGGACCATCCCAAACGGCACCGCCGTTGACACAGACCTGCTCCATCACCGTGCCGATACCCGCCGAGCCAGGATACTTCTTGCCGTGATTCTCGCCCAACAGTTTTCCAAGCATATCGTTCCAGCCGCAGTTATCGTAGCGGACACCATAGTTCTTAGTCAGGCCGGAAATGAACGGGCCCCAGCAGACACTCTCGTTATTGTAGAAGCTGCTGCAGTGGGTGTATTTATAAAGGAACACCATGGCCTCAGGGTACTTCCGACAGGCCTCTAAGAAACGTGGCTCAGTCTTCAGTTCGGCAATAGGGTCGGTGTCAAAGTGGTAAATGCCGCCACACCAGCTGACGGTAAGGAAACCGCCATATTTGTGTGACATCTCCACCAGATTGGCAAAAAGGTTCCAGCGACTTGACTTGGTCATGGAACTCTTGTCACCTGCATCGCCGAAAGCCCAGAACTGCTCGGCATAGTTCCAGCCTAGAAAATTGGGATAGGTCTTGAAAAAGTATTCGAAGGTCTCAAGGTCATTGTCCTGAATATGGGTATGACCACCGGAGGCCGGCTGACAGGAGAACCACATATTGTTCAGCTGACAGACCGACGCCCATGACTTGTAGGTGCGTACGGCATTGCGTGGCATACGGTACATATTGGTTTGCGTATCGTACTGGCACGACAGCGAGAGGTTCATACAAACGTATGGCCTGATGTCGGTAGGAATCAGGTCGATGATCTTCTGCGGGTCGGCTGAATTCCATACGTCAATGTGTATCAGCCATAGCGGATGCTGTGAATCGATAGGACGACGCGACTGCGCAGCTACGCTGCTAAATGATAAATAACAAATAATAAATAATAAAGTTATCAGGAGTCGTTTCATAATACGTGTATTTTATATTAGTTAATGCTTGTTATATGTGCCAAAATAGCTGTAACGGTTGTTGTCGGGGTTGACAACGATGCTCTCTAACACGATCTCGGGGTCAATCATAATGAGCTTCAGCTTATGCTTGCCCACAGCGACATTGTCGAATTTAACCTCCAACCAGCGTATATTATCAAAAACCTCGTCGCGACGAAGCATCTTGCTCCCATTCTTCCAGCCGCTGAGCAGCAGGTTGTTGTGGGGCGGTAGAGGCTTCAGCACCTTCGACTGCGCAAGGTTCTTGGGTGTGTATTCGCCAAACTCGTCATGCAGGCCCTGACGGGCATCAATAGTCTGCATAGGCTGGTTGTCAATCTGTATGCCAAGACGCAGGCCACGGGCAGGATAGACATCCTGAGTAGGCAGGATACCGATGGCGATGGTGAGAGGTGAGAGGTGAGTGGTGAGAGGTGAGAGGTCGTATTCCAGTACAGGGCCGTCGCCATTGGGATAACTTTTCATCACGTCCACGGCTCCGACGCAACAATCGCCACGTCCAAGTCCAGGCAATTCCATCCATCCCTCACCCATTTGCTGATAGTCATCTGCTGCTATAGTGTATTCGCGTGTATCTTTCGAGGCACTGAGGTCGTGATTGACCTTGTAGCCCAGATCCATCGGATTCGTGTTTTTGTCGGGAATACTCCACTTGGTGTAGCCGATGTGGTTGTCGAGCATCATACCGTCCCACTTTCCTCCAGCCATTACCTTATTGTAATAGTCAGTCAGGCGCTTGTCTTTCTCCATCAGTTCATCGACGGTCTCACGGTCGCCCATTGTGGCAGCGTTGTACATCATCGCCACACCAGCACTGGCCACAGCGGGGTAATAGACTAGCTGGTAGAAAGCATCCTGTGCCTCAGCGGGAATCTGCTCTTTCAGTCTTTCGCAGCGAAGCACTATCCTCTGCCATTGGTCATTCAGATGGAGCATCTCCTCGTAATTGAACAGGCCAGGCACCTGCACCTCAGGCTTGCGCATCAGATTCAGTTTTGAGTATTGTGCGATAATCTCGGCGCACTCATCGGTAATTTCTTTATCCATTATACCTTCAGGATTATTAGCACCGCTTCCCTCTAATGCTACTTGTGCATAGTTACCTCCCAATACGCTGGCTGTCCATTGGCGGAGCCACTCAAATTCATCATTAAAATAGGTGAGTCCACCCCCCTTGGGATCAGGAGGAAGAGGACCGAATGCTGATGGCCCATACCATGCGTAGTCCATGATGAATGAGATAGGCATTTCTTTGGGCTTCAGGTCGCCCACGTTGATAATCCAGATATGGTTGATACCGCTCTTGTAGGCTTGGTTCAGCTGTTCGCGCAACTTGGGCACGGTCGTAGTGTTTACCCAGCGGTCGTTCCAAGGGCCACCATTCATATCAATATGGTAGTAAAGGCCGAGGCCACCCTTGCGCTTGCGCTCTGCTTCTGTACCCTTACGGCGGATGTAGCCCCAGTTGTTGTCGCAGAAGAGCAGCGTCACGTCATCGGGTACGTTGAAGCCCGCATCATAGTAGCGCTGCACCTCGGTGAAGATAGCCCAGAGCTGGGGTACGGCATCCTCGCGACCGTAGATGTCCTTGATGATTTTTCGCTGTCCATCAATGACGTTCTTCAGCGTCTTCATATTCTCCTGATCGTCGCCTTTACCCATGGCCACGTCGCCATCGCCACGCATACCGATAGTCACGAGGTTATCGTACGCCTTGTTGCGCTCCATACCTTCGCGGAAGAACTGATCCACGCGTTCTTTATTTGTAGCGTAGTCCCAAGGGCCTACCTCGTCCTTACGCTTCAGGTATTCGCGGTGCGAGCGCATCATCGGCTCGTGGTGACTAGTTCCCATAACGATGCCCATCTCGTCAGCCAGTCGTGGCGACTCGGGGTCATCCTCGTTGAAGGCAGTAGCCCACATAGCTGGCCAGAAGTAATTGGCCTTCAGTCGCAACAGCAACTCAAAGATCTTCTCGTATGCCTTGGCGTTGACACCGCCGAAGTGTTTCTGGCACCATGTTCCGAATGAGGGCCACTCGTCGTTAATGAAAATGCCGCGATATTTCACTGCTGGCCACCGCTC
>JAEEGL010099209.1_pt1 | contig 10080 bp, 17 predicted proteins | sample 9134231 | NCBI WGS metagenome assembly JAEEGL01 (sample SAMN16246548, study PRJNA631951) | gut metagenome | biome: gut microbiome; feature: rumen; material: fiber-attached | host: Bos | place: Iran: Karaj | collected 2018-10 | reverse complement strand
TTTTCTTTTTCCTTTTCTTCCGCCTGTTTGTTCAGTTCTTCATATAACTATTTACAGCTCACGATATGCCGCCGGATAATGGCCGGGATACTGGGTTCCCCCCTGTTATAAGCCAGGGCTGCAATTAATAACATAAGTGATTCTTTTTCCGTTACTTCAATTTTCTTGCTGTGTAAATACTCCCGTCCTTCTTTTGCTAATACGGATATACTGGCAAACGTTGCGGGATCCGTAAGCCTGGCCGTATGAATAAGTTTAGCGTTCAAAATATTAGCTTCATATAATCGCATGGTAGTCCCTTCCTTTAAAGGTTGATTAAAGTAATAGCTGCCAGTGTTGCCCGGCAGCTATACTGTTTAGTTTTTTCTTTCCTGGCCTATCATGGCGGCCAGTTTTTCCATGAGTGAATACAGGCGGGCCATGTCCTTTTTCAGCTGTTCCACTTCCGCCCGCAGGGCTTCCAGTTCTTTATCCTTACTGGATCCAAACATAAGCGGCCCCCTATTCTTCCGGATATTCGATACGGGCCCGGAGCCCTAACGCCACTTCAATACGTTGTGTTCTGTATTCCTGGGTTTTTTCAAACTCTGCCCGGCGTTCCTGTTCTTCTGCCTTAAAAGCCAAAAAACGCCTATACGCCCGGCGGGCCGCTCTATCTTGTGGTATTTCCATTCCGGATTCAATACGTTCCGGTAAATCCTTTTCAAGGGCCAGTAAAAGAGTGGTTACATAAAGGTTAATGGTTTGCCGGTCGGCGGCCCCCAGTGTGCTTACAATGCGGGCCTTTGCCTGTTCTTCCAGGCTATACTGTGTATTATCGTTTTTCTCCGGTAAATGCTTTAAAATATCCCGTAATACCGGCAGCACCGGAGCGGCAGCCTTCTTTAATTTTTGGGCTACTTCCTTAAATTCGTTATCTTCGTAATAAGGCTTTAATGCGGGTTCCTGTTTAAAATCGCTTTCCTGTATTGTACGGTTTCCGCCGCCTTCTTCATAAGCGGCGTTAAATTCGTTGTAAAGTTCCTCTCTGGTTTTTAAGGCGTCCCAGTATTCCCGGGGCATTTCATAAGGTTTTTTCATGTCGGTATCAGTTCCTTTCTAAATTCTGTTTAATACTTCTTTTATAAAGTCCGTTCCGGTAGTTCCGTCTATCTTTACGGGCTTTATTTTTCCATTGGCGTAAGTTATAAAAATGTGGCTACCCCCCGCCGTAATGGTTACAATATCCGCCCCTTCCCTTGTGGCCTGTAAGGCCCTACACAGGTAATAGCAGATTTTCTGCCTTTCGTTTATGTTGGTTTTCCCCCTTTCGCTGCAGATTTTTTCTTCCGGCGTTTCCGCTTTCCGGCGTTTTCTTTTGCCAGTTTGTAAAGTTCCTCTTTAAACTGGCCTACTGTGCCTATTCTGTAAAAAAGCGGCTTCCGTCCTCTTATTGGTGAAATGGTTATCACTTCCTTTACGGGCCCCAGGCGTTAAAGTGTCCGGGGCCGGTTGTTATAGCCTTCTTAATTTTCCTTTAATGAAATTTCAAGAATGGCGCAGCGTCCGCCCGTACATTCTCCACGATAGTTAAGAATATCACGCCACCAGGAACAGGCTTCACCCATACACTGCGGGTTTATTGGCTGCGTTTCTGTATGGTTTCTGCAGGCCTTCGCTATCATTAGCAGCGGGCAGATTCTTCTTGTTTCTTCCATGTTGTCCCCCCTGGGTTATTGGTTTTCTTCCGGATCCGCCGGGCCATGTTCTTCTTTATGGGCCTGTTGTTTCCCGTATTCAAATAACATTACGGCTATAAAAGCGGCCTGGCACTCTTTAGGCAGCTTTAATCCTTCTTCATCTTCTAATTTTCCCCGGAAATATACGGCGGCATTATTAGCTTTTTGTAAGGTTTCCGGCGTTACTTTCTGTAATAAGTTTTTAAAAGTTTCTTTGTCAATGTCCGGAGCCGGTTTATTCTGTTCCGTTCCGGTTAGTTTAGTAGCGCCCTTTGTTAAACATTTGATATCGTCCAGGGCGTTGTCCATGTAATCCCATGCAACATTTAATTCTCTGTGGATTTCCGCCGTTTCTTCCGTTTCGCCGCTACTGTCATATTTAAAATAATCATCTATTGCAGCGTCTAATGCGGAAACCAAATAGGAAATTCTTTCTTCAAGTTTTTGTAATTCGCTTTTTTCTGTTTTCATAGTCTTACCCCCTATAAACTCATTACCCAGGCCGCCCAGGTTCCTAACTTGTAAGTGAAGAAAAACAGGGCCAGTAAAATAAGGCCGTTTCCCGGGTTCCTCAATAATTCCAGGCCGTAGTAATACAGGCAGATTAACGTAAATTGTAATGTTCTCATAGTCTTACCCCCTATGATTTTTTCTTTTACTGGCCGTTCTGCAGTAGTTCCGTTACATCAACTTCCAAAACGGCCGCCAGTTTTCCCGCCGTTTTCATTGTTACTTCGTTCCCGTTCCGGATCCGTTCAAGTGTGGCCCTTGCCATGTGGGCCTTCGTAGTAATGTCTTTAAGCGTCAGCTGCTTGTTGGCCCCGGCCACTTCAATTTTTTTGTAGTTTAAAATCATCTATACACCCCCTTCCGGTGTAACGCTTAAAACGTTACTTACACAAATAATGTTATCATTTTACTATAACATTGTCAATATTAAGTAACTATTTTTGTTACACATCTATTTACTTTTGTTATCATTTTTTATATACTGTTGCCGGTGATAGTTATGTTAAAGGCGGGAACCATAGCAATAAAAAAACATAAGCCTTCCCGGGATTATATGGAAAAGGCGGCGGAAAAGGCCTTTACGGCCGTTAAACAGGCGGCAGAAATGGAAAGGCAGCTATTCGCAGAGCGTTTAAAAACGCTACGGAAAAACGCCGGTCTTACGCAGCTGCAGCTTGCGGATAAAAGCGGCGTTGATAGGGTTTTGATAAATCGTTATGAAAATGGCGCTGCCATGCCCAGGCCCAAAACCATAGAAGCCCTGGCTGCAGCCTTAAACGTTGAAACGGATCTATTCTTTCCGGAATCCGTTCCGGTTCTGTTTGATATTGATGTTTTAAAGCGTAACGGCGTAAATGTTAGTTATGATAAAATAACCGGCGTTTATAAATTATCTGTTCCGGGCCTTCCGGAATTAAAAACCACAGATATTGATATGATTAACTGGTTATGGGAATATAGCGAACAAAACGCCGAAAAGATATTACGGCCGGTAAAAGAAAAACTAATCACAGAAACTTTTACCCGTAACTTATATACGGAATTTGAAAAAGTAACCAAAAAATAGGCCGCCAGGCGTCAAAACCGGGCGGCTTTTCTATTTACCATATTCATTTTTAACAAATACCCCGCAGGGCGTCCAATTTTGCCCCGTAGGGCGTTTTCTTTTATCGGCCCATATAATTACATGGCCCGCCTTCTAAAAACGCCGTATAAACGAAATCCGGCGGCCACTTTTTTAAGGATTTTTATAAAAACGTTCAAAAAATGCGTTTTTCCCGTGTTACGGAATATCCGCCGCCCGTTCTTTGGGTTCCTATTCCCCCGGGGGCGGGGCTATTGGTTCCGGAAGGTTCCGCCCGGCGGATTACTCCAATATCATTTTTGGGCGCTGCCGGCCGCCGGCTTCCGGGCGTCCAGTTCCCGGCATTATACCCGGCGTAAAATTTTAGCCAGGCGTCCGCTTCCTGTTCTGCCAGTTCCCGCCGTTTTGCTTCCCGGTATTTATGCAGGGCATACGCAGCTGCAGCTATAACTAAAACAACAATTAAAAACTTAATCATGCTATCATTCCCCCAGGCTTAAATATAATTAAAATAACATTGGTTTTTATAATTACATTTTACCATGAAGGGCCCGTAATAGGAAAGTTTTTAAAAATCGTTGTTTCGCAATTTGTCACTTGTTTTTATATTCCAAGTGTGTTTTCTTGTGGTTCCTTTTTGGGCTTTTTTCTTTCGGGCCGTAAATCAATTATTACCCGGGGCTTTATGTGTTCTTTTTCCTGCTGCGTATCTTCCGGGGGGTTCGGTTCCGGTTGAAGGTTCCCGCCCGGATCCGGTGTATTTAATTCCCGGCTTTTATGTTTCGGCCGTTTCGGCGGCCGGTGTTTCCGCTGCGGCGCTTCCTGTTCATCAAACAATTTATAAACCAATATTCCGGCAGCTATTGAAATAACTACCAAAAAGACAATATATAAACACTTCATCTTCTTATACTCCTTTCAGCGTGTACGTGTCATTCCCCGGGCGGGTTTCCCGTCCGGTTTTAAACTCAAGCGTATATCTTTCGCAAGTTCCGGAAAGTCCTTTAATAATCCCAGGTTTTCCGGTTTTCGTAATGTGCTGCGGGTGTTTATGTTCTTCCGGAAGAATGTCCGGATAGCTTCCAGTAACTTTTCATGTTCGGCGCTATCTGCGGCCCGGTCCCTGCGTTCCTGTTCCAGTTCCTTTTCCAGTGTCCGGAAGGCGTCCGGGTTGGCCCGTAAGAAGGAATATAATTCCCGGTCTTTTGCAGCTGCTTCCTGGGCCTTTTCTTTTTCCTGGCGTTCTGTTTTTAAAGCGGTTCTTAAATTGGCGTTCTGCTTTTGCAAGCGCTCTATTGCGTAATTTATTAAACCGGCGGCGTATTGCCGGGGGTTGGCGTGGTCTTTTAAACCGGGTTCCGGCAGCTGCTCTGCCTTCACTTTTCCCCGTATAGCAATTTCCGCCGCCTGGTTAATGTCGGCATAATATTCCTTAATGGCCTTATGTTCTGCCGGGCTATAAAGTTTCCCCCGTTTAAGTCCCCAGGGCTGCATGGCCTGGGCGTAACTTGTCCAAAGTCCCCGCAGCTTTTCCCGGCCGCCGGTAAAGTGCCGGGCGTTTAATTTCCCTTCATAGTCCGGAATTATAATAGCTTGTATATGGGGCGTTGTTTCGTCCCGGTGGCATATTGCGGCTATTACGTTTCCGCTGCCAAAAGTCTTTTTACACCAGGCTATACTGTCCCGCTCCCACTGTCTTACCTGTTCTTCCGTCTTTCCCTGGAAAAAGTCCGGGCTTGCAGTCATTAAAAAGTCATAAGCTAAAACTGCGTTCTTTCGTGGCAAGTAGCTCCGGATCCGTTCCGTTATTTCTTCAAACGGCGGCGGCGTAATTAAAACATCATTGGCCCGCCCGTTGGCGTTTATGGTTTCCCGGCTGCGTTCCATGTGTTCCGCTACGCCCTTAATATTGCCGGTTGTCTTTAACTTCGCTACGCCGATAATAGCGTAATTGTCGGCCATGCTGCCGCCCCCTTTCCTATTTTCTGCCCATATCAAACTATGGGCCGCCCGTTAAAAACGCCGCTACGGGCATTTTAGAGCGTCGATTTTTACAGGAACCGGGGAAAACTACGGTTTTTTAGGCAATTTAGCAGAATTGCCGCCGGTTCTGCCCCCGGCAGGGCTTACGCAACAATTTTGTAAAAAATTGTGTAGTAAGTACACAAGCCCCCCGGTTTCCTGTTGGCTTCCTTTTTACTGGCCTTCCTGTTGCGGCTTGTTCGCCTGGCGTTTTACTCTTACTTCCGGAAGAATAATCCGCCCTTCGGTGATAGCTTTTTGCAGTGACATACCAAACAAAACGCCCTTCCGGATTAAAGCGGGATTCTTTGCGGCTGCGGGCTCCAGTTTACCCCATACCACAAGTAAATCATTTACAAGCTGCTTTTCTTCCGGCGCAGCTTCCGCAGCATAAGCTGCATTGAAATTTAATACCAGTTTTCTATCCATAACAGTTTCACTTCCTTTCTGTGGATTTATTGCCGGTTCCGTTATTAAGGCCAGTAAAAGAAGGCGCCCTGTTTTAACGGGTTCCCGGCTTCCACGATTCAATGCTAACATACTTTTTAAAACTGCTTACCCCTTTAACTGTAACTCCGTTTTTAAATCGTGTTCCTAAAATTTTGCAAAAAAAAATCCGGCAGCATTTATGCCGCCGGTTGTGGTATTAGCTTGTTATCTTTTTCGCCCGGTTCCTGGCTATTGCCTTGTCCTGTTCCCGTTCCCTGCGTTCTTCCCTTCTCCGGGCCTTTTCCTTTTTGGCTTCTATTCGTGGGATTTCCGTTTCTATTTCTGCTTCTATGGGATAATCGGTAAATTCATATTTTATATAAATCTTTTCAAAATATTTGTAACTGTCAACATCTGCCTTTTTGAGCGGTTCCCCTTTTTCAAGACAGTATTCCCAGTATTGTAAAACGCCCTGGGCTACTAACTGATCCATTATAGTTTCTTCAAAAGGTTTAATGATTTTATTGGCAGGGCTTCCGCCCCAGGCCCTTACCTGTTCAATGGTAGGCAGCCCCGGGCACCATGTCAAAATGGATTTTATACTGCTTATGGCAGCCCGCCCCTTTATCCGGTTGTTATCCATGTTCCGCAATATTGCCAGGTGTACGGATAAAGTAATTAAGTTAGGATTCTTTTCCTTCAGCTTTAAAATTGACATTGGGAAATACTTTGTAATGTAACTGGTGTTCTTTACATACCGGCCGAAACTTTCCGTAAATTCCATTACAAAAGCGCCCCGGGAAAGGTTCACCCGTCCAAACAGGTTTACCATATCCAAAGAGTATTTTTTATCCGTATATTTAACGGACGTCCGGGCCAGGGTGTATAAGTCCCGCTTCACTACTTTTGATATTTCCTTCCGGTTGGAAATGGTTACGGCCCGGTCTGTTAAATGCAGATAATCGTCTATGGTTCCGGATATTCTTAAATTTAGGGCGTCCGTAGTTTTGGAATTTTGGCCCGTAAAAAGAATCATAGCAATTATTAGCAGCTTCCAGGTTGACGCCGTAAAAACCGGCGTGGAAAGGTTCCCGCCTTCTTCCCCGTAAATTATTTCCGTTTTGTTTATGCGCCCTTCCCATTGTTTTGTAAATAGGTTTTGGGATAAATACTGGTTGGCGTTTTCTCCCCGCCCTACTACGGCCGTATTTATCCTCATTAAATCATTAGTGGGCGGCGTATTGAGCATTTTGGTAAATGCTTTATCCAGGATTCCCGGAAGCGGTTCCGGTTCTTTTGCTTCCCGGGCCTTTTTTAGGCGTTCAAGTTCTTTCCGCCCGGCCGTTATAAACTCTTTTAAATAATCCCAGGATTCCGGGCAGGATAGCTTTTTAATCTCTTTTATGAAGGGCCGCATGGCCGTAACTGTTCCGGTTGCCGGGTTTAGGTAAAAGTCCGGAAAGTCATAATCTGTAACAATGCAGCCCCATTTAAGCGGGATCCGGCCTTCTTTCGCTTTATTATAGGCGGCTTCCACAAGTTCCAAAAAGGTTATTACGGCGTCCGTTTCGCTGCCCTGGGAAACAAATTTTGTAAAACGTTTTAAGGCGTCCGCCTTGCGTTTAGGCATATTGGCCGCCAGGGCGTCTAAATCTTCCGTTATATAGAATATTGGCCTTTCCGTTATATCATACTTTAAAAGCCAGTTTTCCCCGGTATCTTGCGGGCCTTTAAAAGGTGAAAAGTCCGCCTTCCCGCTGCGTATCAATTCAAAGATTATATCCCGCCAGGTTTTCCCGGCGTTTTCCGGTTGTTCCTTCCAGTTGGGCGGGGCGGCTTCCAATAGCGCCCGCAGCTGCGGGGAAATTTTCTTTTCTTTATAGGCCCTGCATACCCGCCGCAAACAGGATAATTTCTGTAAATACTGTAAAACCGTTATCCCATTTTTAACAGTTTCAGTGTCAATGATAGAGAAAAACGCCGCCCGTGTGTTGTTGCGTTCTTCCCGTGTTTGCGTGGGGACGCCTACGGCCTGCAGAAAGTCCACAAAACGGAATTTTTCTTCCGTGTATTTGTCTATGTTTATTTCCATAAATTCCCCTTTTTAAATTAAATCATCATCTGCTTCAATATCATGTAAAAATACATATTTTTTAATTAGCCTGGTTGCTATCCCGTTCATTGAATAGCCCTGTTCTTCTGCAGTTGCTTTAAATCTTTTATATAATTGCTCTGTCATAAGTAACGTAAAAGAATGTGTTTTTTTAAGTGCCGGATCTTTTTTCCGGCGGGTTCTCTTTTTGGGTTCCGGAAGCGGTTCTGTTTCAATTTGTGATTTACGCCGGGTTTTCTGTTTTACTGCTTTGGGGGCTGCGGTGGGATTTAAACCGGCAAGGGCTGCTGCCATTGTGTTTTTCAGTTCTTCCTTTTTTGCCATTTTGGTTACTTCCTTCCCTGTAAAATTTCCATGTATTCTTCAATGAAGGCCCGGTAATCTTTTGCCCCGTTACTACTGGGAGCGTATGTTAAAACGCTTTGCCGGTGTCCGGGGGCTTCCGCTATTTTACTGTTTTCCCGTATCTTTGTTTTAAATACCCGGGTTCCCAGTGCTTCCCGGGCCGCTTCCAGTGTTTCCACTGCAGTTTTACTTATGTTCCGGCGGCCCTGGTATCTTGTTAATAGAATCCCGTCCACGGATAAGCCCGGGTTTAATTCGCTTTTAACATACCGGATATTTTTAATTAAGGTTGGTATGTTCTTTAAACTGTAATAATCCGCTTGGGCCGGTATAATCAAACTGTCGGCGGCAGCCAGGGCGTTTAAGAAGGCGCTATTGAAGGCCCCCGGGGCGTCTATGATACAGTATTGATATTTCCGGCTTACCGGCTTCAATGCGGCCCGTAAAAGAAAAGGCTTATCCTTACCGGCCCTGCTTACTACGGCTTCCAGTGTTGCCAGGTTATCTGCCCCGGCTATAATATCAATATTGGGCGTGGCTGTTGGCCGGATCAGTTCGGCCGCCGGAGTTCCGGCAAATAGTTCCAGGCTTCCGCCGGTTCCTTCTGCAGCTGCCAGTGTGTCCGTTAAATCCGCCTGTTCATTTAAGTCAATACATAATACCCGGTTCCCCTGTTCCGCCAGGGCGGCGGCAAGCGTAACGGCGCAAGTGCTTTTACCTACGCCGCCTTTTTGCGCCCCGTAAACTATTTTAACCATAATAGCCCCCCTTTTATTTAGTATTCATTACAGAACATTAAACAGGCACAATCTTCCGGTTCATCATCATAAAATTCTAAATTGATATAAATGTTTCCGGCGGGCGTTCCGTATTTTCCCAAAACATGGCCGTTACGTTCCGCCAGGTCGCTATCATTGGCTTTAATATCATCTTGGCATAATAAGCCCCATTCCCCATTTTCAAACTGTTTTACGGCGTCTATATATGCTTTTTCTACTTCCGGATTTTCTGCCCCGGCCTGGTGTAACGCCCTGGTAATTATATAGTGTATTTTCTTTGTTGGTTTCATGTTATGCCCCTTTCTTTTGTCTTTTCCCGGTGTACTTTTTCCCGGCTTCCGGTGTCTTTCTGTAAAAGACAGGCCAGTAAAAGGAAATTGGCCCCCATTTTTACCAAAATTAAAAAGCCCCAAAAGCCTCTAAAAATCAAGGCTTCCGGGGTTTTGGGCGGGCCGCTTTAAACCGGTAATGTCCGATAAGATAAATTATGTAAAAACATCACTAATTTATCATTAGTTTTTATTTTTTATGTTCCGCAAACCCTTACCCCGTCTGCGTTTCAGTGCTTTATATGGTTATAATTTAATATTGCTTTTGCATTTATATATTTCTTAAATTATACAACATATTCCCCCATATTACAAATTATTTTTCGTCCGGATCCAGGCGGATAATATTATAAGGCGCTTTAGGTTCAAGCGTGATTCCGTATTCCTGCCTGTATTTCTTCTCTATCACAGTATAAACCATTGTATCATTCACCAGTAAGGAAAGGCCCTTACAGGCAGCCAGGGCTATTTCCTGCGGCGGCCTTCCGTCCCTGGCGGCCTTCATTACTGTTTCAGTTATACGCCCGGCGGCTATGATATTGTCCTGGAGAAGGCGGCCCATTTTGAGCATTAAAAAACGTTCCGCCCGTTCCCGCTTTTCCCTTTCGGTGTTCTTCATTTCCTGCTTTTCCTTACGGGCCCTTTTTTCCGCAGCCTGTTCTATTTTGGCCGATTCCGCTTCAAAAAGCCAATCATTCTAGCTTTTATTTTCCCGTCCCCGTTCTTCCACACTACCTTGCCCGCCGCCCGC
>JAEEGL016561304.1_pt1 | contig 10081 bp, 9 predicted proteins | sample 9134231 | NCBI WGS metagenome assembly JAEEGL01 (sample SAMN16246548, study PRJNA631951) | gut metagenome | biome: gut microbiome; feature: rumen; material: fiber-attached | host: Bos | place: Iran: Karaj | collected 2018-10 | reverse complement strand
TTTGCCGCGCGTGAGTTCCTCAATGCGGTCGATGCCGATGTTTTGCACCGTCGATGTCTTAACGCACTCATAACCAATCTTTTCGTAAACGGCAATCAGTTCGTCCATTTCGGCGGTCTGCTGCTCGTTGTATAAGTCTATCTTATTGAAAACCAAAACCGAAGGAATATTGTAAGCCTCCGCCGACGCCAGAAAGCGGTCGATGAACTGCGTGAACGTTCGCGGACTCACGAGCGTCACCACCAGAATGGCTTGGTCGATGTTGGCTGCCATAATCTGCGCCTCCTTCGACAGGTTTATCGACTTGCGGATGATATAGTTTCGGCGGTCGTCAATGCTATGTATCAAGCCTTTACCCGTTTCGGTGTCAACGTCAAACTCCACCACGTCGCCCACCGCCACAGGATTGGTTGTGCGCAGCCCCTTGGTGCGGAACTTCCCGCGGATGCGGCACTCCACCACGCTTCCGTCAGCCTTCCTGACCAGATACCAACTGCCTGTCGATTTTGTTACAACTCCTTTTTCCACAGAATTCATTTTTTGCAAATATAAGCCGATATCAGAACCTCAGCTGCATTTTAGCCAAAATTCCGAACGGCAGCACATCTTTGTGGTCGAGGTACGAGAGGCGCCAAATGGCATCAACCCGGAAGAACTTGAAAATGTTCTCGATTCCAACGCCAGCCTCAGCGTAAGGGCGATGCAACAGGTTCATGTCAGTCGGGAAGAAAAGGTCGTTGCTGGTGCGTTGGGTGAAGTCACCAATCAGCACCTTGCCAGTGGCCACCTCGCGCCATTTCAGCCTTCGCATCAATGGTATATGATTCAAAAACAATCCTTTAAAGTGATGCTCAAACATAAATGTCAGATACTCGCTACTCACAAACTCGTAATAGTTCATCAAGTTGAAGGCATACTCGTCGTAGGCGTAGGTCTGGTTGCCCTCGTGCAACTGCTGGAACGGGAACGGCGCCTTGCCAAAGGTTTTTCCGGCATCGATAATATAACGGAAATCGCCCAACGGATTCACCGGCAGCGTATGGTCGATGCTGGCGTGCAATTTGTAATATTCGTATTTGCTGCCCAGAATGTTGGGTATGCCCACAGTCAGACCGATGTTGAAAATCGGGTATTTGGTACCAAGACTGACGCGCTCAAATTTGCCCATCACAAACTTTTCATTATAGGCAAATCGCACATTTACTGACACTTCCGATGTCCGCAAACTTTTCACATCAATGGTGTCACCCGTTTCGATGTCAGCCATTTTGAAAGTGACAGTTTCCGACGCGTAAATCTGCTTATGGCGCACCTTCAGCTTAGTCGACAAGCCCGGGAACCACTCGTGGTCGTAGTAGGCGCCACCCTCATTCACAATGGTGAGTTTGTCGTTCTGCTTGCGCGCAAACAACGACGACAGAATATTGTCCGTCAGGAAAGCGTTTTCCGTTAATCCAAGTTGCTCATTGTCATGGAAATAATAGATATTGGCACATCGTCGGGGCATGGTGCTGAACATCTCGGTAAAGCCAAGTCCGTATTTAAACCTTTGGTCGCGGGTGCCGTAGGCTATGTGCCCGTAGAGCATGTGACGGGTACTGAACTCGTTGCTGGTGCGCAGACTCAGCTTGAAGCGGCTGCCCTCAATAGGATTAAAACTGTAAAGCGTGTAGTATGGTCCTATTTCGATATATCTATGCACCCAATATCCTGTTATTAAAGTATTTACAAGATTAACAATGTTATTGAACATCGGCACCTCGCGCACCGAATCGACCATTTTGTAGATGTCCTTCTCGCGCTGGCTCAACTCCTCATGGCGCATAGCGTTCCACTCGTCGGCCGATTTTTGCATGGCGTCATCGAGCAGCACGGTTTCGGTCGATGCCGACGGCGAGAAAGTCTTGTCCGGCAGGTCGGGGTGGATGTTTATTTTGCTGTACGACGTGGTTTTACGTCCGAAAAATCCGTAGTCTTTCTGCGTCACCGAGAAATCGACAAACAGCTCCTGCTTTTTCGGAAACCACACAGAATCATCGACATACGTAAACGACTGCTCGGCCACAAAATCCGACACAAAGTTGATGTTCACGCCCTCGGAAATGCGGATTTTGTAACTCTCGATGGCGAAAGTGCTGTCGTGCACCCAAAAATAGCCTGTAAACGTGGGTTCTTGCTTGCGTTTGGGCTTGAACGAAATCTGATAGCACCAATGACTGTCACGCAAAGCACTGTCAATCAAGTAGTATTTGTAATATGCGCGACCTATGTTCGCAATCGGGCTTACAAAATCGTGCCCCAGAATCGGCACAAAATTGTCGTAGATATTGAAATCCAAGTACATTTTGCCCGTAAATTCCGACACCATATCGTCCTCGGTGCCCGAAATGCGGCTGGCCTTAATCACCTCTTTTTGGCGTTTCGGGTTCTTTTGATAGTAATAATCTGACAATGTTTCGGTTATGAATATAGGCAAAAACGTTTTTCCTGTTATCGCCGATGTATCGACATAATCGAAAACAAACTGGAATTGTTTGAAAATCTTTTGGTTGCGATATTCGTCAGTGATATTGTTCACGTCCAATTCCATCTTGTTGTAAACCTCGTAGGTATATAGTTCCTGCCGCATCGGGTTGTTTCGAGCCTTGTTGTCGTTAATCTCGCGCAGGATGCGGAATGCGGGATTCTCACCAGGATGCACCACAATCTCGTCCATCACAATGTTGTCGGGCTCAAGTCGGATGTTAAGTTCTTGATAAGCACCGTTTTTTAGTGCTGTTTCGAAAGGCCTATAACCAAGGTATGACACTTCCAGCGTATCAACCCGCATGCGCGTCTCGATAAAGAAAGTGCCGTCAACGCTTGTGATGGTGCCAATCTGCGTGCCCTTCACGGCCACGTTCACAAACGGCATAGGCTCGCCAGTCTCGTCATCGACCACTGTTCCGCGGATGCGCGTAACCTGCGCGCTCATTTGCACGGCGCAGAGCAGTAGAATTAGTAATATGTTGAGTTTCAGTTTCGTGGTTTATATTTTTGGACTACAGACTACGGACTTCAGACTTCAAACGGGGCTGTGACCGTCAATGTTTCATTCTTATTGTTTTGTGCTCTTGGTTTCTTAAATAGTAATGCTATTGGATTATAAAGTGGCACCAAAGCCATAAAAACATTTACTTTCATATTCCGACAACGAAGCATACTGCAAAAAAGATAGAAGCAAACCATTAGAGTGCATATAGGATAATGCTCAAAACACCATATGTCGGTGTCATAAGCGATAAAAAAGCCTAAAATATTTCCTCCAAGCAACCACATAATCAGACAACCAAATAATAACAACACCAACATCTCCAACATTTCCAAAACACACCAACTATCTATGTCTCCCAAAAAAGATTTGTATATATTAAGTCCGCCGCTATTGTAAAACACAATAAGAGAAAAAATTGGAATAGTAATACAAATGAATATGGCTATAAGAAACCATTTCTTTGAAATCCCATTGTTCCACAATCTTTTAACTCTATTAATCAATGACATAATACTGTTTAAGCCACAAAAGACTCATTCGCGCAACACAAAATTCTGTCCAAGATAAACACGCCGAACTTCCTCATCGTCAGCCAGTTCGCGGGCCGAACCTTCCTTCATAATGCGGCCGTCGTAGAGCAGATAGGTGCGGTCGGTGATGCAGAGCGTTTCCTGCACGTTGTGGTCGGTGATGATGACACCGATGCCGCGGTCTTTCAGTTGACGCACAATGCGTTGGATGTCTTCAACGGCAATCGGGTCAACGCCTGCAAACGGCTCGTCGAGCAAGATGAAATTCGGGTCGATGGCCAAAGCACGGGCAATCTCGGTGCGCCGCCGCTCGCCACCCGACAGCTGAATGCCAAGGCTCTTACGTATGTGATGCAGGCTGAACTCAGTCAGCAGCGACTCCAGTTTCTCCTTCTGCTGGTCTTTGGTCAGGTCGGTCATCTCAAGAATCGACATTATGTTGTCCTCAACGCTCAATTTGCGGAACACCGACGCCTCTTGCGCCAGATAACCGATGCCCAGTTTAGCGCGCTTGTAGATGGGTTCTTTCGTCACGTTCAGGTCGTCGAGGTAGATGTTGCCGCCGTTGGGCGTTATCAGTCCCACAATCATATAGAACGATGTGGTCTTGCCAGCGCCGTTCGGTCCCAGAAGCCCCACAATCTCGCCTTTTTCGGCATGAAACGACACGTCTTTCACCACCGTGCGGCTGCCGTATCGTTTGACTAAATGTTCTGCTATAAGTTTCATCTTCGGAATAGTATTGATGCAAAAATACGTTTCTTTTGGTTGTTGACAAACCATATTTTCAACAACGCTGCTTTCAGATTTATTGTATTTTTACTTTCAATTTCATAAACGGGAAAAACTGGAATTGAAGAATATCCTAATTTCTAAATCCTAACTAAAATGCAACCTCTCACACCACCCGACCGGCATGAGCTAATCGAACTTGCCAACACCCGGATGCCGTACGGCAAATATGAGGGCCGGCTACTCATCGAACTGCCTGAGCCTTACCTTGCTTGGCACGCGCAGAAAGGCTTTCCTCCTGGTAAAATCGGCAATCAGCTGCGGCTGATGTACGAAATCAAGGCCAATGGGTTAGAAAAGCTCATTTGGCCGATGGTGAATAGATAATTTTCATACCTTAGAGCATTAAAACTTAACTTTAAAACAATGTATTATGATTAAATGTGCAAAAGAGATGCGCGCCACAGCGGCTGCCGCTCTCAAAGGAAAATGGGGAGACGCCGTTCTCACCACATTAGTTCTTTTGGCAATCGTTATGGTTGCAAGTTTCATATTAGCTTTTTGCGGGCCTTTGTCTTTAGTGGCCACTATAGGCGCAGTTGTTCTTGAAGCCGCATTAATGGTAGCGTTTCTGAAAATGATTCGCACTGGCGAGACTATAAAAACAGAATGCATCTTCAGTTTCTTTAAAGAGACACGTCTTTGGGTGACGATGCTTTTGGTGTTTGTTTACACCTTTTTATGGTCATTGCTGTTCATTATTCCCGGAGTTATCAAGGGGTTGGCATACACAATGACACCGTTCATTCTAAACGACAACCCGAACCTTCAGAACAATGAAGCCATTGAATTAAGTATGGCTATGATGGACGGACACAAATGGGATTTGTTCTGCCTTCAGTTATCGTTCATAGGCTGGGCTCTGTTGTGTACGCTAACTTTTGGCATTGGCTACTTATGGTTATTACCTTACATCTACACCTCATACGCAGCCTTTTACGAAGATGTAAAGGCCGAATACGAAACTCGCGCCATTGCTCAATAACTTGATTTTAACCGATTTAAGCCGCTCAGCACTGGGCGGCTTTTTTTATGCGGCTAAAACAGATACCCCATCTTAACATAGATGTTCGATTTCTTGCCCGAATCGTCGGAACTAAACGGTGTCGCCCAATCGACTGATAGGATAAAATTTTCATTCATAGCAACTTTCAGTCCGGCGCCGCCCGAAAAATGCGGACGATAGACACTGCCTGAGAAATCGAAATAATCATCAGCATTGTCGCCGGTTGAGGCCGTGGCAAGGCGCACCTGTTGCTCATCGACAGCGATTGGCTGAAGCACCATTCCGGCATCGACAAACGGATTGGTGGCAATATAGAAATGGCTTGAACCGACATCGAATTTTATCAGGCGCAGACGCATCTCAATGTTGGCCAAGGCAAAGCCATCGCTGACGATGCGATTGCGAGTGATACCGCGCAGCGAGCTTGAACCGCCGAGGCTCTCGTAGATGGCACGTCTCATATTCAGCACGTTATGCTGCGAGGCCATGTAGAACGGTGTCTGGCCGGCAAGGGTGAACTGTGCTGCAAGCCGGTAGGCCAACACTGCAACCGGCGTGCCCAGAGCTATGTATTGGCGAAAATCGGCATTGAGTTTCAAGCTGTTGAAGTGTTTGAGGCTTCCGAAAGCGGCTGTGTAAGTTAGGAACGCATCGGCCCAAACGCCCGCCGACGGCGCTGCCGTGCGGTTGCGGCTGTCGTAGCTGACGCCGCCGTGAATGTAGGGGAAAGAGCCGGTTTTTGTTTCGCAGCTGTCGATAAGCCCCCATTGCAGATATTTGTCGAAAAGAAGGTCGACATCGGGCAGTTTTTTGTCGTCTGATTGTTTGCGGTTCAGTTTGTCGATGTTGACGCGGTCGGCATTGAAAACGAGTAGGCCGGCGCCGGCGTTCCAGTTGAGTTTTCCGCCAATATTTCCTTGAATATCAACAATTGAGCGGAATAACCCGCGGCGATATTTGTAGAAGGCGCGCGAGCGGTAATCGGCCTTACTGTCATCGGCCCAGTCAGAATTTACCACAGCTTGATGGCCATTGAAACCTGAAAAATCGCACATCTCGTCGGGCATATACGAAATGTCGGACGAAATGAGCAAACCCGGCACAAGTGCGCGCGACTCAAGGTTCAGTCTGAAAAGCCCATTCTTTTTGGTGGTGCGATTGACTTCGGCGTAAATTGAATGCAGATATTCGGGATAAGTGCTGCCATCGCCAAAATAATACAGGTTGGTGAGCGCGCCGTATTGGAATCCGAGGTCGGCGTCGTAAGCAACTGACGGCAACACGCCAAATGTCCAGCCGGTTTTTGTATCGTTTTGCGCACTTGCCACAACAGTCGACAAGGCAATTATCACAATGAATATCAAACGCTTCATATCAACAAATCCTTCAGTCAATCAATCAGTCAATCAATGAATAAATGTCTTCAGCAGATAGGCCATCCCAACACCAAGATAGGTGCCCACGGCGTAGCCCACCAGGCCGATGATGATGCCGCTGATGAGCACCTTGCGGTTGCCCATTGCGCCAACCACGGGCGGAATGAACGGCGGCGAGCACAATAGCCCGATGTTGGCCACCGTGAAAAGGTCGCCGCTGATGCGGAACAGGCGGCAGAGCAGCAGGTGCAGAGTTACGGTTATCGCCATAATTGTCAGCACAAAACACATCAGCGTGAATGCCGATTGGAACAGACAGTTGATATCGAATTTCGAGGCCACCACAACGCTGAACATCAGTATGAAAACCATTCCCAACTCAAATGTTTTGGGCAGGTTGCGAACTTTCTCTGAAAACGAAGCGGCAATGGCCAACGTGGTGATTACCAAAATGATAACCAACTCGCTCAAAACGCCCGTCAAAAGCAGCGACAGGCCGGCGGCAATTGCCAAGAAAAGCACTGCCAGAAGCAGTCCGAGCATTGTCCGGCCAAAAGTGTTACGTGCGAAAAAATGGCTGTAATCTTCGACGCCGCCATCAGTTTCTACATCGGCTTGCAAAGTTATCGACTCGTCGGGGAAGGGCAACAGACGACGGAACAAACGGTAGCCTCCAGCCACAATGAACATTATCAGCGGGAAGGTTACAAGCATCTCGAAGGCATAGACGAGCAGAATAACAGACTCATCGACGCGCAGAGCCGAGCCGAGTGCGAAAAAGTTGAGCGTGCCGCCTGTGTAAATGCCCATCATCAGGCCCGAGATGCGGTCGAGGCCGCCAATGCCCGAGTTTCGGAACGCAAAGAACGCCACCGCCACCGCTATGGTTATGGACAACAGACCGCCAACCAGCGCCAGAATGGTCTTGGGCAGCGAGTGCGTCCATAGACGGAAGTTGCAGTTGAAAAGCATCAAGGGAATGGCTATCGGCACTGAAACATCCATAATGATGTTCTGCGCCGACTCAAGCGCGTGCACGTCGGCCATTTTGACAAAACCGCCGAGCGCCAGCACAAGCCCCACGGCGTAGGCAATTATAACGGTTCCGGCCTTACGGACAAACTTGCTTCGCTGAAACGATGCGGCTATCAGTATCGGTGCAATCAGGTAAATTGCTGTAATTAAAATCGTCATCTTCTTTTTTTTGAGTGCGAAAATAATGTTCTAATCGAAAAAATTATCAACCCGCGAACCGTTTTCGCATCTTTCGACTGAAGAAAAAATGTGATTAAACCCGACATTTTTTTGACCTACTTCCCAATTTGTCTCTTTGATAAAACATTTTACTAATGTAATTTTGCAACATCCAAACATAAAGATATGAAAAAAGAAGAGGTTGAATGGATTATTGACCGCGCGAAACGCACAGGCTGCAAGTCGCTCGACTTATCGAACAAGGATATTACTGAAATTCCGGAAACGATAGGCGAACTGTCAGAGCTGCGGACATTGGACTTGAGCTACAATCAGATTTCGAGCCTCCCCGATTCGATTACCAAACTTGAGAATTTGGAAAGTTTGTACTTGATGCGTAACTGCATCAAATCGCTGCCAGAGAATATCGGGAGCATGAACCGGCTTAAATCGCTCGATATCAGCTACAATCCGTTGGACAAACTGCCTGTTGAGATTGGCAAACTCGACAATCTGCAGACATTCGACGCAAGCTTCTGCCTGCTACAGAAAATTCCTGTTGAAATGGCTAAATTGCAGAATATCATTCGCATTCACTTCGATGACAACCCGATTGACTTCCCGCCGCTTAAAGTTATCCGCCGCGGCTGGTATGCCATAAAATATTACCTGACCGAACTGCACGACAACCGACTCAGCACTATAAGCATTCAAGCGTGAGGAAAGGGTAAAGTATTAAGTTTTTGGAGTTATAAGACATAAGGCGCAAGCGAAGTTTCTCGTTTGCGTTTTTTGTTTGCGGCTATTCCATCAACCGCATCATTCCGTTCCACAAATCGACAGCCGACTTGTCCCACGAGAATTTCTGCCGTTGGACTTTGGCGTTTTCAATCAACCGCACGCGCAATTCGGCGTTTGTGGCCATCTGCACCATTGCGTCGGCTATCTCCTCGTCGGAATGAGGGTTGACAAGCAACCCGGCATCGCCTGCCACTTCGGGCATCGATGTGCAGTTTGAGGTGATTACCGGAACATCGCAGTTCATTGCCTCGACAATCGGAACGCCGAAACCTTCCAAAAACGAAGGAAGAACCAAGGCCTCGGCACTTGCCGTAATATCGCGTAAGTCGCTGGGCTGCAGACGCCCCATAAACACCACATCGTCAGCATGTTCCATGCGTTCAATCTCGCTATCGATACTTGTCATCGACCACATGCACTCACCCACAATGACAAGCTTATGCGGAAAATTGCCTTTTTGCTTAAACAAGTCGAACGCACGCAAAAGACCTTCAACATTCTTGCGCTGGTTGAGCGACCCTACAAAGACGAAATATGGACTGGCGTCTGTCGTTTTCTCGCGCACATCTCTCTTCGCGGCCTCGTCGATGGGTGCGAAAACCGTCTTCACCCCATTATATATAACATCGATTTTGTCAGGATTTATGTTCCATGTGCGGACAATGTCGGCCTTCGAGTATTCCGACACGGTGCCAAGCCTGTCGGCACTATTGGCAAACATCGGGAAATAATGGTTGTAATACCGGTTTATAAGATACGGCTGGCTCTGCGGGTCGTGCACAAAACCGATATCGTGAATCACATTATAGGTTTTAACTGCCGGATGCACTGGCATAAAGCCGTCGGTCGACAGAAAAAGGCTCACTTTGTGCCGTTTGAGCAAGTTTGGAATGATGAACTCGAAACGGCTGTACCACAGCACCGGATGCCGCGACGGCAGAAAAGTCTTAACCGGCATCACATTGTCGGCATAGACAAACGAGCTATCCCAGTCGCGGTCAAATATGAACAGGAATTGGTGCTCAGGATGATTGCGCACCATGCGGCGCAAGATTTCATCGGTGAAACTCCCCAAGCCTTCAAGTTTGTCTTTCAGCAGTGTCTGCGTGTTGACAGCAATAATCATCAGCAAAAAAGTAAGTCCGCAAAAGTAGAAAAATTGTTGAAACCAGATGCGAATTCTCTAATTGGCAAAACCGAAAGCTCACTCGCCGGTTTTCAGGGTGTCGGCAGCGGCTTCAGTGCCGAGTGTATCAATCTGTTTCATAATGAATTTGCGAACATCACCAACCATCTGCATCTGTTTTTGCACGTTGCGGTAATTGGGTTTCGGGAGGTTGTTCTTTTT
>JAEEGL016071893.1_pt1 | contig 10081 bp, 9 predicted proteins | sample 9134231 | NCBI WGS metagenome assembly JAEEGL01 (sample SAMN16246548, study PRJNA631951) | gut metagenome | biome: gut microbiome; feature: rumen; material: fiber-attached | host: Bos | place: Iran: Karaj | collected 2018-10 | reverse complement strand
TCTCGGAAGTAGCCGTCGCAGTTTCCCCTAACGGCGGCAAAAGGCGAGATGCTCTCTTTTGGAGCGCAGACATCACCTGCATGAAGATAAATATCGATACCAGGCTCTCTTAAGGCAACTTGCTCTAAGGCAAAGTTATCGCCATGGGTATCGCTTACGACTAAGATTCTCATAAGGAGAAATTGGCTAAGAATAGATTGAAGGCAAGATCTTCATCAACTTTGCCAGTCATGACGCCCAGTTCGGCTTGATAAAGATCCTCAATAGCCTTCTCAAGGCATTTGTCGCTCATCTTGCGGACAGAGTATAAAGAGGCGTTAGCTCGACCTATTGAGCAACCAAGCTCTTTGGCTATCGTTTGAGGGTTCATTCCATTGTTGTTTAGATACTGGACCTGATGGAGGAAAGTCAGCTGCTTCACAAGGGCATTCATTAACGAAATACCGCGCGTATTGTGGACTTTCAAATCATTGTAAACATTTAGGGCTTTCTTCTTATCTCCTCTAGTCAAGGCATTGCTAAGTTCGAACATATTCTCTTCGAGAGGCTTGCTGACAAGCGTCTCAACAGTTTGCTTTGTGATGGTCTCACCATTGGCGTAAGTCACAAGCTTCATGGCTTCGTTAAGGAAAGCCGAGTAGTCATTGTTCACTCTCAAAATGAGTTCTTTGACTGCATCCGCATTGATTTTGGTATTACGTTTTTCGAAAAAGTTGTTAACGACAACCGGCCACTGATCTGGACCGAAGGAATTAACGACAGTGAACTTCGCCCCTCCTTCTTTCAAGGCTTTAAAGAAGTCGCCATTCTCGTCCAGCGCTTCGGAATAAACCAAAATGTAAAGACTGATATTTGGGTCAGGTTTTTTGAAGAAGGTAAGAAGGTCATCAGCAACATCACCCTTTTGAGGTTTCTGTTTCGTCTTTGTTTTCTCTAAATAGAAGAAGTTCTCGGCAACGACCGCTTTCTTGTCGTAACCAAGAGGCAATGATTCACATTCGTTGGCCAAATCGATGAGACGTTCTTTGCCCATGTCGAGCTCGACATAGTTCATCTCATCGCGTTCTGGAAGATCGTTTTTGAGGACTTTCCTTAGAGCGGTTTTGCACATGCTGCTCTGAGGATTGTAGATAACTTGAATCATTTGATTCATTATAACGCAATAAAGTTCGCTTTAGTTGCCTGAGAACAACAAATTCTGGCGATAAGTAATCGATCCTTCGACATCAGTCCTCCTGACCTGGATACCAAGACGATCGAACCTAGCCAAAACCTTGTCGCTAGGATGCCCATAAGAGTTCTTTTTGCCGACCGATAAGATAGCCACTTCAGGCGTAACACACTTTAGGAACTCCTCGCATGATGAGGTATCGCTTCCGTGATGCCCTGCTTTAAGGATGTCGCAATCAAGATTAGGGTGTTCTTTGATTATCTGCCGCTCAAGAGATTCCGGAGCATCGCCCATAAAGAGCCATTTCTTGTTCATGAACTCTAGCGATAAGACCAACGAATTGTTGTTTTCTTCCTTCGTATCCCTATCGTTTTCGTTATAGTTGATGAACCGCAAATCTCCGATGGTTAGTGGGAAACTGCTCTTATCACGAATGATATGTTTGATGTTATAGTTCTTGTTCAAAAGCTCAAGAGCGCCCGAATGATCCGCGTCACCATGAGTGATGATGACATAATCGAGTTTTGAGACTCTTTGCCCTCTTAGGAAAGGAATATCAACCTCTTTCGCCATATCGAACGAGGTGTTTCCTCCCGTATCGATAAGAACCGTCTTGTTTTGGTTTCGGATGAAGATGCAATCCCCTTGGCCAACATTGAGAAAAGTCACTTGGTTGCTCGCATAGTTCACAAGCGGGCAAACATTAATAATGAATGCCACCACTCCGGCCAATGGAACGAGCTGCGCCAGGATGGTTTTACCCTGATCCATGATGATGAAGAATATAGCCAGCGCGTAGTAATAAATGAATATAGTCAAATCATTGAATTGTCCGACCGTTACTACTAAATCGAAGTTTTCAAGGAACTGAAGAGTGCCGTTTAAAAACGACGAATATAGATTCAGGACGGTGACGAATGGGAGACTGAAGAAACTCAGGTAACCTAGCGCTGCAAACGGCCCAACAAGAGGGATGAGCATCGCGCTATACAAAGGCCCCATTACGTGGAATGCATTCCCTTTGATAAATAACGGCGCCAAGAACACAAGAAGATAAATCGTGTCTATCGCCTTTCGGTCTCTTCTTTTGTACCTGACCCTATGACTAGCGGTCAGCATCATGAATATCGATAGCCCAAACCCTATGAGATAACCGCTTTGCAAAGCGTTCCATGGGTTAAGAAGAAAAAGAGCGATTCCGATAACGGATGTCTTTGTTAAAGGCGTCGTTGTCTTCCCACTTATTGTTGAAGCCAGGGCGCTAGCCCTTCCTAGGTATACCCGCCAAAAGCCTATCTTGTGGATGCCAAAAGGGAAGAGCAATGTTGCGATAATCAATACGATGATATCTGATGTTTTATCACTGAATCCTAGTCTAAAGAACCAATCGAGGAACCTTAGGAAGAAGGACAGAATCATACCGGAAACACTTAGGAACGCCAGTGCGTTCATACTGGCAGCGAGGGCCACCGTATCATTCGAATAGTCTTTAGCCCCAAAGAGGACCGACGAGAGTAGCCCCCTCGTCGGCTCTTCAAAGCTTTTAAGGAACTTATTCTCTTTGGACGCAAGCCTTAAGGGCCTAGCGAACTTAACTTCCGTTTCATAAGCATGTAGTTCATAATCGACTCCTTTTTTGTTGAGATAGCTTTCAAAGGAAAAATAACCCTCATAAGAAGTCATCTTCAAAGGGGTTGCCTTCCCGGTTATGGCCAAGAAGTCCCCTTCTTCCCTCTCGCAATCTCTTTCGTATACGTAATAGCGATGAAAACCGCTATCGAACAGGAAGTAGTTCTCCCTGTTCTCTATAACGATGCCTTCGTAGATCCCGTAGTCTGTGCGTGCTTTGGTCTTAGGTATGCCTAAAACAAACCCAATCAAAAGGGCAACACCCATAGTGATCATTCCGATCTTCCCTCTTTTTCTTAGAGGACAAACGAAAAGAATCAACACCAAAAGAGGGAGGATTACGGCAAGGCTGAAAAGGTGAAAACCAATGTTGAAACCGATGATCAGACCGCTTAAAGCGAAAAGCGTCAGATAAGGTTTCAGAATCAGACCGTCAGACTTATGTACTTCTTGTTCTTTTCCCATGTAGCGGCTCCGATGCCACTCACGTTCTGAATTTCTTCAAGACGACGGAACGAACCGTGTTCATTACGGTAATTAACGAGAGACTGGGATTGGCTCTCGCTGAATGAGGTCTTTGCTAAAAGCGTGGCCTTATCGGCACTATTGATGCACGCTTTGTCGATTGGGCTTGAGTTGCAAGTGTCCGTGTTGTCGTAGATAGGCGCGATATAAAAAGCGATATCCCCATCTAAGACGAAGGATGTGTCATAGCATTTCGTGTCTGCGTTGCTCGTGACTCCGCCAGCCGCTTTGATCGCGTCCAAGAGCGTACTATTAATAGGTAATAAATAGGTGCCCGCAAGCTCCACTTCCCCTGATAAGGTGACCTCGATTCCCTCAGGATCGGAAGCGACGAGAACTTCACCATCGCCTTCTTTGGCGATTTCGGTCGTGATTTTGTCGACACAGGCCATAACGATCAAGGTGACGATCGTCACAGCCAAAACGATGAGTATTGTTTTGAACATAAAAAGCCTCCTCACTTAATAGATAGAAGGCTTCGGTCCGATTTTTCACAAAATCGTCAAAAATATTTTTTGAAGGCACAAAAAAAGAGGCGGTGTCGCCTCTAGTTTTTATTTGTCGGAAGATTGATAGGAAACAGAGAGGATCTCGATTTCGTATGGGATATTGCACTCGACGGTGACTTTGTCGCCGACTTCCTTACCGATAAGGGCAGCGCCTAATGCGGATCTGCCGCTGATATATGGAATTGGACTCTTGCTGGCAAGTGGATCGACCTCGACGGTGCCAACGACTTTGACGGTGTTGACCTCGCCGCTCTTGACCTCACGGTATTCAACGGTGTGCCCAATGTTGATCTTCTTGCTCTTGCCATCTTTGGAATTGATGATGACGGCAACGTCTTTAATGTGCTGTAACTGCTCGATCTGGCCGTCGATTTCGCCTAATTTGTGCTTAGCGGCGGTATAGTCGGCGTTCTCGGAAAGGTCACCCTGTTCACGAGCGGCGACGAGAGCTTCGAGGACTTCTTTACGTTCAACGTCAAGAAGGTAGCGGTATTTCTTTTCGACTTCATCAAGACCCGCTTGGGTCATTTCAATTTTTTCTTCTGCCATTTTAGTTCTCCAATTTCGCCCCTAGATTATATGGACTATGGGGCTAAGAAACAAGTTTCTTTATTTAATCTCCTGAATGTCAGGATCTTCCTCGTAGGTGTTGAGCATCTCCTGGGCTTCCTTCATTTCGTCCTCGGAAACGTCCATGAGGGTCTCATGATCCTCGCTGGCCATGACGATAAGGCTGTCTGGATCTTCTTCTTTGAAGAGGAAAAAGAAATCCTTATTCCTGTCTGGGTTGCGGTAATAGAAATAGATCTTCCAGGTGTCTTCGGTGCCATCATCTCTGGTGATAATGACGGTGTTGTCGTTGATTTCTAGCATTGGATGCTCCTTTCATAGGGTTTTCGCGTCTGGCGAATTGAGGAATGATTCGAGGATGATGACCGCGCTTTGCTGGTCGATGACCTTATGGCGTTTTCCACGGGAGATATCGGCTTCGAGCATCGAGCGGTTGGCCATGACGGTCGTGAGTCTTTCATCAACAAGGAAGACTTTGAGGTTTGGGTCCGCTTCAAGAAGCGATTCTTTGAAGCGCTCGGAACGAATTGCGCTATCGCCTTTGGAACCATCCATGTTAAGAGGATAGCCAAGAGCGACGACTCCGACATTCTCTTTCTTGAGATACTCAAGAATGTAGGCAAGGACCTGACGATAGGCGCCTTCGGTGAAACGATAGTTCTCACGGCCATGGGCAATGCCCAAAACATCGCTTATAGCGATGCCACAGGTGCGGCTGCCAAGATCAAGCCCAAGGACCTTCTTCATTAGAAGCCCTCCTTAAGGCTTTCGACGGCTTTAATGAAACCATCGGAGGTTTTGACCTGGCCGGTTGCCATTTCTGGTCTTCCGCCACCGCCGCCGCCAAGACATTTGGCCATCGTTTTGACGATGTCGCCGGCTTTGGTTTTCTTTAAGGCCTCGCCACCGACCATGGCGACGAGAGGTCTGGCACCTTCTTTGCCGCCAAGAAGGACTAAGACATAGTCTTTCTTGTTGGCTTTGAGGGTATCGGCTAAGGTAAGAAGGTCGTCTCTGGAGGCTCCTTCTTTGACTTCTTTGATGAATGCGACGCCATTGACGCTGTCGACGTTTTTCTCCATCTCTTTGGCTTCAAGCGCGGCGATCTTGGCTTTGAGCTGATCGTTTTGCTTGCGGAGGGTTTCTTTGTCGGCTATAAGCGTCTTGATGTGACGGCTGAAGTCCGCATCATTGGCACCGAGTCTCTTCTCATTCTCATCTAAGAGCATGAGACGGTTATTTAAGTAGGAATATGCGCCAAGGCTGGTGATAGCCTCGATACGGCGGACGCCACTTGAGATAGCTTCATCAGATTTGATTAAGAATAAGCCGATTTCGCTGGTGTTTTTGACGTGGGTTCCACCGCAGAATTCTTTGGAATACTCACCGAATTCAACGACGCGGACGGTATCGCCATACTTCTCGGCGAATTCCATCTCAGCGCCTTTCTTTTTGGCTTCTTCGATCGGGAGGACTTCGGTGACTTCTTCGATGCCCTCTTCGATTTTGGCATTAACTTCTCTTTGAAGAGCGAGCAAATCTTCGTCGCTCATCTTCTTTGGGGCGCTATAGTCGAAACGGAGGTATTCTTCATTGACGAAGCTACCACGTTGATCGACGTGTTCACCAAGGACATTGCCTAAGGCACTGTGGAGAAGGTGGGTCACACTGTGGTTGCGTTCGATTAAATGACGCCTATCTTTGTCGAGGACGATTTTCACTTCATCCCCTTCTTTGATGGTGCCGTATTTCATGACGATCTCGTGGAGATGCTGGCCGTTTGGAGCTTTGCTGACGCTGACGATCTCGCCTTCGAAGCCTTCGCCATAGACAAAGCCTTTGTCGCTGACCTGGCCGCCCATTTCAGCATAGAATGGGGTCTCACCGAAGATGACTTCGCCTTCTTCATCTAAAGATGAAACGCGGACGCCGTCTTTGAATAAGCCCAAGGCCTTGGTTTTGGATTCCTCTACGTCGTAGCGGAATTCGCTTCTTTCTTTGAAGGCCATGAGGTCTTTTGATTGTTTCTTGAAGGAGTCGATTTGGCCACGGGCCTCTTTGGCTCTCTTCCTCTGCTCTTCCATGAGAGCGTCGAAGTTGTCGAGATCGACTTTGGCTCCGAGCTCAAGCCCCATTTCTGAGGTGAGGTCTTTCGGGAAGCCATAGGTGTCATAAAGAAGGAAGGCGTCTTCACTGGAAATAGAGCCTTTTTCTTCGACAATCTTCTTGAGCTTCTTCTCGCCGATCTGAAGGGTCTGGCTGAATTTGTTCTCTTCGCCGAGGATCATCTTCTTGACGAGGCCTTTTTTCTCGATGAGATTTGGGTAGAATTCACCATACTTCTCGACGACGATATCGACAAGATTGGAAAGGAATGGGCCATTGATGCCAAGTTTCTGGCCATAACGCATGGCACGGCGGGCAATTCTTCTTAAGACGTAGCCACGGCCTTCGTTGGAGAAGATGGCACCATCGCTGAGGGCGAAGCTAAGGCATCTGATATGGTCGGCGATGACGCGGAAGCTCATGAGATTTGGCTCAGCGTATTCTTTGCCAGAGAGTTTCTCGACCGCCTTGATGATAGGAAGGAAAAGGTCGGTCTCGAAGTTGGTTGGAGTCTCTTGGCAAATGCAGGCGAATCTCTCTAAACCTGCGCCGGTATCGATATTTTTGGATGGAAGTTCTTTGTAGTCTTCTCTCTTGACACCATTGACGGCGTTGAACTGGCTGAAGACGATGTTCCAGATTTCGATATAACGGTCATTCTCCTCATCGTTCTTAAGCATCTCGACGCCGCGGTGTTCTGGGTCGTATTTCTCACCACGGTCGAAGAACATCTCGGTGTCTGGTCCGCATGGGCCTTCGCCGATCTGCCAGAAATTGCCTTCGAGAGGGATCATATGGTCTGGGATCATGCCTTGCTTGATCCAAAGCTCAAGGGAGGCTTTATCCATTGGGTTATAAGTGATGTAGAGTTTTTCTTTTGGGAAGCCGAAACCCACTTCTTCGTTTGTGAGAAGCTCAAAGGCCCATGGAATGACCTCATCGCGGAAATAGTCTCCGATGGAGAAGTTTCCGAGCATCTCAAAGAAAGTGTGGTGACGGGCGGTATGTCCGACGTTCTCGATGTCGTTGGTGCGGATGCACTTCTGGACGTTGGTCAAACGTCTGCAAGATGGGATCTCGCTGCCATCGAAATATTTCTTAAGTCCGGTGACGCCTGCGTTGACCCAAAGAAGCGACTTGTCGCCATGAGGGACTAGTGAGACGCTAGGGACCATCTTATGTCCTTTTGATTCAAAGAATTTAATCCAGCGGTTACGGATTTCCTGACCGGTAAGTGGTTTCATGAAATAACCCCCTAAACAAAATAAAACACCCTCTGAAGGAACGCGGTGTCGCGCGGTACCATCCTTCTTCACACAGGGTGCACTCGATTTCTTCTTAACGCGAAGCGCGGTGACATTACTCACGGTTTCAGATAAGTGGCGTGTTTCCTGGGCTTTTCCACCATGAGGCCCTCTCTATAAGGAAGCTTTGCTTATCCTACGAAAGAATTATACAAACGACGTTTGAATTTTTCTATAAAGAAAAAGGCTAAATGTCTTGCCTCTTTCCTTTATAGAAAGTCTTCTCAATGATTCCACCGCCAAGAAGTCTGCCATCATCGGCATAGATGGCGGCCCATTGACCTGGGGTGACGGCCTTGACGATTGAATCGAATGTCAAAGTGGCTTCATCGCCCGAAAGCTCGATGGTTATTGGATTATCGACCTGGCGGTATCTGAATTTGGCGACGCAATGAAGAGGGCCTTCTGGACGAGGTCCAACCCAGTTGAGGCGACTAAGGGTGCAGGCGTCGCTATTAAGATGCTCATCGCCTTCTCCGCGTCCGACATAGAGGATGTTGTTCTTCACGTCTTTCTTCGCGACGAACCAAGCGGTGTCAGGTTCCCCTTTCACACCACCGATACCAAGGCCTTTCCTCTGGCCGATCGTGTAATAAAGGACGCCGATATGCTCACCGAGGACTTTGCCGTTCTCGATATCGACGATTTTGCCACTATGGGCAGGGAAATAATTCTGAAGGAATTCCCTGAAATGTCTTTCTCCGATGAAGCAAACGCCGGTAGAGCCATGCTTCTCGGCAACCTCATTGAGGCCTAATTTGTCGGCGATTTCCCTCGCTTCGACCTTGGTGATGTCTTCCATTGGCCAAAGGCACTTCTCGATTTGCTTCTCATCAAGATCGCAAAGGAAATAGGTCTGGTCTTTCTTGAGGTCGGTTGGCTTAGCAAGGTAATAAACCCCGTCCTTGAGGACTTTTTTGGCGTAATGGCCCATGGAGATATAGTCGAAACCGTTCTCCATTGCGTAATCGAGGAACGGCCCGAATTTGATCATGGAATTGCAAAGGATATCCGGATTTGGGGTACGGCCTTTCTTATATTCGTCGAGGAAGTATGAGAAAACGTTGTCCCAGTATTCTTTGACATAGTCAATGCGGATAAGAGGGATGCCAAGTTTCTTCGCCACTGCGACAGCGTCGTCATAGTCTTTTTCCTGTGGGCACTGATCGTTCTTGATGGTTGGGTTTCCGAGGATGTCACCATTGGTAAAAGCGTCCCAGTTGCGCATGAAAGCGCCCGTAACCTCGTAGCCCTCTTCGAGAAGCTTATGCGCCGCGATTGCGCTATCGACGCCACCACTAAGGCCTAACAAGACTTTCTTCTTCATTGCTTGCCTCCGAAGATTTCGTCGCTATCGAGCCATAAAGTGAAGGGGCCATCATTGATTAATTCGACTTTCATGTCCGCTCCGAAAACGCCTTCGCCGAGTTCTGGGAAACGTTCTCTAAGAAGTCCGTTCCAGTATCCGAAAAGGGTTTTGGCCTTATCTGGGGCCATGGCCTTTACGAATGATGGGCGGTTTCCTTCTTTTGCCGAAGCATAAAGGGTGAACTGACTGACGGAGAGGATATTGCCACCGATGTCAGAAATAGACTTATTGGTCTTGCCGTTCTCGTCTGGGAAGATCCTGAGCTTAGCGACTTTATCGGCCATCCGCTCAGCGACGCTCCTGTCATCACCTTCGGTGAAGGCAACGAAAAGCAGGAAGCCACGCCCGATTCGGGCCACTTCTTTCTCTTCGATTGTGACTGAGGCCTTAAGCACCTCTTGGACAAGAACTCTCATGTTTGTTTTTTCGCTAAATCAGGAACGGAGAACGTCTATGACATTCTCCCTGACGCTTGAGCATAACCCCTTAGGCCCTTTTCTTCAACCTTAACGAAGCAAATTCCACGCTTCACGGTGAAGCGTTGCCGAGCAAAGATTGACGATATTTTTCATGATCCTTTTCTTTAATATTAAGGATATATAGCAGGGATTGCCGGCTTTCTAAGCAAAAGAATGGAAATTTATGAAAACGTTTTCAACCCTATTTATTTTTTTCGGCTGATTCTATTATAATAGAAAAGATGGATTTTCAGAATTCACTAGCACCATACCTTCCTGAAGAAGAGATTCAGGACTTACTCAAGGCTATCAAAGAGGGCAAAGTCACCCACTGTCTTTTGATTAACACTGACAAGATTACCGACGAGGTATTTGTCAAACGTTATCCAAACGTGAGGAAGCACCCATTCGTTGAGCATGCCTACTACTACGAGAAAGAG
>JAEEGL015519219.1_pt1 | contig 10081 bp, 11 predicted proteins | sample 9134231 | NCBI WGS metagenome assembly JAEEGL01 (sample SAMN16246548, study PRJNA631951) | gut metagenome | biome: gut microbiome; feature: rumen; material: fiber-attached | host: Bos | place: Iran: Karaj | collected 2018-10 | reverse complement strand
TAATATCATTAATAATCGTCGTATTGAGCATTGTTGAATTATTGTTGGTTATAGAGTTATATGTAGTTCCGATGCACTTTAGTTAGTTGTGATATTATTGGTTTAAGGAAAGGGAGAAAGACTATGAAAATATGTACATTCTGTGGTTGTAAGACTGATGATAAGAGCAGAACGTGCGCGAGCTGTGGATCTTCTGCGTTCATGTATGTATGCCCTAATTGTCAGAATCATTTCGAGGGTGCGTATTGTCCGGACTGTGGCACTAGGTTTAATGCTATTGCAAAGATATGTCCTAACTGTAGTACTAAGTATTTTTCTAAGGCTTGCCCTAACTGTGGACATATAATTGGTAATAATCAGAATGCTAACAGATATAATGGCAGACCTACACTCAATAGCAATCTTGCTGCAGCCAACCAAAACACAAGAGTTGCTTTCGTCTGTGGGTTACTCGGATTATTTATGCTTCCGATTCCTTTGTCTATCATAGCAATCATTTACGCCAACAAAGAGAAGAAAAAGGGTGATAACTCAGCACTTAATCGCTCTGCTATGATCCTTGGTATCATGGGCTTGTTTATGGGAGTCCTTATGATTGTTGTTTATGGTATTGGTGTCATAGGAGCAATAATGAAGGGTTAAACATAAGAAATCTGCTAATTTCATGAGGATGTTCCACGTGGAACATCCTTTTTATTTGTTATATGAATGTTATATTTGCATCTGACTATAAATGTTAATATCTATTTATATTAAATAATAAGGGGTGTTATATGGCATACATTCTTACCTTGGCAAACCAGAAGGGTGGAGTCGGAAAGACTACTACAGCTGTTAATCTTGCAGCGTTTCTGGGTAAAAAGAAGAAAAAGTTGCTTGTAATCGATCTTGATCCTCAGGGTAATGCTACAAGCGGTCTGGGTATCGATAAGGCAGAACTTGAAACCACTATCTATGATGTATTGGTTAATGAAGATCCTATTGCAGATTCTATCTGGGAGTCTTCAGCGGCCAATGTAAGTATCTGTCCTACCAATATTAATCTCGCCGGAGCTGAGATTGAGCTGGTTAATGTAATGTCCAGAGAGCAGGTTCTTAAGAGTGCTCTGGCACCTGTTAAGGATGACTATGATTATATTATCATCGACTGTCCGCCTTCTCTGAGTATTCTAACTATTAATGCTCTTACAGCCTCAGACGGCATAATCATTCCTATCCAGGGTGAGTATTACGCTCTTGAAGGTCTTACGCAGCTCGTTGATACGATCAACATCGTAAAGAAGAAGCTCAATAAGAATCTCTCAATCCTCGGAGTTGTCCTTACGATGTTTGACAGAAGAACGCAGCTTACCAGACAGGTAGAGGAAGAGGTAAGCAACTACTTCGGAGATAAGGTTTTCAATACACATATTCCGAGAAATGTAAGACTTGCAGAGGCTCCCAGCCACGGCGTTGCTATCCTTGATTATGATAAGAATTCCAAGGGTTCCAAGGCATACGAATCATTGGCTGCAGAAGTAATTAAGAGAACTAAGTAAACATAGATACAAATCTATATATGAGGTGATATTATGGCAGTAAGAAAGACAACCAGGAAGACAACTGCAACAAAGAAAAAGACGGTTTCTACTAAACCTAAGACGACTGCAAGAACACCTGCCAAGAGCTCATCTGCATCACGCGGTCTCGGTAAGGGTCTCGGTGCTCTGTTATCAAGCGACGGTATCCCTGAGGATGCCAGTGACTCTGTAGTAGAGCTTAAGATAAATGATGTATCTCCTAATACCGATCAGCCCAGAAAGGTGTTTGATGAAGAGGCACTTAATGAGCTTGCATCATCCATTAAAGAGAACGGCGTAATACAGCCTATAATCGTCACCAAGAGAAATAATGGTTATGTTATTGTCGCAGGCGAGAGACGCTGGAGAGCGGCACGTATAGCGGGTCTGAAGATAATCCCTGCAATCGTAAGAGAGCTTACCAGTCAGCAGATCATGGAGCAGGCCCTTATAGAGAACCTGCAAAGAGAAGACCTGAATCCTCTTGAAGAAGCTTTCGCCATGGACAATCTTCTTAAGACACACAAGATGAGTCAGGAGCAGCTTGCCAAGAAACTTGGTAAGCCCCGTGCGACAATTGCCAACACAGTAAGACTTATTAATATCGATGAGTCACTGCAGGATTACATCATTAACGGTGATCTTTCTGCAGGTCATGCTAAGGCGCTTCTGGCTCTTAAAAATCCCGAGGATCAGCGTAAGGCTGCCAACGTCATTCTTGCCAAGGATATGACAGTAAGACAGGCCGAGGAATACGTTAAGAAGTATGAGTACTCACTGGAGCATCCTGAAGAGGCTCAGAAGGCTCCTAAGAAGGTCTTAAGCGAGCAGTTTGAATTGAGTGCCAAGGAAGTCGAGACAACGCTTAAGAAGTCCCTTGGATCGAAGGTAAGACTTAAGATCCTGGACAGTGAAGCGGGAAGAGGAAAGATCATCATTGATTATAAGAACTATGAGGATCTCGACAGACTTATAGGTATGCTTAAGTAATCACCTGTGTAACCAAGGAACTTCAGGCGTCCGGTATTAGCCGGGCGTCTTTTATTGACAAAATACAATTCCGCGATAACATGTGAGCAAACACTCATATGAGCAGACGCTCATATATAGGAGGCGGATATGTTTTGGAGCAGAATAGCAGGTGTTTATGACCTCGTTGAGACGCGTTGTAAAGCCCGGAGGAACGATCATTATACCTACGTACATACACTTTTATAAGAGTGTGGCTGCTGACCTGTTTAACAAGGCAGGAGCAGGCGTTAAGAGGCACTTCAATGAGGATACATATAAGGTGTTCTTCAAGCAGATGGGAATAGAAGATGTTAAGTTCCACGTGTGTGAAGGCAGAATGGCCTGCGATGTAGCTGGATTCATAAATACATAAACAGTTTGAAACTGATTTCCTATTCTGTTATAATCTCCACCGTTCGGAGATGTATCGAAGTGGTCATAACGAGGCGGTCTTGAAAACCGTTTGGGTGCAAGCCCACGTGGGTTCGAATCCCACCGTCTCCGCCAGGAAAAGCCCGTAAACACTGCGTTTGCGGGCTTTCTGTTTTCCCGACTTTTCTGTCTATCAGCCTGTTAACTCCGAAATTTTGGGGACACATTGGCTGTTTTTGGGGACACATTGATCCGAATTCGAACCTCCCAACTTGTTTTGAAGTCGCGATTGGGGAGAGGGAGACCATTCTCAAGCGCTATAGAGGATGCAACCTTAGCTGAGTAATCAAGATGCGAGTAGATATCAGCTGTCGTACTGAAAACGCTATGACCTAATCACATTATTAAGTGTATGTCCATTATGTAATAAAAAGAGGTCAGGTCTCGTTATGAGACCAAACCTCTTATGATCTTATTAAAGAGTCCTCGCATCATCCATACTATGTATGTTTATAACCAACGAAGAAGGACTCTTCTTATTCGATACCTGCCTGGGACACTTGTTTCTACTTCTTGTGATAGAATTCAATTAACTAATAAGGGTAGAAAGAAGGTACAAATAATGAAGAAAGTATTGTCACTTATCCTGACGGCTGCTATCGGCGTATCCTGCATCGCAGCATGCTCGAAGGAACCCGCTGAGTCAGAGACATCAGCAACAGAGCAGACAACTGTCGAAGAGACAGAAGCAACTACTGCGCAGACGGCTGAAACCACAGAAACAACCATAGCCGAGACAACAGAGACGACAGCTGAGACTACAGCTGCTCCCGCTGCCGCTTCCACAGACGTAACACCTGAACTGAGCGCGCTCTTTGACCAGGCTTTGGACGGATTCGTCGGTGTCGGCTACACACCCGAGTTCTACCTCGGAAACTTCGATGATAACGGCAGCACGGTTCACTGCTATCTGTGTGAATCCACCCCGGTAACGGCTGATCCCGTTTCCTACTGGTCATTCGTGTTCGTATCAGATGACGGCGCAGGCAACGTAGTAATCGCCAAGGTATGCCAGCCTGATTACACCTGCATGGACGTCTATGACGGCGATTTCCTGGCCACAGAAGTGCAGACAGCACCTGTTCCGGGCGGTTGGGAAGATACTATGGACTTCGAGGTCACAGACGACAGACTCGCTGAATTCCGTTTTGCAAACAGCATCTACATGCCTGTTGCTCTCCTTGCTCAGCAGGTCGTAGCAGGAATGAATTACATTTATCTGGCAACTGATGCCGACGGCAACTTCAGGATCGTCGAGATCTACGTCGACCTTGACGGCGGCGCATGCACATCGGGATCTAAGAGTCTTAATATCGAGAGTCTTTACTGATTCTGCTTCTCGTGTTCCGCCCTCGCGCGGTCAATAACGGCTTTACGGGCCTCGGGCGAAAGTACCGAGGCCTTTCCTTCGGCTGTAACTCTTATCGCGGAGCCGCAGTAAGCACAGAAGCTGATGGAATTCTTACGGCATGCGAGGCGCGCACCGCAGCTCTGGCAGGAGACGGCAACGCTCTCGGCTGCGATCTTCTCTGCAAGCTTTCTGTTCTCGAGAGCCTTGGCCTCAGCGGCTGCACGGTGTTTTTGCTGCTCAGCTTCTTTTCGCGCTGCTTCGGCACGAGCCTGTGACGCGAGCAATTCGTCGCGCGCTTCTACTGAACGCGCTACCTGCAGACCGATATCTATAAGATCACCAATATCAAAAAATAAACCCATACTTCACCCTCCGTTCTTATTCCGATTAATATCGTAAAATATGCGTATTCTTTTATCAAGATTTCCCGCCGAAAATTTATTGTGACCTGCCCGCCCCCTCCTCCGTCTTTATGGATGAAGACCAATATGGAGGGCACGAAAATGAAACTTACATCCAAGAGAATAATAGCTTTGGCACTTGCTTTATTATTGATCACGTCAGCAGTGGCATGCAGCCGCGAAAGATCATCGGCAACGGAGGTCCGCTCGCATTCAGCAGCTGTAGAGGAAATCACATCAGAGATATCAACTAACCAGATGTCTGCTGCAGAAGGCTTCTACACAGAAGGCGCTGCGTATGACATGGAATACAACAGCGTGGCAGCTGAAGCCGCAGCACCCGGCGATGCAGGAAGCGGCTCATCTTCCGGCGCCGTAACTGTATCTAACCCTGCCGTCTCAGACCGCATGCTCATAAGATATGTATCAGTGTCCTGCGAGACATTGAGTTTTACTGAAGTTACTTCTAACCTCGAGACCCAGGTGGCAGCGCTCGGCGGCTATATCGAGAGCAAGAGCTTCTTCGGCACAGGCAATGCAGGCGACTTAAGAAGCGCTTCTTACACGATCCGCGTCTCTTCCGGCGCACTCGACCAGCTCGTAAACCAGATCGGCAATTCCGCCGTCATCACATCAACTAACGAGAGCACAGAAGATGTCACTTTAAGCTACACCGACATGCAGGCAAGAGTCGATTCATTACGCATCGAGCAGGAGACATTGAACGAGCTTCTGGCGCAGGCTGACTCCCTCGAGACAATCCTCATCCTGCAGGACGAGCTTACAAACATCAGATATCAGATCGAGAGCTACGAGAGCCAGATGCGCGTACTCGAGAACCTCTCCACATACAGCACACTGACGCTCACCATCACGGAAGTACTCGAGGAGACAGAGCCCGAGGAGCCCCACATCAAGACTTACAGCGAGAAGTTCAGCGAGGCTTGGCACAAGGGTCTCGACAGCGCCAAGGAGTGGTTCGAAGACTTAGGTCTGTACGTAGCTGAGAACGCGATCGGAATTGGTGTTAAAATCATTCTGTTGGCAGTAGCGATCATCGTAATCAGGATCGTCGTCAAGAAAGCAAAGAAGAAGGCAGCGGCAAAGAAGATCGCAGCGCAGGCTCCTGTAACTTCTCCCGCACCTGTCGAAAAGAAGGACGAATAATTGAAGATAGTTATAGCTTCTGATTCATTCAAAGGTTCGCTCACCTCTCACGAGGTGGGCGTTGCCATTTGTGAAGGTATAATCTCTGTTCTTCCCGACGCCGAAGTGATCGTGCGCGAAGTTGCCGACGGAGGCGAAGGCACCTGTGATATCGTCACCCGCGCATGCGGCGGGGAGCTGCATTCAATCATTGTTACGGGGCCTCTTCCTGATATGAGAGTTTCTGCTTGTTACGGGATCATTGACGGCGGTTCGACTGCCGTGATCGATATCGCGCAGGCATGCGGCCTGACGCTTGTTCCGGAAGGGTTACGTAATCCTTTGTACACCACTACGTTTGGTGTCGGCGAGATTATTCTCGATGCTCTTGATAAGGGATGCAGGAAGTTCATCATAGGACTCGGCGGAAGTTCTACCAATGACTGCGGCGCAGGGATGCTGTCCGCGCTTGGAATGAAGCTGCTTGATGGTTCGGGTGATGATATCCGACCCGGTGCTGTCGGGCTGGCTGATCTTGATTCCATTGATGATTCAGGGCTTGATATAAGGCTTAAAGAATCTGAATTGCTCATTGCATGTGACGTTACTAATCCTCTTACCGGGATCAACGGATGTTCATACGTATTCGCTCCGCAGAAGGGCGCTGATGCGAAGGCCTGTGAGTTGATGGATGGGTGGATTCAGCTTTTCGAGAAGAAGGAGGGCAAGGACGGAAGCTTCGAAGGTGCCGGTGCCGCGGGAGGTCTCGGGTATGCGCTGGGTGCGGTGCTTAACGGGAAGCTCGTGTCGGGTGCAGGTCTTGTGGCGGAATTGACGCACCTTGAAGATCATATGAAGGACGCGGACGTCGTGATCACCGGCGAGGGCAGGATCGACAGGCAGACCGCCATGGGCAAGATACCGTCGGTTGTCGCGAAGCTTGCCAAGGCACACGGATGCAAGGTGATAGCTTTCGCGGGAAAGAACGAATGCGATGGATCGATGCTTGCACAGTGCGGGATAGACGAGGCGTACTCGATCTCTGACGGCATAAGCGAAGAAGAATCTGTTGCAAACGCCGCGGCGCTGCTTACAGCCAAGGCGGGAGAGGTGTTCTCTTAATCCGCTGCGGGCCTTAAAGGCAGCTCCACTGCCTCGAGATGCGTTCCGTGAGCTTCTATAAGCTTGATCATATCCGTAGTCTTAACGAACACCGTCGCAGTGTTGTCATTCGGGTGGCAGCCGATAAGGAAAGGCTCCTCCAGGAAATCCTTATCAAGATAGAAGACCACGTCGCAAGCGTCATTAGAGAGCAGGCCGAACGGCGATACAGATCCCGGGGTCAGGTCAAGCTTCTCCTTAAGCGCTTCTGGACTGCCAAAAGAAAGCGGCCTTAACCCATGCTCCCTGCGGAAAGCTTTAAGATCGACCTTCTTATCGCCGCGAACGGTGATCAGATAATAGTTCTGCTTCTTATCGTCACGAAGGAAGAGGTTCTTCGCATCAGCCTCAGGATGTGGAAGCTCCCTGTCGACTTCTTCCCCCATATGAAAGACTGCGGGATGCTCGACCGCCTCGAATCCGATATTATTATTCTTTAGAAACTCATATACTTCTTGCTTATTCATGTATTGCTACTAAAAAGTCCACCGATCACCGGTGGACTTGATCATTATCTTAATCTCTCCATGATATCGTTGAAGATCATGTTGGCATTTGCCTCGACCGAATCGCCGTGAACCTTGGCGTAATAGTGCTTTCTGAACACGATATCGAACAGTCCGTGCAGAGGAGTATACTCAACATCCAGGAAGTTGCCGTGAAGGATGATGTAATCCGGATCGCCGGACAGGCTTACCAAAGTCTCGGAAGTCTCGACGATATTCTTCTCGATGCCTACGAGCTCGCTTGTAGCGAACAATGTGGGCTCACCGCTTACGATAACGATAACGGTATGAAGGCCGTCAAGCTTGTTTCTTAATGAATAGCACAGTTCCTTCCTGTCATCAGGGGAACCGCCCTCGACTACGATCAACTTGGTCGTGGAAGGCAATGTATTCTCGGGATCATCTATGAAAGTCTGAAGTTTTGCAGCATTTGAAGGGTCCCAATACTTTTCTGCGCGTTCTGCGAAATAATACAGCGCCTCTCTGCCTTTTCCGATCATATTCAGTCCTCCGAATAAAGATACTACCTATAATATCACAAAACGAACTTTCTGCCGACCTTGATAACCAACTTCATATACCAAGGTTCAAGCTTCTTATCCGCTTCCTTTAAAGTCTGTATTATCGGTATGTTCTGAGGGCAGTGTTTCTCGCATTTTCCGCACTGAACGCACAGCGACGGAAGGCCCGGCTTATCCTGCAGCGCGATCGTCTGAACGAACTCGGAACGCCCGCTGCTCTTGCCCTCGGAGTACATGTGGTTATAGCATCTGAACACTCCGGGGATATCGACGCCCTTGGGACACGGCATGCAGTAACGGCATCCTGTGCAGTTGACCTTCGTGGTCTTCCTTATTTCTTCTTTAATACCCTCTATAAGGTCGAAGTCCTCCTGCGTGAACGCCCCCGCCTGCACTTCAGACGCGGTCTTCACGTTCTCGAGTACCATCTGCTCGGAATTCATGCCCGACAGGACACATGTGACCTCAGGCTGGTTCCACAGCCACTCGAAAGCAAGACGCGGCGCACTTCTGCCCTTCTTGTCCTTAGCAAGAAGATCCTTCGCACCTGATGGCAGTTCGACGAGCTTACCGCCTCTTAAAGGCTCCATGATAACAACGGGGATGCCCTTCTCGGCTGCTGCCTTAAGACCGATCACGCCTGCCTGCGTGTTCTCGTCCATGTAGTTGTACTGTATCTGGCAAAAATCCCAGTCGTAATCATTAAGAATGCCGAGGAAGCCGTCAGTATCGCCGTGATACGAGAAACCGATGTTACGTATCTCGCCTGCCGCCTTCTTGGCCTCAAGCCACTCGCGCGCACCCACTGCCTTGAGCTTATTCCACGCGGAGATATCCGTCAGGTGGTGCATAAGATAGTAATCAACATAATCTGTACGCAGGCGCTTCTTCTCCTCCTCGAAAAACTTATCGAGAGCCTTGGGATTACTTCCTACAAGGTATTGCGGGAGCTTAGTCGCGATCTTAACCTTGTCGCGCAGATTATTCTCCTCGAGTATCTGCCCCAAAGCGGCCTCGCTTCCGGGGTAGATATATGCGGTATCAAAGTAGTTGACGCCGTTCTCTATCGCGAGCTTGATCTCGCTTGTCGTCTTGGGAATGTCGATCTTGCCTGCCTTCGTCGTGAAACGCATGCAGCCGTAGCCTAAGATCGAGATGTCGTCGCCGTGTTTGTCTTTTCTGTAATTCATAGTCAGCGGCACCTTTCCGAATTTGGTCTCATTATAAACCATATAGGAGTGCCAGCGAGGCATAAGAATCTGCACTTTTTAATAATTTTACGCCGTTATCAACACATCCCCGAGCACAGGTATCGCATTCTACAGAGTTAACGTATAAGACAGAACAAAAATAGTAACACTGTTAAATAAAAAGAGGCGGTCTTAAAAACCGCCTCTTGATTTGCTTTTCGATAGGTAAAAAATTACTTCTTGATGAGAAGTGACTTGCCTGTCATCTCAGAAGGCTGGGGCAGGCCCATGATCTCAAGGAGAGTAGGAGCGATGTCGCACAGCTTGCCGCCCTCGCGGAGTGTGTAAGCATCATCGTAGTTAACGAGGATGAAAGGTACCGGGTTAGTTGTGTGTGCTGTGTGAGGTGCCTTTGTCTCATAGTTTATCATCTGCTCGGCATTACCGTGGTCAGCGCAGATGAAGAGAACGCCGTCTACCTTCTTTACAGCATCAACGGCAGCGCCTACGCACTGGTCGATCCTCTCTACAGCCTTAACAGCAGCCTCGATAACGCCTGTGTGGCCTACCATGTCAGGGTTAGCGAAGTTGATGATGATAACGTCGTACTCGCCGGAAGTGATAGCTGCATCGAGCTTCTCGGATACTTCGGGAGCGCTCATCTCAGGCTTCAGGTCGTATGTTGCAACCTTAGGTGAGTTAACGAGAGTTCTGTCCTCGCCCTGGTTAGGCTCCTCGATACCGCCGTTGAAGAAGAATGTAACGTGAGCATACTTCTCTGTCTCAGCGATACGGAGCTGCTT
>JAEEGL015350241.1_pt1 | contig 10081 bp, 11 predicted proteins | sample 9134231 | NCBI WGS metagenome assembly JAEEGL01 (sample SAMN16246548, study PRJNA631951) | gut metagenome | biome: gut microbiome; feature: rumen; material: fiber-attached | host: Bos | place: Iran: Karaj | collected 2018-10 | reverse complement strand
CCACCGTCATAGGCTTTTTTAAACATTTCGGTTGTTGTTACCAGTGGCATGAGAAAGACCTCCTTTAACAAAGTACAGTCATTATAGCACACCGGCGGGGAAAAAGAAAAGGGTTTTGAAACAAGAGATTCATTGCGATGACCGGCCTGTGCCCGCAAAAGACAATGCCTTCTGCAAAGCGGTGAAAGGACAATGAACGGAAAACACGGAGAAGACAGGGAATATATTGCTTATAAATCGGAAATCGGGTAAAATATGTGGGATTCTGAAAAAGCGGGAGGGAACGGCATTGTACCCCATTGTCAGGAAACAGGAACTGAACGAAACCACTACCCTGATGGAAGTGAAGGCACCGATGGTGGCTGCGAAAGCCAAACCGGGCCAGTTTATTATTTTCCGGATCGATGAGGAAGGCGAACGGGTTCCTTTGACCATTGCCGGATATGACCGGGAAAAAGGGACGGTAACGATCATTTTTCAAAGAGTCGGATATACAACCGAAAAACTGAACTCTTTGAACGAGGGAGACGCACTGCTGGACTTTGCTGGCCCGCTGGGAGAGCCAAGTGAAACAAAAGGAATAAAAAAAGCCGCGGTAATCGGGGGCGGACTTGGAGTGGCTATTGCTTATCCGCAGGCCAAAGCACTCCATGATGCCGGAGCAGAAGTGGATCTGATTGTCGGATTCCGGAATGAACATCTGATTATTCTCAAAGATGAACTGGAAAACGCATGTACAAATCTGATCATCATGACAGATGACGGAAGCAACGGCAACAAGGGCTTTGTGACACAGGCGCTTGAAAAGCAGATTGCAGCAGGACGGGACTATGACACCGTGATCGCGATCGGTCCGCTTCCCATGATGAAGGCGGTCAGCGAAATGACCCGTCCCCTGAAGATCAAAACGATCGTCAGCATGAACCCCATTATGATTGACGGAACCGGAATGTGCGGCGGATGCCGTCTGACGGTGGGCGGTGAAATGAAATTTGCCTGTGTGGACGGACCGGATTTCGACGGTCATCTCGTTGACTTTGACGAAGCAATGGCCAGAGGCCGGATGTTCCGTCCGGAAGAAGCAAAGGCCCGCGAGAAACACATCTGCAGATTAACCGGGGAGGCCAGATAATTATGCCGAATATGTCACTTCAGAAGCATCCCATGCCGGAACAGGATCCTGCGGTACGCGCAACCAATTTCAAGGAGGTTGCGCTGGGATATACCCGGGAAATCGCCATGGAAGAGGCTGACCGCTGCCTTCACTGCAAAAACAGCCCCTGTGTCAGCGGATGCCCGGTGAACGTACCGATTCCTGATTTTATCCAGAAGATCAAGGAAGGCGATCCGGCAGGTGCCTACACGATTATCCGGAGCCAGAACGCGCTGCCGGCGATTTGCGGACGCGTGTGTCCGCAGGAGAGCCAGTGCGAGAGCAAATGCGTCCGCGGCATCAAGGGAGAACCGGTCGCCATCGGACGGCTGGAACGCTTTGCCGCAGATACGGCGATGGCGGAAGGACCCACCGCGAACGCAAAGAAAGCGCCCTGCGGGAAGAAAGCTGCCGTGATCGGCAGCGGCCCTGCCGGACTGACCTGTGCCGGCGGACTTGCGAAAGCCGGATGGGATGTGACGATTTACGAAGCATTGCATACAGCCGGCGGCGTACTGATGTACGGAATTCCGGAGTTCAGACTGCCCAAGGCCCTGGTTGCCCGGGAAATTGAAACCCTTCGGGAAATGGGCGTTCATATCGTAACCAACGCAGTGGCGGGGAAAGCCTTTACGGTGAATGAACTGCTGGAAGAAGGAAATGATGCCGTTTTTATCGGAAGCGGAGCAGGACTTCCCAATTTCCAGAAAATCCCCGGAGAGAACCTTTGCGGTGTTTACAGCGCCAATGAGTTTCTGACCCGGTTGAATCTGATGAAGGCTTATACCTTCCCGCAGCATGATACACCGGTTAAAATCGGATCAAAGGTTGCCGTGATCGGCGGCGGCAATGTTGCAATGGATGCGGCTCGCTGTGCCAAGAGGCTTGGAGCAGAAGTGACCATCGTATACCGCCGCAGCGAGAAGGAAATGCCTGCCAGGGCGGAAGAAGTGCATCATGCCAAAGAAGAAGGAATCATCTTCAGAATGCTTACGGCGCCGGTTTCCATCGAGGGAGATGAAAACGGATTTGTCAGCGCAATGAAGTGCGTTGAAATGCAGCTCGGCGAACCGGATGAAAGAGGACGGAGAAGGCCTGTTCCCGTTCCCGGCAGTGAGTTTGAACTGCCGGTGGAGACCGTGATTGTTGCCATCGGAAACAGTCCGAATCCGCTGATCAAAAAAACGACACCGGAATTGCCCACTGAGAAGTGGGGCGGCATCCAGGCGGATGAAATGGGCCGGACGGGCATGAAAAATGTGTATGCCGGAGGCGATGCCGTTACGGGAGCCGCCACGGTCATCCTTGCGATGGGAGCCGGAAAGAAGGCGGCTGCGGCGATTCTGGAGGATCATCCGGACTAACGGGGAGGCAATGAAGAAGCAATGACATTCACCTTTGATGACCAGTTCGCCATGTTTGATATTACTCCTGTGGAAAACCAGTTTGTTCTGGAATATCTTCCGGCGGCCAAGGGTGAATATGTTAAAGTTTATCTTTACGGGCTGATGTGCTGTTATCATCCGAAAAAGGAGATGGATATCAGCAGCATGAGCCGGGAACTCGGACTGGAAGAGGATGAAATACTGGCGGCATTCCGGTACTGGGAACGCAGGGGAATCGTCCACAGGGTGAGTGATCACCCTCCTGCCTGGCAGTATATTAATATCAAACAGAAGAGCCTGACATCAGACGGTGATGCGCCGAATCCGGAATACGTAAGGTTTTGCCGTGAAGTGGAGAACAGCTTTGACGGAACCCGTGTTTTTCATGGATCGGAACTTGCAGCCTGCTATGAATGGAAAGAGGATCTGAATTTTTCCACAGAAGTCGTCCTGATTATTCTGAAATACATGGCCCGGACCCGGGGAAAGAACTTCAAAATCAGGGACGCGGAAAAAACAGCTATCATGCTTTCTGACGAAAAAGCTTTTACGGTGGAAGATGCGGAACAGGTACTCAGCCGGGATGAAGCCATCACGGCCGGATTCAGAAAAGTACTCCGCAAGCTTGGAATGCGGTTCAATCCTTCCGATGCGAATCTGAAGCTGTATTGCAAATGGATTCAGGAATGGCATTTCAGCCAGGAGGCCATTGAGGATGCCTGTGACCGAACCGGAACAAGCACACCCAGCCTTGCTTTGGTGGATGCGATTCTTCAGCAGACATATCTGAAAAAAGGAAATAAGGCGGGACCCATTGAAGCCTGTGACCTGGAAGACGTCGAGAAACAGCGGGCGGATCTGAAACAGGTGCTGAAGGAAATCGGACAATACGGAGCCGCCACACCGGCCCAGCAGCGTCTCTATGCCCAGATGGCATCATTATACCCTCAGAATATTATTTTGATTGCAGCCAGGGAATGTGCAGCGAAACAAAGCAGCTTTGAATCCATACTGAAGCTTCTTAAAAGCTGGAAAGAACGCGGGTTTGATTCGGAAGAACAGATCCGGGGACATATTGACGCATTCCATGAAAAAGAGGAGTATCTGAAGAAACTGAGAATGAAGTGGGCCGGAAAAGATGCTGAAATCGGACAGAAGGCCCTTCAACTCCTGGATAAATGGGAGAATACCCTCGGCTTCAGCAGGGAAATGATTTCTTTGGCCGCCGACCTCTCCTTTGAGGCCAGGAAGCCTGCGTCCTATATGGATAAACTGCTGACCGAATGGGCTGCCCAGGGAATCCGGACGCCTGAAGACCAGGAGAAAAGCAGAAAGGAACAGCATTCCGGAGGAAAAGAAAAAACGAACGCCAGGGGAGTGGCTGCTCAGCAATACACCCAGCGGGATTATGCCGGAGAACAGGAGGAAGCCATGCTGCGCATGATCGCTTCCATGAACGGGGGCGATGAAGATGCGTGAAGATCTTCTCAAGGAGCTGGAAACAGCCTATGAAGAACAGAGAAGACAAAACGAAGCAGTGGAAGCAGCCCGAAGAATGGAAATTCAACTCCATTATCCGGAGATAGAATCGGCCGTACAAGAGCGTCAGGAACTGATTTACGGAACGATCCACAGGATTCTTGAAGGAAATGCCAAAGCAGAGGATCTCTCCCGTAAAATGGCGGATCTGAACGAAAAAATCGGCCGATTGCTGATCAAAAACGGAAAAGGGAGAGAATACCTTTCACCTGTGTACAAATGTTCAGTATGCAAGGATACTGGTTATACCGGAGATCCGGTAAAAGAACCCTGTGAATGTATGCGCCGGGCTTACCAGGAATTGCTCCGAAAGAAGATCGGCCTGGGAAGCGATGACCGGGAAAGGTTTGAGAACTACGATTCCAAATTGGTTCCGGACGAGATTGTCGGCAACACAGGAAGAAGTCAGCGGCAGATTACGGAATATGTCTGCACCATGTGCAGAACATGGGCGGAAAAATATCCGGACGTTCAGCAGCGGGACATCCTTCTGACGGGAAACAGCGGTCTGGGGAAAACTTTTATGATGCGTGCCATGGCAACGCGTCTGATTGAACGCGGGATGAATGTGCTGATTGTCAGCGCATATACTTTCCTGCAGATGGCCAGGAAAAGTTATTTTGATTCCGAGACGGGAGTCAGGGAACTGATGGAGGTTCCGGTTCTCATGCTGGACGATCTCGGAAGCGAACCGCTGATGCAGAACATTACCGTGGAACAGCTGTTTTATCTGCTGAATGAGAGACAGAGCCGGGGACTTTCCACGGTGATCAGCACCAATCTGAACCTGCAGGAGCTCCGGGAACGGTATACTGAAAGAATCGTTTCCCGGCTGAACAATCCAAAGAATTGCCTGATTCTTACGCTGGCAGGAAAAGATCTGAGAAAACTTCAGAGGTGAAAGGATGAATATCCAGATTTACTTCAGCAAAAAGAACTTTGATACACAAAAAGCGGAACGATACTTTAAGGAACGACGGATTCCCTTTCAGAGTATGGATCTGAAAAAGCATCGGCTCGGGGAACGGGAAATCAGCCTGATGCTGAATGCACTGGGAATCGAAGGCGCGCTGGACAGGGAAGACAAAAAAGTCAGGGAACATCCGGCCTGTTACTATACGCAGAAGGAAATGCTGATTCCGGAGATTCAGGAGTGTCCCTGGCTTCTGAAAACCCCGATCGTCAGGAACGGAAATAAAATCACTGCCGGCTATCAGCCGGCAGTGTGGGAAAGCTGGGAATAAGAAGGAGGTCAATCCCCGAAACAGATACCGATGTTCTTTGCGGTGATGACCATCTGATGATCCGGCGGCACAGGCTTTGCCACACCGGCTACTTCCGCAAGAAGGTTGTGGGTTACCTGGTTTCCGCGGAGGGCAACGGTAACCCCGAAAATACCGTCCCGGATGAGCTCTGCGGCGTGGACACCGAACTCGGTCGAGAGAATACGGTCATAAGCACTGGGCGTGCCGCCGCGCTGAATATGTCCGGGAACCACATTACGGGCTTCAACACCTACTTTATCCCTGAGAAGCTGGGCTACGTAAGCACTGGAGGAAAATCCGGAGGCCGCGCGCTTTTGCTCGCGGTCCTTCTTTTTTAATTTCGCTTCTGCCTTGTCCATGGCGCCTTCTGCAACGGCAATGATGGTAAAACCTTTGTTGCTTTCGGCACGGCGCTTGACGACTTCCGCGACTTTGTTGATGTTATAGGGAATTTCCGGAATCAGAATAACATCGGCACCCCCGGCAACACCGGAATAGAGCGTCAGCCAGCCGGCTTTGTTCCCCATGATTTCGATGACCATACATCTGCCATGGCTTGCAGCCGTGGAATGGATACGGTCAATGATTCCCGTGGCGATATCGTTGGCGGTATGAAAACCGAATGTGAAATCAGTCCCGTACAGATCGTTGTCAATGGTTTTCGGCAGGCCGATCACGTTCAGTCCTTCCTGAGCGAGAAGATTGGCTGTTTTATGGGTGCCGTTCCCGCCCAGGGTCACCAGGCAATCCAGCTTCAGATCCTTATAGGTTTTTTTCATGGCAGCAACTTTGTCCACATGATCATCGCCGATTTTTCTCATATCCCGGAAAGGTGTTCTGCTGGTTCCGAGAATCGTTCCGCCGATCGTGAGAATACCGGAAAACTGGCTGCGCTTCATTTCGGAACAGTCACCTTCGATCAGGCCCCGGTATCCATCGTGAATTCCGACGATCTCTGCATCAAACATTTCATAGGCAGCCCGGGCAACGCCCCGGATTGCGGCATTCAGCCCCGGACAGTCTCCGCCGCTGGTGAGGATGCCGATTCTTCTTTTCATATTTCCTGGCTCCCTTCAATTTTTACATGAGTAAATTTCTTTAAACACATTATATCATGGGCAGGCGGGCATGTACAGACCGGATATGAAGTGGTTGAGTTTTCACGGCAGGAATGATATAATTCCAAGCATATTCGAAAGGAGATGCGTTTTCTTGTTCAGCATGACAGGATGCGGAGTTGGACGGGCTTCCCGGGACGGATGGGAAGTGACGGCGGAACTGAAGACCGTCAATCACCGTTTCCTTGATCTCAGCATGAGACTGCCCAGGAATATATCATTTCTTGAACAGACAGCCCGGGAAATCATCGGACAGAAACTCCGGCGCGGGCATGTGGATATATACATCAGCGTCCGTAATACGGAAACCTCTTCCGTTTCGGTCACGGTGGACCGGGAACTGGCACGCAGATACAGTGAAGAAGGAAAAGCCCTCAGCGATACAATCGGAGCGGAAAATGATCTCAGTGTCAGCAAGCTCCTTATGATGGAAGGCGTAACAACGCTGACTGAAAAAGAGATGGATGAGGAGTTGCTGAGTTCGGTTTGTACCGACGCGCTGAACAGCGCCCTTGATCATGTGCTTTCCATGCGCGAAAAGGAAGGCGCTCACCTTCGCAAAGATCTGCAGATCCATCTGGACTGTGCAGGCGCCTTACGGGAAAAAATCATGGAACGGGCTCCCAGGGTGGTAACAGAGTACCGGGAAAAACTTGAAGCCAGACTGAAGAGCCTTTTTGCCGACGGAGTGGATCCTTCGCGTATTGCGCAGGAGGTGGCTCTGATGGCGGACCGCTGCGCAATCGACGAAGAGCTTGCCAGACTGGAAAGCCACCTGCGGCAGATGCGTACATATCTGGATGCAGAAGGGGAAATCGGGAAAAAGATGGATTTCCTGATACAGGAGATGAATCGCGAAACCAATACGATCGGATCCAAAGCCCAGGATGCAGAAATTGCAAAACTGGTGGTGGATCTGAAAAGTGAAATTGAAAAGCTGCGCGAACAAATCCAGAATGTGGAGTGAAACGCATGAAATTTATCAATATCGGATACGGAAATATGGTGGCGGCACATCGGCTGATTGCAGCCGTATCTCCGGAGGGAGCTCCGGTACGCCGCCTGATACAGGATGCACGGGATGACGGACACGTTGTGGATGCCACATGCGGGCATAAAACGCGGGCCGTTCTGATTACAGATTCAGGCCATGTTATTCTTTCTCCGCTGATGCCGGAAACGATCGGAGCACGAATAGACGGAAAAACGGAGGGAAAGGACCCATGAAGGAAACACGGAAAGGAATGCTTCTGGTGATTTCCGGACCCAGCGGAGCCGGAAAAGGTACACTGGTTGCAAAACTGCTTGACAAGGATCCATCATTCGCTTTTTCGGTAAGCGTTACTACCCGGGGCCGTCGGGAAAATGAGATAGAAGATGTTCATTACCACTTTATTTCCGACGCCGAATATGATAAACTGCTCGAGGAGGACGCCTTCCTTGAGCATGCCAGCGTGCATGGGCACCGGTACGGTACGCTGAAGAGCGAGGTTTATGAGCGGATCAACCGCGGACAGAATGTCCTGCTGGATATTGATCCGCAAGGGGCACGCTCTGTGATGGAGAAGGAAAAGAATTGCGTAAGCGTATTCATCCTGCCGCCGAGCTATCATGACCTGAAAGTCCGGCTCCATACCAGAAATACTGAGAAGGAAGAAGAAATTCAGCGTCGTCTCAACAACGCCAGGGGTGAAATTCAACAGATGAACCGGTATCGTTACCTGGTCGTGAACGATAACCTGGAGCTTGCATTTGATCAGCTGGAGGCTATCGTACGGGCAGAAAAACAGAATTCGGTTCGGTTTTTCCCGGTGATTGAAGAATAATTCAGGAGGAAATCAAAGATGTCCATTGTCGATCCAAGTGTACTGGAACTGCTGAACCATGCGGAAAGCCGGTATACCCTTGTGGTAGAAGCCAGCAAACGCGGACGTGAAATTGTGAACGGCGCAATGCCCATGATTGATGCGGAAGGCATGAAGCCTCTGAAAACAGCTGTGGAAGAGATCAACCGCGGGCTGCTGACCTATGATAAGCCTGTTGAACAAGAGGAGCAGTAATTCATGAATCTTACCGGCAAAAAAGTTGTGCTGGGCGTTACGGGAGGCATCGCGGCGTATAAAAGCGCCGAGGTTGTCTCCCGTTTGCGTCATAACGGCGCGGAAGTCCATGTAATTATGACCCGGAATGCAACGGAGTTTGTATCGCCGCTGACATTTCAGACACTGAGCGCAAATTCTGTTGTAACGGATACTTTCAAAACACCGGAAGCGTGGAATGTTGAGCATGTTGCCCTAGCCAAGCTGGCAGACATTTTTGTCATTGCACCGGCTACCGCCAACATTCTGGCAAAGATGGCCTGCGGGATTGCGGACGATATGCTCAGCACAACCGTGCTGGCAACAAAAGCGCCGATTCTTGTTGCCCCGGCAATGAATACCGGAATGTGGACGGCGGAAGCAACCCGGAACAATGCGGAAATTCTTCGGAAACGGGGAGTACATTTTGTGGGCCCGGAAAGCGGCATGCTGGCATGCGGAGATGAAGGAGCCGGGCGAATGAGCGAACCGGACGACATCGTGAACGCCGTTGCCGGTATTCTGGAAGAAAAGCATGATCTGGAAGGAATGAAAATCCTTGTGACAGCAGGGGCTACCCGTGAGCGTCTGGACCCTGTGCGGTTTCTGACAAATGATTCCAGCGGGAAAATGGGATTTGCGCTGGCGGAAGCGGCCCGGAGCCGGGGCGCTGAAGTAACGCTGGTAAAAGGATCCACCACTGCGGTCATTCCTTCCGGGATCCGCATCATAAGCATCGAGTCTGCAATGGATCTTCTGAAAACAATGAAAAAGGAAGCACCGAAACAGGATGTGATTATCCAAGCTGCAGCGGTAGCGGATTACAGACCTGCGAGTGTTTCAAAAACAAAGATAAAGAAAAAAGCCGGCGAGCCGATGACCCTGACGCTTGAGGAAAATCCGGATGTGGCGAAAACAATCGGTGCCATGAAAAAAAAGAACCAGATTTTTGTCGGGTTTGCGGCAGAAACGGATCATATGGAAAAACATGCTTCCGATAAGCTGGTTTCAAAGAATCTGGATATGATTGTTGCAAATGATATTACGAAAGCCGGTGCGGGCTTCAATACTGATACGAACATTGCAACGCTTATTTGCCGGGAAGGAGCCGATAGTCTTCCGCTGATGAGCAAGAAAGAACTTGCCGATATTATTCTTGACAGAATTTGCACAATTCACAAAAACAGGTAAACGTTTTCCAGGGACATGGAATAACGCGCCGGAGTTTTCCGGGCGTTTTTTAATCCGGTACTGTCTGATCAAAAGGAAGATCCAGTGCGTTGGAACCGTCATTCCAGAGCCGGTCCAGACCGTAATAGGCTCTTTCTTCCTGATGAAACAGGTGAACCATGATGCTTCCAAAGTCCAGAACAGCCCAACGGCCTTCCCGCTGACCTTCACTGCGCCGGAGAATGAGATTTCTTTCGGCCATAAACTGATCTGTAAAATCGGTCAGAGAGGACACTTGTGTAGCGGTTCTTCCGCTGGCAATGACCAGATAATCACAGAGAACAGTAAGATGGGATACATTCAGGACAACGAT
>JAEEGL015256116.1_pt1 | contig 10081 bp, 8 predicted proteins | sample 9134231 | NCBI WGS metagenome assembly JAEEGL01 (sample SAMN16246548, study PRJNA631951) | gut metagenome | biome: gut microbiome; feature: rumen; material: fiber-attached | host: Bos | place: Iran: Karaj | collected 2018-10 | reverse complement strand
CTTTGAAGGACACATGCGCCCGTGTGGGAGGTGATCCCGGACGAAAGCTTTCTCCTTCCGACCGTCTGGCCGGAGCTTCGCAGATGGCTGTGGGCGAGGGAGTATTCCCGGCATATATCTCCGTAGGAATCGCCGCTGGTGTGAAGAGATTCCTGGACGAATCCGGCAAGCCGCAGGATCCGGATGAGGCCATCTCCGTACTTACCGGGGTGTGCGGATTCACGGAGGATGATCCTGTCCCGGAACTGGTAATGAGATATTATGGGATGATAGCCGGGGGCTGCAGTATCGCTGACCTTCGACGCGCCGCGGACAGGGCGAAATCAGCCCGGATGAATGACATAATCTGAGAGTGTAATCATATGATCAAGAGACTTTTCCTGCTTCTGGCGTGCATCGCCGTGCTCTTCGGATGCCGCCGGGCTCCGGAACCCCTGGACAGCGTTGACCTGAAGGTCGGAGGCGTAGGGGTCCTTCTCCAGCCGACCCGTCCCACTGTGCAGGTCCCGAATCAGCTCGTGCGCTGGACTCCTTCAAGGAGCGACCTGCTGGATGACCGCATCAGCAGTTTCCCGCTCACCCTTACCAGCCACCGGCAGGAGTCCGTGTTCGGCTTCCTCCCCCTGGTTGAGGGTTGCTTTGAGGGAAACTGGCTGAGTGCCAGGCAGATATATGATAACGAAAAAGTCACTCCATATGAGTACCGCTCCTCTCTCGAAGGATGCGATATCGCTTTCACTCCTTCCATGCGTAGCGGAATAATCGAAATCCACTTTGACAAACCCGGACTGCTCCGTTTCCATGCGTTGAACGGGAGGGGGAGTTTCGAGCTTGACGGCGGATCGGTACTACGGGCGCGGGAGAGGTTCCGGGGAATGGATGCATATGCATATGTAGTCTTTGACTCTCCCGTGAAGCTGGTGGAGAAGGGCATGGGAGGCAATGCTATCCTTTTGTCCACTGATGCCGGGACCCTCCATGTCCGCTATGGTATTTCGTATATTGACTTTGACCAGGCTGCGGCCAACCTGGAGAAGGAAATCCCCGGATGGGATTATGCATCTGTCCGCTCCGACGCCCGGAAAGCCTGGGCTGATGCCCTCGGACTCATAGAGATAAAAGGGGGTACAGAGCCACACAGGAGGTTGTTTTACACTTCTTTGTACCGCTGTTTCGAGCGTATGGTGGACATAAGTGAGTACGGCCGGTATTACAGTGCCTTTGACCATTCTGTCCACCAGAGCGAGCGCCCGTTCTATAACGATAACTGGCTGTGGGACACCCATATATCCCTTGAGCCCCTCATGACGGTCCTCAATCCCCGTCAGGAGGAGGACAAGCTCCAGTCATATGTGGAGATGTATCGTCAGGGAGGGACTATGCCTTCTTTCGCGGTCATATGGGGAGACTGGCCGGCAATGACGGGGAATTATGCCGCGGTCTGGATGGCGGATGCCATGGAAAAGGGCCTCGAATTCGACCTTGAGACCGCATATGAGGGCTTGAAGAAGAATTCCCTGGATGCTACTCTGCTGCCGTGGAGGAACGGTCCTCGCTGCGAGTTGGATGATTTCTACAACGAGCATGGCTGGTATCCGGCTCTCCATCCCGGAGAGGCCGAGACCGTAGAGGCGGTTTCCATGCCTTGGGAGCGCCGTCAGGCAGTTTCTCTCTCGACGGCCTTTTCATATGCCGACTGGGCCGTGGCGCGGATTGCGCACAAACTTGGACGGAGCGAGGACGAGGCCCTGTTCATGAAACGCGCGGCATATTACCGGAATGTCTATCGTCCGGACAAGGGGATGTTCTGGCCGAAGGACAAGGACGGCAACTGGATCGAGGGAGTTGATCCCCGGTATATGGACAGGGCGTATTTCACTGAGAACAACGCCTACACTTTCCAGTGGGACGTAAAGCATGATTTCGAGGGCCTGTTCGAACTGATGGGAGGAAAGGCCGAAGCTGAGAAGAAACTGGACTCCCTGTTCCGCATACCGCTTAACATGTCCAAATTCGATTTCTTCAAGATCCTTCCGGATGCCACCGGGATGGTTGGACAGTTCGCCATGGGCAATGAACCGAGTTTCCACATTCCTTACATCTATGATTTGTTGGGGAGTCCCTGGAAGACCCAGAAACGGATCCATCAGCTGGTGGATCTGCTGTTCTCCGACACGGTTTCAGGTATTCCGGGAGATGAGGACGGAGGCGGGATGAGCTCTTTCCTGGTTTTCTCCATGATGGGCTTCTTCCCGGTCACTCCCGGCCTTCCGTACTATTGCATAGGGAGTCCTTTCTTTGAAGAGGCCACGATTGCTTTGCCCAACGGGAAACGCTTCACTGTCAAGGCGAAAGGCTTCTGCGAGGACAATAAGTACATTACCGGTGCAAGGCTGAACGGAAAGGCAATCGACCGCGCCTGGTTTACCCACAATGAACTGGTGGGCGGGGGAGTCCTGGAACTGGATATGTCTCCGGTCCCGGACAAGTCATGGGGAACGGAACAACTGCCTGTGTCTAGTCTGTAAGCGGTTACGGCCTGGTCTGCCCGTTACCGTCTATGAGCCATTTGTAAGTGGTCATTTCCCTCAGGCCCATCGGGCCGCGAGGTCCCAGTTTCTGGGTGCTTATGCCTATTTCGGCTCCGAGCCCGAACTGTGCTCCGTCGGTGAAACTTGTCGGGGCGTTTACATATACGCAGGCGGCATCCACGCTGGCCCTGAAGCGCTCAGCCGCATCTTCGTCGCCGGTGACTATGGCTTCGCTGTGGCCGGATCCGTGCGCTGCGATGTGCTCCAACGCTTCCTGGATTGAATTCACTGTGCGGACTGCGAGGATGTAGTCCATGAATTCGGTTCCGAAGTCTTCATCGCAGGCGTGGCTTAGAAGGCTCGCGGGATATTTTCCCTCAAGGGCAGAGTAGGCTCTCCCGTCCGCCCTGATGCTGACTCCTTTTGCCTCCAGGGGAGCGCAGAGGAAAGCCAGGTCGTCCAGGCGTCCGCTGTGGACAATGAGGCAGTCGAGGGCGTTGCACACGCTCACCCTCCTGGTCTTGGCGTTGAACACTATCTTTTTCCCTATCTCCAGGTCTCCGTGAAGGTCGAAATAAGTATTGACGACTCCGGCTCCTGTCTCGATTACCGGAACCTTGGCGTTGTTTCGGACGAAATCGATCAGTTTCCTTCCTCCGCGGGGGATGCAGACATCTATCCATCCCACGGCTCCCAGCATCTCGGCAGTGGCTTCGTGGGTGGAGGGAAGAAGGGTCGCTGACTCAGGCGCGATTCCGTATTCTTCGAGCACCTTCCTGATCAGGCATATGGCCGCTTCATTTGAGTCAGCGGCGTCTTTTCCTCCTTTCAGGATGCATGCGTTCCCGCTTTTGAAGCATAGCGCGAAGACGTCGAAAGTGACATTCGGACGGGCTTCGTAGATCACTCCTATCACTCCGAACGGGACACTCACTTTCCTCAGTAGGAGCCCGTTGGGAAGGACCCTGTGCTCCAGTTCAGCCGCAAGTGGAGAGGGGAGTGAGGCGACGTCCCTGATCCCGCCTGCGATTTCCTTGATGCGGGCTTCGGTAAGTTGCAGTCTGTCGTAAAGCGGATTGGCCGGGTCCATCCTCGAGAGGTCCCTGGCATTCGCTTCGAGGAGCGCGTCCTTGTTTTCCAGCAGGCTGTCTGCAACTGAGTTAAGGACTTTGCATCTGAGTTCCTCGCTCAGTTGCCCCAGGTTCCGTGAGGCGTCCTTGGTTTTGCGGAATACTTCTGTCAGCATAGGTTAAAGTGTTGGAAGGAATTCAGTGTGAGGCAGATTCTCATTATCCAGGATCAGCCGGGTGAGTATTCCGGGAGTCTTCCCGTTGGCGATTATTACGCGTATGCCCTTGCCCGCGACCTTCTGGGCAGTGTTGCATTTGGAAATCATTCCTCCTCGGCCGAATCCGCTCTTTTCTTCTTTTATGTAGGATGAGAGGTCGTCTCCCGGACGGACTTTTTCGATGAGGGTTGAGGCCGGATCGTCCGGATTGCCGGTGAAGATTCCGTCTATGTTGCTGATCATTACGAGGGTCGATGCTCCGAGCATCTCCGCGATGAGTCCGGACAACTCGTCATTGTCGGTGAACATCAGCTCGGTGACGCACACAGTGTCATTCTCGTTAACTATGGGGATCACTCCGTTTTCGAGCATGATCTCCATGCAGGCTTTCTGGTTGTTGTACATCCTTTCTTCCAGGAAATTGTCCTTTGTGGTGAGGACCTGGCCGACATGGATGCCGTATTCTCTGAAGAGTCCGTAGTATTGGTCTATGAGTTTTGCCTGGCCCATCGCAGAGTAGAGCTGGCGCTGCTCCACGCTGTCCAGATGCTTTTCTGAGGCGAATTCCCCGCGTCCGCATGCGACTGCACCGCTGGTCACGAGGATCACTTCGAAGCCGTTTTCCCTCAGTGCGGCGATCTGGTCCACCAGGCTGGACATACGGGTGACGTTGAGGCGCCCGTTGTTCCGGGTGAGGATGTTGCTGCCGACTTTTACTACTATCCTGTCCTTCTTCATTTTACGCATGCTTTAAGGCCCTTGATTACAGAGCTGCTGAATCCGTAGTGCTCCATCTCGTTCAGTCCGCGGATGGTGATTCCTCCGGGGGTACACACCTTGTCGATTTCTTCTTCGGGGTGTTTGCCGCTGTGTTGCAGTAGCTCGGCTGCGCCCCTTACTGTCTGTATGACAATTCTTTCCGCTTCGCCAGCCTTGAACCCGAGTTCCACTCCGCCTTCGGAAGCGGCCCTTATGTAGCGCATGGCATATGCGATGCCGCATGAGGCGAGAGCCGTCCCTGCAGCCAGATGTTTTTCGTCAGTGACCATGCTTTCGCCCAGCTTCTCGAATATGCCCCTAACCCTCAGGATGTCTTCTTCGCTTGCCGCGACAGGCACAATGAATGTCATCGACCTGCATATGGCTATGGCCGTATTGGGGATGACTGTGAAAGTCGGGAGCTTCTTTCCTGTCATGGATTCCAGGTCCTTCCCCGGGATGCCGGCAGCGAAGCAGATCAGGATCTGGCTGTCCAGGGCAGGGGAGATCTGGGTGAGCACGTCTTTAACCATCCAGGGCTTGACGGCCAGCACGACGATATCAGCTCCCTTTGCCGCCTCGATGTTGTCCGTGGTAGTTATGATCCCCTTGGCAGACCATGCCTTCAATGCGGAGGAGGTGCGTCTGGTGGCGGTGATGTCTGACGGATTGGTGCCGCTTGAAAGCAAGCCGTCTATGAAGGCGCCTCCCATAGCTCCGGCGCCTATGACAGTTATTTTCATTCTGTAAGTTTTTGTTCAATACAAAAATAAGTATAATTCCGTTATCGTAATCTTGATTATTTAAAAATATAGTCATATATTTGTATTCGGAAATTTTTTATGCATTAAGAAATGGATAAGAAGTATTACATCGCTCCCATGGAGAAAGAGACCCTCGTTGACATCGAAGCATGCATCCTTAGCCCAAGTGAAGGTGGCGGCGAAGGAGTCGGCGGAGGCGAAGAGGACTAGTCTACTTTAAATCGCATTATTAACTAATAGGACTATCACTAACCTGACAGCCCTGTTTAGTTTTTTTCTCTTCTCGAATTTTCAATTAATGCATAAAAAGGACGGCTGATCCATTCAGCCGTCCTTTTTTATGTCATTATTTTTGTGGAGATGGGCGGAGTCGAACCGCCGTCCAAACGCCGCATCAGGCAGCTTTCTACACGCTTATCCGTCCTTTGGTTTTCGTCTGTCGCCTGCCGGAAGGCGGGCCAGCGTCAGCTTATCCTTTGAATCTTGGCTGGCTTTAAAGGAGTCCACCAGTGCATCCGTCTTGGATGATACCCCGTGATCGGATCAGAGACGGCGTAATGTCCGCGGGATACTCGTCCGACCGCAGCCTTGGCGGCCTGGATTAAGCTAATTGACTGAGTCTAATTAGGCAGCGAGTGCATAGTTGTCGTTGGCAACTGATTTTTTGAAGCCGAGATTAACGGGCCCACTTCAGGCGCCCGGCGTGCTTACCGTCCGAGGTCAACGCTGTCAAAACCAGTACATCCCCATTCAGATCGGAAAACTTCTGCAAATATAACCTTTTTTGACTAATTTTGCATATGGATATAACTGATTGCGGCATGGAAAGGCAGATCTGGGACCCCCTGAGAAAGAAATCAGTAGCACTCACTCCGGAAGAAGAAGTGAGGCAATGGATTATCAGTGTCCTCCACGAACAAAGCGGGGTTCCTTATCATGCCATGATGAGCGAGACATTCTTCAAGTACGGGAAGAAGTCTTTCCGCGCTGACCTGATCGTATGGGACCGTGCCCTCGCTCCTGCAGTCGTGGTAGAGTGCAAGCGTCCCGAGGTAGCTCTGGACAGTGAAGTCCTCTCCCAGGCCCTCCGCTACGACCTGGCGCTCGAAGTCCGCTGGATCATTATTACCAATGGCAATTCGACGGCGGTTTTCTATCGGGATAAAGGTGCCTACACGCGCACCGACAGGCTGCCGCTGTACAGTGAAATCCGTATGAGGTAAGACCCTGGAAGGATATGGCAGAGACTATATTGACAGAGTATCTCGTTCATCCGGTCTTCGGAATGATTTCCGAGGTCGCGGCCGCCACCGGCATCAGGGCATATGTGATAGGAGGATATGTCCGTGACTGTTTCCTCGGGCGACCCTGCAACGATGTGGACATAGTAGTCGAAGGGAGCGGGATAGGATTCGCCGAGGAGGTGGGAAAGTACATCTCCGGACATGAGCATCGCGACTGCAAGGTCTCTTATTTCAAGAACTTCGGGACTGCAATGCTCCACTGGCGTTCCATCGAGGTGGAATTCGTCGGGGCGAGGAAAGAATCCTACAGGCGTGAGAGCCGCAAGCCCATAGTCGAGAACGGTAGCCTCAAGGACGACCAGTTTCGCAGGGACTTCACTATCAATGCGATGGCGCTCAGCCTTAACAAGGAGGATTACGGCGCCCTCCTCGATCCCTTCGGCGGGGTCAGGGACCTGATAGCCGGGATCATCCGTACACCACTTGAGCCCTGCCAGACCTATTCCGATGACCCGTTACGCATGCTTCGCGCCATCCGGTTCGCGACTACTCTCAGCACTCCGGAGCTTCAGTTCACCATAGTCCCGGAGTCTATAGATGCCATGAAGCAGATGAAGGACAGGCTGACAATCCTTTCCAAGGAACGCATAGTCGAGGAACTGGACAAGATCCTGGTGTGCGACAGGCCTTCCGGGGCATTCCGCATAATGGACGAAACCGGGCTTTTGGATTACATCCTTCCCTGGCTTACCAGGCTGAAGGGAGTGGAAACAGTTGACGGTAAAGGACATAAGGACAATTTCTCTCACTCTCTCCAGGTAGTTGACAACGTTGCCGAGGAGGAACTTACCGCTATAGCCGAAGGCCGCCTGAAGGATTATGTGGTCCATGAAGACGGTAACGGTTTTGACGAGAAGATGCGCACCAAACCCAACGTATGGCTCAGGTGGGCGGCCCTCCTTCATGACATCGGAAAGGAGAAGACGAAGCGATTCGATCCCGTTGCGGGATGGACTTTCCACGGCCACGACGCTGTCGGCGGAAGGTTGGTGCCGAAGATCTTCCAGAGCCTTCATATGCCTCTTAACGAGAAGATGAAATATGTCCGGAAGCTGGTGGAGATGCATCTGCGTCCCATCGCGCTGGTAGATGATGAGGTGACCGATTCCGCAGTGCGCAGGCTCCTGTTCGACGCCGGGAATGACATCGATGACCTGATGCTCCTGTGCAACGCCGACATCACTTCCAAGAATGCAGCCAAGGTGGCCCGCCTGAGGCACAATTTCGAGCGCGTGAGGGTGAAGCTCGCCGAGGTGGAGGCCAAGGATGCAATCCGCAACTTCAAGAATCCCATTGACGGAGAGTACATTATGAAGACATATGGCATCGGTCCCGGCCATGTGATCGGAGTGCTCAAGGAAAAGGTGAAGGACGCCATACTTGACGGCCGGATCGAAAACACTTTCGAGGCTGCGGACGCCTATATGCGTTCCCTCGCGTCCGAATTCGGGCTTCATGAAGCCTGACATATGCTTATCCCAGACATATGCTTACAGAGGAGTTCCTGACATACCTGCGTACCGTAAAGCGCTATTCCGACCGCACCCAGGACATATATGAGGGCGTGCTGGAGTCGTGGTGCGGTTTCCTGTGCCGTGAAGGGGAGGCCCTCACTGATGAATTGACGGTGAAGTCTTTACAGCCTTCGCTGCTCCGATCATATGAAGTCAGCCTCGTCTCCTCGGGCCATTCGGCCCGGACAGTGTGCCAGCATATGTCTGCCCTGAGTTCGTTCTGCCGCTGGCTCATGCTCCGGGGAATCCTGGATTCCAATCCGGTCAAGCGGGTCTCCCGTCCCAAGGTGGAAAAAAGGCTTCCGTATTTCTACAAGGAAGAAGCGCTAGAGCAGTATCTGGAGTCGTCTTCATATGCGGCTGACCGTGAATCGCTTGAATACCTGAAAACCGCTCTCGCTCAAAAAGATGACAAGGCGGCGAAGGAGATTTACGAGGCCCGTCTGAGGAGGATGGTCATGTCCCTTCTTTCAGGTACCGGAATCCGCAGGGCGGAACTGATCGGACTAAGGGTGAACTCATATGATCCCGGACGCAAAATCCTAAAAGTGAGGGGGAAAGGGGACAAGATGAGAGAAATTCCTCTGATTGGCACATTATCTGAAGAAATTTCGTTATATTTGAAAGCAGTTGAGGCGGTGGAAAAGAGAGTTAGACCTGCAGATTCACCAATGCTGGTAACTTTTTCGGGAAGCAAACTCTATCCGGAAGCGGTTGACAGGATGGTGAAAAGGGAACTGGAAGGCGTCAAAGGCATTACGGGGCGGAAATCCCCCCATGTCCTCAGGCACACCCTGGCGACCGGACTGCTCAACAATGAGGCGGACCTGAACTCGATCAAGGAGCTTCTCGGTCACTCCTCGCTGGCAGCAACGCAGGTTTACACCCACACCTCTGTCGCTCAACTGAAACAAGTTTATAAACAATCCCACCCAAGGGCTAAAAGCGGAGGTAAAAATGGAGATTAAAGTCAGATCTTTGAAGTTCGACGCCGACCAGAAACTTCAGGCGTTCATCGAAAAGAAAGTCTCGAAGCTCGAGAGGTTCTATGAAGGGGCTGATTCCGAAGTGACTTTGTCGCTCGGTCCGAAACCTGAGAACAAGACCGTCAAACTCACCGTCTTTGCGCCTGGCCAGAAATTCGTCATCGAGAGGAGTTCAGTCTCCTTCGAGAACGCCATCGAGGCGGCTGCAGATGCGATGAAGGAAAAGTTGACCAGGGCCAAGGAAAAGAGGGATGAAATTCAGTAATTCAATGAAACATAACTATTTAGCAATTATCGCTTGCATGGCTGTATCCTTGACTGGATGCGGCCATGCATCGCAGAAGGGTGCTGCCCCTGAAGCTGCATATCTTGATCCGTCCAAGGACATCGAGACCCGTGTCGAAGATGCCCTTTCCAGGATGACCAGGGATGAGAAACTGGCAGTGATCCATGCCCAGTCAAAATTCAGTTCAGCAGGTGTACCTCGCCTTGGTATTCCCGAGGTGTGGACTGATGACGGTCCCCACGGTGTACGTCCCGAGGTCTTCTGGGACCAGTGGAACCAGGCCGGATGGACCAATGACTCCTGTACTGCTTTCCCGGCCCTGACATGCCTTGCAGCTACCTGGGACACAGAATTGTCCGCCCTCTACGGCAAGAGCGTGGGTGAGGAAGCCCGTTACCGCAAGAAGGACATCCTTCTCGGTCCAGGAGTAAACATCTACCGTACTCCTGTCTGCGGCCGTAATTTCGAGTATATGGGTGAGGATCCCTTCCTCTCCTCCCAGACCGTAGTGCCATATGTCCAGGGTGTACAGAGCAACGGAGTGGCGGTGTGCGTAAAGCATTATGCACTCAACAACCAGGAACTCAACAGGAACAACACCGACGTGAACGTCAGCGACAGGGCTCTCTACGAGATATATCTGCCTGCG
>JAEEGL015239550.1_pt1 | contig 10081 bp, 10 predicted proteins | sample 9134231 | NCBI WGS metagenome assembly JAEEGL01 (sample SAMN16246548, study PRJNA631951) | gut metagenome | biome: gut microbiome; feature: rumen; material: fiber-attached | host: Bos | place: Iran: Karaj | collected 2018-10 | reverse complement strand
CGGCCTATTGTGAATTCGAGATCACGGGAGGGTATTTTGTGCCCTCCATCGCCCCGGAGCCGCTGCCGACCCCCGCGCCCACGCCGGAGCCGACGCCGCAGCTGCGGGAGCGGACGGAGCTCCTGGTGCTCGTCAATCCCTGGCACGAGATGGAGGAGGGCTATGAGCCCGAGCTGCAGCAGGTGACCTGGGGCTATGACGAAGACCAGTTCATGGATGTGCGCGCCGCCGACGCGCTGATGCAGATGATCAAGGACTGCGAGAGGGCGGGGAACGCCCCCTTCGTCTGCTCCTCCTACCGCACGATGGAGAAGCAGCAGTATCTGTTCAACAACAAGATCGCGCGTCTGATCGACGACGGCGTCGATCCGGACGAGGCCCCGGCCATCGCCAGGATGTCGGTCGCGATCCCCGGGACGAGCGAGCATCAGCTCGGCCTGGCCGCGGATATCATCGACTACAACTATCCCTATCTGAACCGGCAGCAGGAGGAGATGCCCACGCAGCAGTGGCTCATGGAGCATTGCTGGGACTACGGCTTCATCCTGCGCTATCCGAACGACAAGAGCGAGATCACCGGCATCATCTACGAGCCCTGGCACTACCGCTATGTCGGCGTGGAGGCCGCCCTTGAGATCCGGGACCTGGGCCTGACTCTCGAGGAGTATCTGGAGCAGTACTACGAGCCGATCGACTGATCATACATAAAAAAAGGATGGAGCAAGGCTCCATCCTTTTTTATTCCGTTTCCGGGATCTCGCCCTCACAGACCAGGCAGGTCGGCCCGGTGAGCCAAAGATCGAAGACCCGCTCCCCCTCGCGCGAGAGGCTGACCGAGAGCGTGCCGCCCGGCATGTGCAGGCACACTTCCCGCCCGCCGACAAGTCCGGCCAGGCTCAGCGCCGCGGCGCTTGCCCCGCAGCCGGTGCCGCAGGCGAGGGTGAAATCCTCCACCCCGCGCTCAAAGGTCACCGCCTCCAGCTCGTCCGGGCCGAGCGGGGAGACGAAGGTCACATTGGCGCCTTTTGGGAAAACCGGCGCATGACGCAGGGCGCGGCCCAGCTCCCGCAGAGCGTCCCGATCCCATTCCTTCCAGCCGGGCAGCCACAGCACCGCGTGCGGCAGGCCCGGATCGCCCAGCTCCACGTAAGCGCAGTCGTAGACCGTCCCGTCGACGGACACGCTGCGGCGGTCGAGGACGCTCGGATCATTGAGGCGCACGCGGTAGCGCGTGCGGTCGACCCGCTCGCCCACGACGAGCCCGGCGGTGGTCTCGACCCGCTGCGTCCGGCCGGCGAGGCCGTGCTCATAGCCGTAGCGGCAGACGCAGCGCGCGCCGTTGCCGCACATCTCGCCGAGGCTGCCGTCGGAATTGTAGAAGAGCATGCCGTAGTCGCCGCCCTTCACGGCGGGGATCACGACCATCATGCCGTCGGCCCCGATCGAGGTATGAAAGGCGCAGAGCCTCCGCGCGAGGGCAGGATAGTCCTCGCGCGAAAGCCCTGTGTCCGCTTCGTTCAGGAGGATGAAGTCGTTGCCGGCTCCATGCATTTTGGTAAACTTCATGGCGCTGCGCTTCGATCAGCCCCAGAGCGCGGTGAGCGTCGGGATCAGCTGCTTCTTGCGGCTCATCATGCCGGGCAGGAAGAGGTAGTTGTCCTTCGGCTCGGTGTTGAAGGCCTGGCGCATGATCTCGTCGCTGCCGACGTAGAGCAGATGCGAGCCCTCGCTGAGCACGTCCGTGAGCATGAGGATGACGATGTCGAACTCCTGCTCCTTGCGGATCTTCTCCATGACGGCCAGGAACTCGTCCTTGCGCGTGAGGTAGGCGCCCGCGTCGACGCAGGTGATCTGGCTGACGCCGAGATCCTTCTCGGCGATGTGGAACTTCTTGTAGTCGGTCTTGAAGAGATCCTCGGCGCTCTTGTCGTCGACCCCGGCGGAGGTGAAGAGCTCCTTGCCGAGATCCTCGAGGGAGACGCGCGCGATGCGGGCCAGGCGCTCGGCCATGGCGATGTCGCGCTTGGTGCAGGTCGGGGACTTGAACATGACCGTGTCGGAGAGGATGGCCGAGGCCATGAGCCCCGCCATGGCCGGGGAGGGCATGACGCCGTGCTCCTGATACATGGCGGTGAGAATGGTGTTGGTGCTGCCGACGGGCTCGTTGCGCACGGCGACGGGCATCTTGGTCTGGATATCCGCGAGGCGGTGATGGTCGATGATGGCGAGGATCTCCACCTGCTCCAGGCCGGGCACGGACTGCGAGGCCTCGTTGTGGTCGACGAGGACGACGCGCTTGCTCCTCGGACGCAGCAGGTGGGACCGGGAGAGCGTGCCGACGACCCGGTCCTGCTCGTCGAGGACGGGGTAGTAGTGGAAGCGGCTGTCGATCAGGACCTCGCGCACATCGTCCACATAGTCGGACAGATGGAAGGAGACGAGGCCCTCGGTCTGGCAGAAGCGGAAAACCGGGATGGCCTGGAAGATCAGGCGGGCGGCCTGGCGGGGATTGAGCGGGGTGGAGATGATGCAGGTGGGGGCGGTGCTGTCCACCAGCTCCTGGCTGATTTCGGTCTGACAGAGAATCAGACAGTTGACCCCGGCCTGCAGGGCGGCCTCGATCATGTCGGGCTGGTCGCCGCAGATCAGAATGGTGTTGGGATCGGTGAAGCTGCCGTCGTCGAAGGCCTTGGGCAGGGCGATCGTCACCTTGCCGGCGACGTTCTCGGTGAGGTTGGAGTACTCATTGACAAGGCGGCCCTCCAGGACGCTGATCAGATTGAACACGGGCAGGACGTCGATCTGGCAGTCAAAGACCGTGCGCAGGTCGTAGGCGGCGATGTCGCCGGTGGAGAGCATGCCGTAGAGCGTGCCGTCGTCGTTGAGGATGGGGATGGCGGACATGTTGCAGTCGCGCATCGTGCGCCAGGCCAGATCGAGGGGCACGGACTTGTTCAGCTCCGTCGGCCGGTCGAAGTCCAGGTCCGAGACCTGGGAGCGCATGCTCTGGATGAACATGGGCGGCTCGAAGCCGAAGCGGTCCAGCATGCGCTGGGTCTCGTCGTTGATGGAGCCGATGCGCACGGCCTTGTATTCGCGGTCGCCCAGGGCGTTGCGCAGATTCGCGTAGGCCATCGAGGCGACGATGGAGTCGGTGTCCGGATTGCGGTGACCGCAGACATAGATGTCGTTCATGCTTCCTCCTCAGACGGAGCGGAAACCTTTCGCACCGCCGCCCGTCTTACTGTCGTAATTGATAGGTAAAACCATTATAAGGTAGGCAGATTGCCTTTTCAAGTGCATTTTCCTCTTTTCGGACGCGCCGCGCTGTGGTACACTAATAACACGAATCACGAACGGGAGGGCGACATGAGAAAGAGACTGACTGCTGTTTTGTCCCTGCTGCTGGCGGCGCTGCTGCTGGCAGGCTGCGGCATGCCCGCGCCGCTGCTCACGGGTCCTCTGCACAAAACGCGGGAGGACTATGCCACGCTGACGCTGCGGCCCTTTAACCGGATGCCGTATCAGCGCCCCGACGTCGAAGCCATACGCGCCAAGGCGGACGAGATCAAGGACGCTCTGAACGGGGGCGTGCGCTTCCGGAAGCTGACGCGCATGCTCGACGAGTTTTACAGCATGTATTACAGCGCCGACACGATGTACACCATCGCCGATATCCGCAACTGCCAGGATCTCACCAACTCCTATTACGCCAAAGAGTATGCCTTCTGCGCTTCCGCCTCCTACGAGATCAACCAGATCCTCGAGGGGCTGCTCCTCGCCTGCGGCTCCTCCGGCTATGCCGAGCGCCTGGAGCGCAGCTATTTCTGGGACGGCTTTCTCGACTCCTACGGTCCGGACGCCGAGGCCGTGCTGAGCGACGAGTATATCGCCCTCGCCTCCCGGGAGAGCGAGCTTCTCAGCGAGTACCGCAGCCTCACCGCCAACCCCAGCGTCGTCATCGACGGCAGGGAGCGGGACCTGAGCGAATACCTCGCCGGGACGGACGGCGATGAGAACTATCAGGCCCTGCTTGCCTACTATGACAAATACAATCCCATCATCGGCGAGCTCTTCATCGAGATGGTCAAGCTGCGGCAGGAGGAGGCGAAGCTCCTCGGCTACGACAGCTATGCCCAGATGCAGTATGCGGTCAGCTTTGAACGCGACTTCACGATCGCAGAGGGCGAGGCCTTTTTGAAGAGCATCAAGCGCTGGCTGGTCCCCCTCGCCGTCATGCTCGACGAGACCGATCTGCGCTATGAGCTGAAGGAGTACGAGGTCAACGAGCAGGATCTCTACGACGTGCTGGAGGCCGCGGCGGTCGGCCTCGGCGAGGATACGGAGGAGGCCTACCGCTTCATGCGCAAGTACAAGCTCAGCGACCTCCGGGAGAGCGCGAAAAAGGCGGACATGTCCTTCCAGGTCTATCTGAGCGACTACGAGGCCCCCTTCCTCTTTGCCTGCCCCAAGGGGGACATGAATGATATCCTGACCGTGACGCACGAGTTCGGCCACTATGTCGACGCCTACCAGAGCTACGACCAGTACCGCGGCGTCGACTTGTCCGAGTGCTTTTCCCAGGCCATGCAGTACCTGGCGCTCGGCGGCCTGCGGGACAGCTATTCCGACGAAATCGTCGACACCCTGCGCCTGATGAATCTGATCGACAGCTTGGACACCTATGTACAGCAGGCCTCCTTCGCCGAGTTTGAAAAGCGCGTCTACGCCGAGAAGGAGCTGACGGTCGAAAAGCTCAACGAGCTCAGCCTGGCACTTGCCAAGGATTACGGCTACTACGACGGCGTGAGCGAGGAATACTACGCCATGTCCTGGATCGACACGCCGCACTTCTTCGAGCAGCCCTTTTATGTGATCAGCTATCCGGCCTCGGCCGGCGTCGCGCTCGAACTCTACGAGAGCGAGCTGAAGGAGAGCGGGGCGGGCATGAAGCAGTTCCTGGCCCTGCTCGACACCGAGGACCCCGGCCTGATCGGCGCGGTCCGGGAGGCCGGTCTGCACAACCCCCTGACGAGTACGCGCGTGCGCGAGATCGCGGCCTTCCTGAAGGCCCAGCTTGATCTGTAAATGAATGACAAAAAGAGCCTCGGCCCAAAGACCGAGGCTCTTTTGTATGGATGTCACTCGTTTTCGATCTCGATCTGGCAGACCTTCATCGCGGCGAGGGCGTTGCGGTGGCTCTCCGGCGTGACGCCCGCGCAGCAGGCGGCGTCCACGACGACCGGGACCTCCGGAAGGGCGGCCTTGACGAGCATCGCGTTGGAGATGACGCAGATGTCCGTGCACAGCCCGACCAGGGTCACGCAGGAGATCGGCTCCATGGCGTCGAGGGCGAGCAGCTGGTTGCAGAGCTTCGTGCTGCCGAAGCTGGGCTTGTCGATGGGCTCGGAATCGCACAGGGCCATGAGCTCCGGCCGGATCTCCCAGCCGTGCGTGCCCTCGATGCAGTGCGGCACGGGCAGCTTGTGCCCCTCCTGCGTGCGGGCGTAATCCTCGTGGTGGGTGTCGCGGGTGAAGATCACTCTTCCCGGAAAGCTGCGCACCTTCTCCACGACCTTCGGCACGATGGCGACGGCCTCGCCCGTGCCGAGCGCACCGTCGATAAAGTCGTTCTGCATGTCGACGACGATCAGTACTTCCTGCATGGCGGCCTCCTCACTTTTTGCTGCGCGGCGGGAGGATCTCGATCCAGTAGCCGTCCGGGTCCTCGAGGAAGTAGATGCCCATCTCGGGATTCTCAAAGCAGATCCAGCCGCCTTCGGCGTGCTTTGCGTGGGCGGCCTCAAAGTCGTCGGCGATGAAGGCGAGGTGATACTCCTGCTCGCCGAGGTCGTAGGGCTCCGTCCGATCGCGCAGCCAGGTCAGCTCCAGCTGAAAATCGCTGCGCCCGTCGCCGAGAAAGACGAGCCGGTAGCGCCCGTCGGCCGCGTTCTTCTCCCGCACGGGCCTGAGGCCGAGCGCCTCGTCGTAGAACTTCAGGCTCCGCTCCAGATCGAACACGTTGAAATTGAAATGATTGAAGGTGAACATGACAGCGCCTCCTTTTATATCTTGATCCTATTATACCCTGCGCGCCGCGGCCGGTCAATGGAAAACAGAAGAATTGACATATTATTATTTACATAATATCATTACCATAATTAAACTTCAAAAAACTGAAACTTTTACGTCCCGGGTACTTGTCAAAGGGGCGCGCTCGGCGCTATAATACGGCATCGGATCTTTTGTCTCAGAGGTGCCGCCGTATGAAAAACAAACAAGAGCTCTGGCGCGCGTTCAAGTTCCTGCTCTTCTCCGCCTCGGCCGGGATCATCGAGATCGTCTCCTTTGCCCTGCTCAACGAGCTGACGGGCTGGAGCTACTGGCCCTGCTATCTGATCGCGCTGATCCTCTCGGTGCTTTGGAACTTCACGCTCAACCGCAAGTTCACCTTCCGCTCGGCGAACAACGTGCCGATCGCGATGCTCAAGGTCGCGGCCTTCTACGCGGTGTTCACACCGGCGTCCACGCTCCTCGGCAACTATCTGGCCGAGACGCTCGGCTGGAACGAGTATCTGGTGACCGGCATCAACATGGCCCTGAACTTCGTGACCGAGTACCTGTACGACACCTATGTGGTCTTCCGCGGCACGATCGATACCAACGACGTGGCCGAGCGCGCCCGGAAAAAGGAACAGGGCTGACAGGGCGCTCCGCCGTCAAAAGGCGTCTCTTCTTCGGAAGAGACGCCTTTTGCGCGCATGCGCAGAAACAGACTTGACAAGGCGCGTCATATAATATATATTATATAACAGATGTTATGAAAAGGAGGGTGTTCAAAATGCCTCCAAAGGTCAGGATCACAAGACAGATGGTCGCCGAGGCCGCCTTCGCGCTGATCCGCGAGAGCGGGCATGAAGCCCTCAATGCCAGGACGATCGCGGAGCGCCTGGGCTGCTCGACGCAGCCGGTGCTCTACAGCTTCAGGACCGTGGACGAGATCCGGGCGGCCGCCTATGAGATCGCGAACGGCTTTCACACGGCCGCGATCATGCCCAGGGGCACGGAGGCCGATCCCATGCTCGCCCTCGGGCTGAACTACGTGCGCTTCGGCGTTGAGGAGAAGAATCTGTTCCGCTTTCTGTTTCAGACGAACCAGTTCGGCGGCATGGATGTGGACACGCTTTTGGACGACCCGGAGCTGTCCGGCGTTCTGGAGCTCATGGCAAAGGGGCTGAAGCTCGACCCGGAGCAGACCCGGGAGGTCTTCCTGAGCTTCTTCTGCGTGGCGCACGGCATGGCGAGCCTTCTGGCCAACAACGCGATGCGCTATGACGAGGCGCAGTGCAGGACGATGCTCGAGCAGGTGTTTTATGGGATGCTGGAATCCCGGAAAGGAAAACAGGATGCGGAAACTGTATGAAAAGAACGAGGTCCTCTTCGCCGTCGTGTGGATCCTCGTCTACTGCTTCGTGATGGCGCCGATCAAAGGAAGCTTCGGCTGGGACAGCATCTGGATGCTGCTGGCGCTGCTGCTCATCGCGGCGGGGATCACGGTCTTCGTCGGGAAAAACCGGCTGGAAAAGAAATACGGCCTCAGCGGCTGGCCGCGGAACACAAGGCCCTATCTGTATCTTCTCCCGATGTGGATCCTCGCCACGGCGAATCTCTGGGACGGATACGGACCGTCCTTTCACGGCCTGTCGCTGCTCGTCGCCGTGCTGTCCATGATCCTGGTCGGCTATGTGGAGGAGATGCTGTTCCGGGGCTTTCTGTTCAAGGCGATGCTGTCCTCGAATCGGCCGGCCGTCGCGATCGTTGTCTCCGCGCTGACCTTCGGCATGGGGCATATCGTGAATCTCCTGACGGGACAGACGAGCTTTGAAACGCTGTTTCAGATCGTCTTCGCGGTCAGCTGGGGCTTCATTCTGACGATGGTGTATTACAAGTGCGGCAGCCTGCTCCCCTGTATCGCCGCGCACGCCATGATCGACGCTTTTTCGCTGATCGGCGCGGACAAGCTGCTGCTCGATCAGATCGTGATCGGCCTGACGGCCCTGGTCGCGCTCGTCTACTGCCTGTATCTGAGCAGACAAAAAGGCGCGGAATCGCCTTGAGCGAGGATACAGGATGAAATGACACGCTCCGTGTCGCGGATGTGACGGCGCGGTTCTTTCCTCTTTCGCGCGGCTGTGCTACGATCGGCACAGACGAAGAGAGAGGATGGAAAGAACATGGAGCGAAATACGGAAAAGCATCTTTGGACGGGTCTTGGACTTTTGCTCGCCTTCGCGCTGTGGACGCTTTTGATCCGCTGCGTTGACGTACAGACGGCGGGGCCGAACGGAAGCGAGATCGGGCTTGCGTCCTTCAATGTATGGTTTCATCGCTTGACTGGCGTGCACATGGTCCTCTACACGGTGACGGACTGGCTCGGTCTCGTGCCGATCGCCGTCTGTCTCGGCTTCGGCGTTCTCGGCCTGACCCAGCTCCTCCGGAGGAAAAGCCTGCGGCGGGTCGATCCGGATCTCCTTTTGCTGGGGATCTATTACATACTGGTCATTCTCGGCTATCTGCTGTTCGAGGCCGTGCCCATCAACTACCGGCCGATCCTGATCGAGGGCCGATCGGAGGCTTCCTACCCCTCGTCCACGACCCTGCTGGTGCTGAGCGTCATGCCGACGCTGAAGCTGCAGATCGACCGAAGGAGCAAAAGCGCCGTGATCAAGAGAACCGTCGGTGTTTTCGTGCTGCTGTTTTCGGCGTTCATGGTGATCGGGCGGCTGATTTCGGGCGTCCATTGGCTCAGCGATATCATCGGCGCCGTGCTGCTGAGTCTCGGTCTCTTTTTCATCTATCAATACGGCGTCGAGGCTTCGGACCGGCGCAGGGAGCAAAAAACATGGAATTCAATGAAAAGCTGCAGGAATTGCGCAAAAGCAAGGGGCTGACCCAGGAGGAGCTGGCGGAGGCGCTGTTCGTGTCCCGGACGGCCGTCTCCAAATGGGAGTCCGGAAGGGGCTATCCCAGCCTCGATTCGCTCAAGCAGATCTCCCGCTTTTTCGCTGTGTCCATCGACGAGCTGATCTGCCCGGAGGAGATCCTCTCGGCCGCGGAGGAGGAGAAAAAAGCGAGCCTGGACAGGGTCCTCTCGCTGATCTGCGGCGCGCTGGATATCCTGGCGGGGCTGCTGCTGTTCCTGCCTGTCTTCGGAAACGGGGCGGATTCTCCGACCTCGGTATCGCTGTTTGAGATCACCGGGCTCAGCCCGTGGATCAAAAAGCTGTTCGCGGCGGTGATCGCAGTCACCGTCCTCAACGGGATCTGCGGCGTCGTCATCAGCCACCTGGATCGGCCGGTCTGGGATCGTCACCGGCTCGTCACAGGGCTGGCGCTGTCCGTCACCGGCACGGCGGTATTTATCATGACCCGGCAGCCCTACGCGGGGATCGTCTGTCTGTCGATCCTGGTGATCAAGGGCGTTCTGATCGGGAAAAGGAGGAGCCTGCCATGATGGAATCGGAGCAGATCAAGCTTTATCCCGCGAGCGCGGCACGGATGGAGCGCATGATCGCCGCCGAGCGGGACGGCGAGCTGAAGAAAGCGTATAGCGAAATGCTGGCGGGCAGCCTGTCCCATCCGGAGGATCGGGAGTGGTACGCCATGTGGGTCATTGAAAAGACGGATGGAACGCGGATCGGCGATCTCTGCTTCAAGGGCTTTGAGGCGGGCCGGAACCCGGAGATCGGCTATGGGATTCTCGAAGCGTTTCAAGGCCGCGGATACGCAACCGAGGCCGTCCGTCTCGCCCTGCGATGGGCCTTCCGGCACCCGGAGGTGGAGGCCGTCGAAGCGGAAACCGATCCGGGCAATACCGCCTCGCAGCGCGTTCTGGAAAAATGCGGCTTTCGTCCCATGGGGATCACGGGCGAGGAAGGGCCGCGCTATATCAAGTACAAGGAGCATGAAATGAACGACGATTGCATCATTCGCCCGGAAAGACCGGAGGAATACAGAGAGGTCGAAAACCTCGTCCGGGAGGCGTTCTGGAACGTCTACCGCCCCGGCTGCAGCGAGCACT
>JAEEGL014884844.1_pt1 | contig 10081 bp, 7 predicted proteins | sample 9134231 | NCBI WGS metagenome assembly JAEEGL01 (sample SAMN16246548, study PRJNA631951) | gut metagenome | biome: gut microbiome; feature: rumen; material: fiber-attached | host: Bos | place: Iran: Karaj | collected 2018-10 | reverse complement strand
GCGCCTTGTTTCCGTGGTATTGACCGACAAGGTTGCCGATTCGTTAATCACTGTATATGAACTCGTTGCAATGGGTCGTATGCCGTACACAGGATTTTTGGGACGGCTATCTGACAATGACCAAAAGATTGTCGCAGATGCTATCACGCGGCTTGGCATCGATAATATTTCTGATTGTAGATTGCAAGAGATTTCCGACGGTCAGCGTCAACGCGCTTTCATCGCCCGCGCCCTCGCGCAGCAGACACCTATTATAATTTTGGACGAGCCGACCGCCTTCCTCGATTTTCGCTCTCGGGCGGAGGTAATGGAATTGTTGCAACATCTCGCACACGACGACGGCAAGTCGGTGCTATTGTCCACCCACGAATTGGACCTGGCAGAACGGTTCGGGGATTGGTATTGGGTGATGGAGGATGGGAGGGTTAATTCCGGCAACGTGACTGTTTTGGATGGGTTGGAGCAATGATTGCCAAAAAATAACAAAAAGTTAACTTTGTGACGGGGAAAAATTGGTATATTTGCAGCGCAAAATTTAACTTAATTAAATTTCAAAAACAAATTATGAAAAAAATAATCTATTTCGCGACAGCAGCAGTGCTTGCATTGTCGAGCTGCGGTGACAAGGAAGAAAATTCTTCTGACGCACCTGAGCAGCCAAGCGGACAGGGTGACGTTACCGAAAAACTCGACAACGCATCCGCGCAGAAAAAACTCGAATCCTACGCCACCGAGTTCATCAACAAGTTCAAGCCTGCAGACCAGGAAGCTGCCATCAAGGCGTTGACCGATCTCTCCAACCTGTTTGACAAGCTTGACTCCCCCGATCGTTGGAGCAAGGACGACGACAAGAAGGTGTCCAAGAAGTTTTTCGTGGCACAATACGCCGCCAATCTCGCCAATTCTCTCTCCAAAAGGGACTATTCAAAATCGACGGAAATCAATGAAGAGTTTGTCTTTGATTTCAGCGATTATTCTGGCATCTACGAAGAGGGCGCAGAAGATTGGACCTACACTGAGTCCAACGACATCGTGTTCAAGTTCAAGACTGAAGATGGTACCGCCTGCGAGTTTAAGGCTGTAAGGGCAAACAGCGATATTGCTGAGCAATTCAAGGACGGCGACGAGACCTACAAAATCAGTGCTCCCGCTGGCGTAACAATCACGCTCAACTACGGCGGTGCGGAAGTCATCAGGACAGAAGCCAACGTCAAGTACGACTCGCGCAAGAGCCTCGAAGCCAACGTATCTTGCACAGTAGCCAACCTCAAAGTAACGAGCGTTACCAAGATTACCAACAACGAAATCTCTGACAATCAGTCTGTAGCTATCGACGGCACTACGCTCCTTTGGACAGAAGTTGCTGCCAAGGGCAACCACTTCACCGACGTAAGCCACTTCGAGGAGAAGGTGGCAGAGAGCGAGGAAGAGGAAGAAGAGGAGGAAGAAGGCGACGAGGAAGACTTCAACCCCCAGGACTACGTCACTTCTGTAAACGGCAAGGTGAACATTATGGGCAACATCCAGGTTTCATACGACATCAAACTCGATTCCTACTTCGACAATTTTGAAGCTTTCAACTATGACGACGAGAGCGAGCAGTCGGTAAAGGAATACTGCGACGCTTGGAACAAGACCTACAACATCAAATTCTTCTACTCCGGCACCGACGTTCAGCAGGGCACGTTCAAAATGCAGCACAAGCTCTTGGACAGCTGGTCTTACGGAACTGGTCGCACATACGAGGAATGGGGCATACAGCCTGTAATAGTTTTTGAAGCCGACGGCACTTCCTTCGCATTCGAAGACTATTTCAATGAAGACAAGTTTGCCGATACCAACAACCAGTTGGAAACTCTTTGGGACAAGTATGAGGCATATTGGGATTAACGAATCCTCTCTACAACAATACATTAAGGCGGGTGTGGCGTTTGCCGCACTTGCCTTTTTGTTGTTTTCGGTTGTTGATGCCAATGCGCAGAACGACACCATTATAGAGCGCGATGTAGATGAAATTGTAATCAAAGCCGAAAAGAAACACAACATTTCCGTAAATTCCGAGGGGCGCATCACGCTATCGGCGCAGCAGATGACCAACTCTCTGCGAGTGCTTGGCGAGGCAGACCCATTGAAATTTGTGCTGATGCTGCCAGGCGCGGGTACGTCGAGCGACTATGCGTCGGGAATATCGGTGCAGGGTTGCGACTATTCACAGACGTACATCGGGCTATCGGGCGCGCCGGTATTTTTCCCATATCATTTGTTCGGTATTTTTTCGGTGTGCAATCCCACCCATTTTTCGGACGTAATATTTGAAAAAAGCATACACACCGCCGACTTTGAAAACCGCCTTGGCGGAATGATAGAATTGGTTCCGCGCCAAAAAAAACTTAAACGTCTTACGGGCGACTTCAATTTTGGAATGTTGGCGACGTCGCTCACAATGGGCGTTCCGTGCGGCAAAAAACTTTCTGTATATGCATCGGCGAGGGTTTCGTATATTCCGTTGTTTTACTCGTCGCTGCTTAGAAGTGGTGAAGGCGTGGCTTCATACAGTTTTCAGGACGCAAACTTGACTGCTGTATATCGTTATAATTTTTATAATAAATTGGTTTTCAATGCATTTTATGATAATGATGATTTCGGCATACAGGAAACGGGCAGTGTCGCGCTGAATCTCGATTGGCAGAATTATGTCTCGTCGCTGACGTGGGAGCACGAAGGCAAGGCAGATTTCAAGATGTGCGCGTTTTATTCGGGTTTCAGGAGCGCGCTCAACATCTCGATGGCAAAAAACAAAATTGACGTACCCTCGCAAATTTACACTTCGGGCATCAAGTTTCACCTATCGCGCCCATTAGTGGAAGACCGGACAGTGATAAGGCTTGGCGGCTCGTTGGCGGCGTATGGATTGCAGCCGCAGGGGGTGGAGTCTGATTTTGGCGGCAGACTCAATCCCGATACACATAGTATGGAACATAATGTCTTTGCCCAGGCAGACCACAAGCTCACCCAAAAGATTAGCATTGTTGTTGGTGCGAAGTTTTCTGGGTTCAAGACGGAGAATGACTATTTTTGCGGATTGTCGCCAGTATTGACGCTCAATTTCAATGCATTGGGATGTGAATATTCGGCGCATTATTCTATTTACAGACAATATTTGCATCAGATTGGATTTTCGGACGTTGGACTTTCTACCAATTCGTGGATTGAGGTCTCCAAAAAAATCAAGCCGCAGACCTCGTCGTCGGTTTCGTTGAGCTGCCTGCGCAATATGTCGGGCGGCGACATCTGCGTACAGGCGGAGGCATATTACAAAAAGGTGGACAGCCAAAGCGAATTTTTCGGCAATATTTTCGATTTGTTTTCTAAGGATTATGCAGCCGAAAACTATATTGAAACCGGCAATGGCTACAATGCTGGTATTGACGTAATGATAAAGAAAAGCGCGGGGAAATTTTATGGCAGCGCGGGCTATGCTTTTGGTGTGGCGCGGCGCAAATTCCAAAAACTTGGCGACACATACCTGCCGTCGTCCAACGAAGTCTTGCACAATGTGAAATTGAATCTCAATTACCGCATTGGCAGGAAGTGGCTGCTTTCGTCGCTATTCAACTATGCGTCGGGTCGTCCGGTGACACCGATTAAATATGTCTATATGATTACCGAAAAAATCATTGCCGAATATGGGCAGCACAATTCGAGCCGCCTGAGCGACTATCATCGCCTTGATTTTTCGGTGTCGTACCAGTTGCAAGGAAAAAAACACGCAGGATTGCTCCATACTATCAATCTTACCATTATCAATGTATATGGCAAGGAGAACACCGAATTGAGATACTACAAATTTGATATGGACGTCAATAAAATCAAATACCGCGAAAAAAATTCACTTTTCAGGTTTATGCCGTCGCTGAGCTATTCACTGCATTTTTGACAAAAAATATTGATATGGAAAAAATAATTGTTGTTTTGCTGTTGTTGCTTGCATCTTGCGACAACTACGAGAAATATAATAGCGCAGAAGAAAAACTTGTGGTGGAGGGCTGGATAGAATCTGATGGTTTCCCGGTCGTGCTTCTCACTATGACTGCCGCCCCGGACATTGCTGAAGACATCAATCTTGCCGATTACATTGCAAAATATGCCAAGGTAACTATTTCGGACGGCGACACCACCGTAATTCTTACCGGCTCTGTTGACAAGAATTATTATCCGCCCGTGGTGTTCAAGAATTACGATATGCGGGGCGTCGAGGGAAAGGAGTACACCTTGACAGCCACTTACGAGGGCAAGACGGTACAAGCACGAACCAAAATACTCTGTCCGTATGACATCGAGAACGTAGTATCTGTCTCCACAGGCGACACGTCGCGCATATTGGACGTAACGGTGCAAGACAATATTCCGGCTGGTGAGAAGATAATGTTTTTTTCGCGGATTTGGCACAAGGAGACGCGCTTTTATCCGTCGCTGCTTGGCATTTACGAAACAGAAATGGGGCGCAACAAATACAGCGTGTATCACGAGATAAAATCGACGGATTTTTCGCGGGGCGACTCTGTGGCGGTCAAACTTTACCACTTGGACGATTTCCAGTTTAAATTTTGGCAGGCGTATTTCAATGCTGTCAACTTTGGCGGCGGTTTTGTGATTTCCACCGACAAAAGCCTTCCGTCCAATATTGAAGGCGGATATGGTTATTTCTTTGGATACGGCGCGGATTTGTGGTCGCTGATATTAGAATAATTCTTTTGGACAACTCCAAAAAAAGTTTTACATTTGCACCAATCAATCAACTAATACGTTATACGGCTATGATAACAATCGGCAATCCAATATTTGACTCGGTTTTCAAGTTTTTCTTGGCTGACGACACCGCAGCGAGGATACTTCTGTCGGCTCTTATAAAGAAGAAGGTCACCAAACTCGAAACACGCAAAAACGAGTTTATGCAGAAAGGCGACAACGGCGAGATTTCGGTGATGCGCATCGACTTTGGTGCACACATAGTCACTCAGGATGCTAATGGCAATGATGTTGACCAGTTGATAATCATTGAACTGCAAAAGGCTTGGGTCAACTATGAAGTTCCGCGTTTCCGCCGTTACTTGGGGCAAAACTACATCGCCTCAGAAAACATTTTCCACGATGCCAAAGACGACCGTGATTACGGTCTGCCAATTATAGCCGTGTATATTCTCAACCACCGCGTTGGCAATCTCACCGAGCCTGTTACGTACCTCAACCGCAAGTATTTGGATTATGATGGCAACGAACTCACTACGGGAGTCCCCGACAAATTTGGTGAAAGTCTGTCGCACGATTGTATAATTGTGCAAGTGCCGCTGCTCTCCGACAAAATCCGCAACCGCGCCGAAAAAATCCTCCAAGTGTTCAATCAAAAGTTTTCGGTGAAGAAAAAAGGATTCAAGATGCAGTTTGACGACGCTTTGACCGAAGGCGACAGCGATATGCAAAAAATAGTCAACCGTCTTTCAATGGTATTCACCGACGACTACACCACCGAACTGATGATAGTGGAAAACGAAGAGTATCAATTGCACGCCGAGCACCTCGCCGCCAAAGAACAGCTTGCCGAACAGAAAGAACAGATTGCTGAACAACACGCAATTCTTATTGCAAAAGAGCAAGAGTTGGCGCAGCAAAAGAAACAGTTGGATGAAAAAGACAAGCAGCTGGATGCAAAAGATAAGCAGATAGCTGAAACAGATGCGCTGCTGTCCGCCTCAATCAAGATGCTCGCCTCTGCCGGCATCTCCAACGAACAGATTGCTCAACAACTGAATATCTCTGTGGAGAAGGTCGAAGCATTGATGGCAAGCTGATTATAATCGCAGAAAAACAATAAAACACACAAAACGCTATGAAAAAAATTCAACAATTCATCATCTTGCTTGCCGTGTTGACATTCGCAGCGGCAGGCAACGACGCGAAGGCGCAGACCGACGACGAAAACGTATGTGCAGCCGTATCTCCCATCAATATGAACGTCCTTTACTGTGGCCTTCCAAATCCGCTTGAAATTGCAGTCTCAGGTTACAAGCCTGATGACATTCAGGTGTCCATTTCACAGGGAACAATTACTAACGTCCAAGGTCAACCTGGTAAATACACCGCAGTAGTAAATAATCCTGGCTATACTGATATCATTATCAGCAGCAACGGAAAAACACTGGTAACCAAAAGATTTCGCTCGAAGCTTATACCTACCCCTACTGCACTTGTTGGTGGCAAACATACAGGTGCGATATTTTCAAAAGCGGAATTAATGGCACAAGCAGGAATCAAGGCCGTGGCGGAGGATTTCGAGTATGACTTGAAATACGAAGTACTCAGTTTCACTCTCAGTGTAACCATTGATGGTGAAGTGAAATCAGAATCGTCTGCAAGTTCAGTCTTCACGGCTGAACAAAGAAAATTGATTGGTCAGTCACCGTCTGGCAGCAAAATTTATATTTTCGACATTAAAGCAAAAGGCCCCGATGGAAGAGTTCGTGACTTGCAGCCGTTAATTTATGAATTGAAATAATTGTGAAATCCAAATCCACCTATGCGTTTTCGATTCTGACATACTTGGTTTTATATGTTGGAATTGCGAATGCACAGCAAAAATATGAATACGTTGACCTCGGATTGCCGTCCGGTACGTTGTGGGCCACCTGCAATATCGGCGCGGACAATCCGTGGGACTTCGGCGAGTATTTTGCCTGGGGTGAGACCGCTCCAAAAACGCGGTATTCGTGGAACAACTACAAATATGCCGCAAACGGAGACGACCACAAGTTGATTAAATATTGTACCCTATCAGAATACGGATACAATGGTATGGCGGATAGCATCACTGTCCTCCAACCTTCCGACGACGCCGCCACAGCAAATTGGGGCAGTGAATGGCGTATGCCGACAGAAGAAGAATGGGACGAACTCAAAAAACAATGCGAATGGATTTGGACAGAAAACTATCAAGGCAAAGGTAAAAACGGATATGTAGTCAGCCACAATGGGAACCATATTTTTCTTCCAGCGGCAGGGGGCAGAGTTTATTCTTTCAGCGACGCAAATAAGGAAGGGTGTTATTGGTCATCCACGCTTTGTAAAATTTCAGCATCTGAACTCTACTTCTATTCCGACTTTATCTTCTTCCAAATGCCATATCGGTCTGCTGTATTATCAGTACGTGCTGTACGGAGCAAAAAATAAATACAATAATATTATGAAACAATTGCTGCTAATATACATATTGCTATTGCCAGTGCTAAGTTTTTCGCAGAACGTCAAAAATTATAACAAATGGGTATATGACGGCGATAAAAACATAATAGAATATGAAATACCTGATGGAGTAAAAACAATTGCATACCGTGCTTTTGACAATTGCCCGAACCTTACCAAAATATCACTGCCGGCAACAGTTTCTGAAATCAAGGAGGAGATTTTGCACAATTGTCCATCAATGACAACGATAGAAGTCCATCCCGACAACAAGCATTTTTCCTCAATAGACGGGGTGCTATTCAATCGCGACACCACAACAATTGTCTGCTGTCCAAATACAAAGGCGACAGATGATTACATAATTCCTGAGAAAGTCACTACAATAGGAGATTGCGCCTTTTTCGGATGTAAAAACCTTACAAAAATCATAATTCCAAACCATATCCAAGAAATATGTACGTCGGCTTTTGAGGAGTGTGCCAACATCACTTCTGTTTATATCCCCGCGAGTGTCAGGGGAATAGCGAGCTGTGCGTTCAGCACCTGTTATAGCCTTCAATATTTTGAGGTTGACAAGGAAAACAAATTTTTTTCAACAATTGACGGCGTGTTGTTCAACGATGATAAAACAGAATTGATATCTTGCCCCAACAAAGTAGAATATACGATACCCGCAAACACAAGGATAATAGGACGGTATGCCTTTCAAGGCGACAAGGACTTGAAATCTTTGATTATCCCTAACAGCGTGGTGATAATAGAAGAGGGCGCGTTGTCATTTTGCAACGGTCTTTCTTCGATAACAATCCCAAATAACGTCAGGAAAATTGAAAATTCTGTTTTCTGGCACTCTGAAAACCTGTCATCAATCACAATAGAATATGGAGTTGAAAAGATAGGAGACCGAGCTTTTAAGCAATGCACTGAGCTTATCTCTATTGTTATTCCCGGCAGTGTCAAAGTGCTTGGGGAGTCGTGTTTTCAAGAATGTACCAATCTTACAAACGTAACCCTAAGCGACGGCTTGGAAATCATTGGAAAAAGTGCGTTTTTGGGTAAAAAAATACAATCCATTACAATTCCAGGAAGTGTCAAAGAGATAGGCGAATATGCTTTCCAACAATGTGAAAACCTTTCCTCAATAATTATAGAAAACGGCGTGGAAAAAATCGATGATTATGCTTTTTCGATGTGCAGCAGCCTTGATTCCGTCGTCATTCCTGGTAGTGTCAAAGAAATAAACAAAACTGTGTTTTGGAAATGTGAAAATCTAAAATCAGCAACATTACAAAATGGTGTCGAAAAAATAAAAGAATATGCATTTTACGAATGTAACAACCTTGCATCGGTAACAATTCCCAATAGCATTAAGGAGATAGAATTCAATGCGCTGCCTAATCATACATCGGTAAAAAGCAGTGGCGAGACTTCCGCCCACATTCAGTTGATATTAAACAAATGTATGTTGGATGTTTACAAGGTTAGGGAATAATACGATTCTGTACAATATTGCGTACAAAACATTGCTAATATATTGCACGACAATCAGTTTGATGATATTTATTCTTACAAATTGTACCAAGATATAATAGATTATTACAATTTGATAAGCGATTATAATAAAGTGAAATATTATTGCAAAGAAGGCATTTCAAAAGGCAATGTCGATACAGAAGATAACATCCTTGCAAAAAAGTATCAGAAAATCAAAAACTACCTTATCTTGCAACTTGCCAATACGTACATCTTTTTAAAGGAATATAACAATGCCAAAGGCATATTTATGCAATTTATTGACAATAATGGGAATTATGATTTCGGTCGTATATACGAAAAAGTAAGGTATTATGTTGATAGAGACGCTTTTACTGGCTTCTATTATTACTATTTGTTATTGAAAATGTATTATGAGTTGAACGACACTAAGCAATTAGAATCATACTCTGTTGCCGACGTGAGCGGTTATATTAATCAATATAAGCGAGAAAAAAAGTATGAATATATATATTTATTCAACGCATTGGAATATTGGTTGAAGGCAAAGCTGTTTGTCCTTGATGATTTAGAGACATCAATGTTTGAACGATATAAAAAAATATTGATAAGTGGCATCAATATATATGGAATGTATAATGCTGGTTTTGATGGTTTTATATCCACCATTGGCGATTGTTATTATCATTATAACAACATCGACTCTGCTTTCACCTATTATTCCAAATCCTTCGACTACGAACTTGCCAAATTGAAGGACAATTTTTCTTTTATGAATACCTACCAACGCCAAAATTATTGGGAGGAACATCGAAACTCGTTTGAAAATATTGTGAAAATATCCACTCAATTGCCCAACAGCGACATTGCGATAGAAATGGCTTACAATTCGCTTTTGGTGTCAAAAGGTCTTATCCTTGCATCGGAGCAAAATTTGACTTCCATTATCCTTGATTCCAAGGACGACAACCTCAAAAACAATTTCTTCGCCTTGAAAACTTACCGCATACAATTGGACACCATAAAAAACGGAAAGTCACGTGACTCAATCCGCGCTCTCGCCGAACATCTTGAAACTGACCTGATGCAACGCTCATCGCAATTTGCGGACATTGTGGGCTATATGAATGTCGATTGGCAGATGGTGAAAAAAAATCTGGGCAAAAACGACGTCGCCATCGAATTTTTCTACGACCGTGACAGCCTTTACGCCTTGGTGTTGAAAAAGGACTTTGAATCGCCGAAACTCGTTCCGCTTGGCGAATTTGATTACAGATCACCTTTCAATGGCGGCAGAAACGTTGTGGAGGGCAATTCGTATTCCACTCTTGATATTTACAATGCGGTC
>JAEEGL014130398.1_pt1 | contig 10081 bp, 13 predicted proteins | sample 9134231 | NCBI WGS metagenome assembly JAEEGL01 (sample SAMN16246548, study PRJNA631951) | gut metagenome | biome: gut microbiome; feature: rumen; material: fiber-attached | host: Bos | place: Iran: Karaj | collected 2018-10 | reverse complement strand
CTACGAACGGAGTCAAATTCCGTGATGCTACCTTTACATCATCCGAGAGTAAAACAATGACGGTTACTTTCTTTATCATTGGATTGAAATAATTACCGTCTGCCAATTCTAACTTTATCCAACTTCATAGACCTTCAGTTTAAGTGGCAATAATCTACAAAGATTTCTTAAACTCGTTCGCCACTAGAAATTTTATTCTCTCCTTAACGTGAGAATCGGACATTTCTAACCATGAGAAAGGTGACGGTATCACAACACTTCACCCACTTTATATGCTACTTATGGACTAGCATTTCCTTTCTCTTAGTCTCTCCCAACGGATTATTATTCCGCTGATAGTAGTAGTCCATCTTGGATTTGAACCAAGAACTAAAGGATTATGAGTCCTCTACTCTAACCATTGAGTTAATGGACTAAGTTATTGATGCTAGGAAGATTCGAACTTCCGACTTTCTGCTTAGAAGGCAGATACTCTAATCCACTGAGTTATAGCACCCAATTATATACTAGAGGTGAGAATCGAACTCACGATGTTCACCACAAAGGGTAAGAGATTTTAAGTCTCTTGCGTTTCAACCTAACTTCGCCACTCTAGCAAAAAAATTATGGAGCATAGATTATTTGAAAATCTACCTACTGATTAATCGTCAGCCGTTCTACCATTAAACTAATGCCCCAAAACTTAGTCGGTAAGGAGAGACTTGAACTCTCAATCCTTTCGGCACTAGATTTTGAGTCTAGCGTGTATGCCAATTCCACCACTTACCGAAGTTAGTTCTAGAAGGAGTTGAACCTTCGTTCTCCGATAGAAAGTCGGATTTGCTACCGTTGCAACACAGACCCATAATTAAAACAGTGGATGGGATTTGAACCCACAAACTTCTGAATAAAACATTCAGTGTTCTTCCATTTGAACTACCACTGTTTATTTCACAAGACTAATCGTTTAATAATTAAATAGTATCAAACATCAAACAAAATGTCAAGTCATTTTCATAAAAAATTATTTATTTTCTTTGTCGGAATCAATATTCATATAATCACTTCTATTAAAACACAAATTCAAAAGTCCACATAAATATCTCGAAAAAGTAACTATCTTATATAGACGGAAAAGGAAGAATTTTGGAGATTCTTCCTAATCCTAAACATAATTCACAAGAACGAGGTGTAAACTATGTCTATACAAAATAGTACAGTGAAAATCGAAAACGGTAAAGTGGTTTTTTCGCAAGAAATTTTAAGTTATTTTGAGAATTTAAGAAATGAAGAAAATTCAGAATGGATTGATAAATATTTTAATGTTTTGATGAAAGATGATAACATCGATGCAGAAAAATTCAATATGCATCATATACGACCTTGTTGTACTTTCAAAGATGAAGAGCATAAAAATAGAAAACAAACTCAAAAATTAGGAGATGAGTTTAATGGAAATTTAATTAAATTATCTGTTTATAATCATTTTTTGCACATTTTTATTTATGGAAAATTTTTGATATTCGAGATTTGAAAATTGCTTTTCAAAAAATGTGTGGTCAAGGAAAATACATAAATAATCTTACGGAATATGAATTAAATGATGTGGCAAGATTAAAAGAAGAATGTGCTAAGAAAAATCAAACTGAAGAAGAAAGAAAAGAATATAATAAAAAATTATATAGGAACAATATAGAAAAAATATCCAAACAACATAAAGAATGGAGAGAAAACAATAAAGATAAGATAAAAAAGTGGTATGAAAAAAATAAAGAAAAAGAATCTAAACGAAATAAAGAGTATCGCAAAAATAATAAAGATATTATATCTAAAAAAGAAAAAGAATATCGTAAAGAAAATAAAGAAATAATATCAAAAAGACGTAAAAAGTATTATGAAAATAATAAAGAAAAAATATTAAAACGAAATAAAATATATTATGAAAATAATAAAGAAAAAATAACAAAACAACAAAAAGAATGGAGAGAAAACAATAAAGAAAAACTTTTAACAAAACAAAAAGAACAATATAAAAATAATAAAATTGAAATATTAAAAAAGAATAAAGAACGGTATGAACTCAATAAAGAGAAAATATTAAAACAACAGAGAGAATATCGTAAAACCCATAAAGAAGAAACATCTGAAAAAGAAAAGAAAAGAAGTAATAGACAATGTTATGACCCAATAAAAGAAGATTTTCTTACATATGGTACATTAAAAGGAAGAAAATCTCGAAATAAAGAAATATATAAAAATATAAATCCAAGTGATTGTATAATTAAGTGATTTGTTAAATTCCCAATTATAATATTGGGAATTTTATTATTTTTCAAATTTTTGACAATAAATTTGTAAACTTAACACATTAATTGCATCTATAAAAAAACTAGGAACTAATAAAAATATCAATTGTATTATATTAGCACTAATTCCCATTATTGCTCCAATTAAATCACATAATGATTTTGCCCTATCAGTCTTATTCTCAACTTTTTCTACAGAAACTCCGCTTTCCGCATAGTCCATCAATTTGGAATTAATTTCTTTATTGCGATTATTTAATTCTTCAATTCTAATATTATTATCAGAAATTTTCTGTTGAGCAGTTGCAGTGATGCGACCTTCAATAATAACATTTTGTTTTTTCTCATTATCCCAAGCAAGAACATATTGTGTCTGTTGAAATTTAATATCTTCATTCAATAATTCAATCTGCTTTTTGTTTTCGTTCAATTCATCTTTAAGCAAATCAAATGAAAGTTTCTTTCCCTCATTCACATTATAAGTTTCTTCTATAACAGAATGACGGTCTTTATATTTTGTATAGTTTACATCAATTGAACTCAACATACTAAATCCAATAGTGCAAATTGTCGTAAACCCAAATATAAATGCACTCAACTTGTGATTATTTCTCCATGCTTTTCTCGTCATCTGTGACCCAACCAGACCATAGATAAGCATTGCGGTGGAAATAGCATAAGCAATTATTGGAGTCTGTAATCGCTGAAGATAGGTTCCTGTGAAATAAATGGAAAGAATGGAACAAACAATCATCAAAGCAATCATCAGTTTTGGATATATGAATTCAAACAAATTGAATTCACCCTTTTCCTTTTCAATCTTTGCTTTTTCTTCAACTTTTTTGGTTTCAACTACAGTTTCTACTTTCTTTGATTCAACAACTGTTTCAATTTTCGGTTCAACAATCTTTTCAACTTCATTAGATTCTACAAGTTTTTTCTGTCTTTCAGATTCAATAAATCCTTTAGGCTTTTCTGTCAATTGAATAGGATTCTTTACACGTTTAATCGGTGTAGGTGTAGAAACAACTGTTGGTTTTGTAGTATGTGTTGAACTTGATGTTGGAGCAGATTCCTTCTTTACGTTTAACGTTTTCTTCACAAGTCTTTCGCTCTGTTTAGAAAGCATATAATCATAACCGCCATTAGTATTTTTCTTGGCATTGTAAGTTTCAGAAGTCATAGACTTGAACTCATCATAAGGAATCAATACTCCATCAGAAGTAAGGATTTCATTTTTTGAATTTGGAAGATAAAAATAATTTACTCCAAGATTTTCATTTCGCCACTGTTTGACCATTTTCCCTTTAACCTCGATAATCAATATACCATATATAGTTTATTACGTCAAGCGAAATTATTAAAAAATTAACTATTTGTTTCATATGGAGGAAATATATGACAAGACAAGAGAAAAAAATATTAAGAGAAAAACAAGAATTAGAATTTTTAGAAAATAAAGAAGATTATATAAACGAATGTTTTATCAAAAACGATGATTATTATAAAATGAAAGAAATATTAGATAATTCTACAGAAAGAGGAATATCTAAAGAATTTGGATATGAATTACACCATTTTATCCCTAGAAGTTATTTTAAAAAAAAGAATAAGATTGTTATTAATAAAAATAATCTTTACAAATTAACATATCAAGAACACTTCATGGTACATTATTATGCTTATAAATGTTCTACAAAATTAATGAAAACATCAATGTGTTTAGCATTACTTCTTATGAAAAAAGTTTGTAATAAAAACACAAATGAATATGATACTATAGAATTATCAAAAATATTTGATTCTATTAAATCTGAGTTATATACAACAAAAAAGAATGATTATAAAATTCAATCATTTCAAAATAATAAAAAGAAATTGGAAGAAAAAACACAAGGTAGATTTTTATTATTGGATGTAAATTATATATATGAAGAAAGTAATACACGAATGGAATTAAAATTTAAATGTAAAAAATGTGGAAAAGAACATTTTATTAAAAGCGGTTCTCATTTTTTACAAACTGCTGAAAATTTTAAATGTGATTGTGAGAAAGGATTTAAAGAAGATGTATCTGTACTATGGTTTGGTATAAATAAAATCACAAATAAAGCAGAATGGGAAATTAGTCCTTTTTCATATACCCCTAAAATGAAAGAACGAAATGCATTCATCACTGAAAGAGAAATTTATACTCATATGCCAAAATTAAATATATGGTGGAAAAAAATAACATTAATTGATGTTCAAAAAGAAGGTTATAATTGGAAATTAAACGAAGATAAAAGGTTAAAAAGGACTAGAGATTGCTCAGATTCAATATCTGACATTTCGAAAGAATTTATAGAATTTTTTTGGAAGAGGAAAGACATTTCTGATAATTTCATTTACAAATTGACTCATCACACCACGGATGTATTTGAAAAATATTTTAAATTACCTAAACGAGAAGTTCAATTAAATAATTATCTATATAACATTAAAGGTTTCAATGAATCTTTAACGATATCTGACTGGGAAAATAAATTACAAATCAGTTGGTATAAAATACAAAAACGATATAATTGTAAACCTGTTATGAATTTTGGTGATTTTTTCATGAATATGTCTGATTTATATCAAAATAATAAATTTCTATTTGATATTATAATAGAAGTCATTCCTTTTGCAGTAAATCAAGGTATAACTGATGAAGATTTTATATGGGAACTTATCATAGATACTTATTTGCATGTTTTAGGCTACTCGGATGAGCAAATTAATGAATATATAGATATAATTAATGATGGTAAAGATATAAAAGATTTTCTTAAAGATTAAAAATATCTTCGCTATAATTTTTAAGACTATCCATGATTATCTGTTTCGGCAAAAAGTTCCAACAATAATATGAACTTGAGAATGTAATTTTATCATTTATTTTTCCATTGTTTATAAACTTCATTCTTTCTTCAAACATCAATAATTGCAAATCTTTATATTTAAACAATTGTTTGACTGCTGAATCGTTCATCCATGTATTGCTCATAATTAAAGCAAAAAGTTTATCAAATGATAATGCTCTTTCAAATATTTTTCTTTTGTTTGTAAATGGTGGATTACTTATAATACAATCCCAATGTTCACTTGGCTCATAATTATAGAAATCTTTTCCTTCTGAAATATGACTGTAAATAACTTTATTTTGTTTGCTGATTAATTTTACAAAATTACTTTCTTTCGTATCAAACGGACACCAAACTACCCAATCTTTTGGAATATATTTTAAGATAGGATAGACCCCCCCCATAGGAGTATAGCATTCGTCATTTGAACCTTTAGAATATAAAATTGATTTTGAATTTATCATTTAATTTCCTTCTTAAAATTATTATTTTCTATATATTTCAAAGTGTTAGCCATAAATTTTATAGAGAGTTTTTTAAACTGTTCGCTCTTATTACTTTTGTTTTTCCAAATCGAATCTAATGAAAGAATTTTTTCCGCTTGTTTTTCATAATCTTTATTCATCATCTCTCATCTCCAAAGAAACACTTTCCACATACACATTCATATTTCACATCACCAACTTCAATCTGATTTTCTTTAATTCCTAAATGACGTGAATAGTTTCCAAGCATAGAACCACATTTTGTACACACACCGTTTAATTTTTCAATTTCATCACACAACGGAAGAATCTGAATTGCTTCATCAAACATGTGAGCGTCAGAATCAGCAATAAGACCTGCATAATAAATATCTGTATTTGCTTTACAAATCAACAAAGTTTCCAAAAAACTACGATTATTTTTAATCATGAAAAATTCATCAATAAAAATAACATCGTACTTTTCTTTTATAATATCATTAATTGTAGCGTTGTCGAATTCTTTAATATAAATACATTCAATCTTCTTTTCATTAATAGCCTTGATTACTTTAGAATCATTTCTTGAATGTGTGATATATCCTCTATCATCAATATAAGGGCGGACAAATAAAATCTTTTTCTTCGCATAAGTACATTTAATCAAATCTCTAATTAAACTTTCAGATTTACCACTATACATCGAACCACAAAACAATTTAATCATTCTTTTTCTTCTCCTTTAGTTTTTTAAATCTTTCTCTATTTTCCAAGATTCGTTTATGAAATACAATATTCTCTTTTTCACAAATTATTTGATTTAGTAAAAGCCAAGTATTATGTTTCCACATATCTTTTCTTTCTGATTCAGTCATGAAAAAATTATCTGATTCTTTAATTTTATAAAATTTGCCGTTCTTAAAATGATACAAACCCCAACCTTGTGGAACTTCATCTTCTTTTATAAAATCGCCATTACAAACGAAATATCTTTTTTCTCCAAACCACGGATTCACTGCACGAGAGTATTTCTTTCTGTCAGCCAAAAAATCTGACCTACTCATTTTAATTTCATACAATGTACTTCTACCGCTAGAATTGAAGTCCAACACATCAGGTTTTTCAGGTATTCCTAGCATAGATACTTCAAATAACGCTACAGATGAAACAAATCTTTCGGCAGTCTTTTTACAAAGTTCGAAATGAGTCATATATTAATCCTTTATAAATAACTTTTTCTTTCCCTCAATAATCATAGAAGAGAGAATGTTTGTAAACAACTTGCACAAATAATTAAAGTCATTCTTCAAAGTTTCAACGTTGTTTCTATTAATTGATGTAAACTTACCTTTCTGATTAGCGTTAATTGTCATATAAAATGAACCAACTTCTTGTGGTAACTTTCCTATAAAATTTTCATATTCGTTTTCATTCCAAACTACAATAGACTGATTTAACGTATAAAGGATTGTTGCACATTGTTTCAAGTTCATATAATTTTTCTTTGTTTCCATCCCAATCATAAACTTTAGTAAAGCCATTGTGTTTGGAGCAATTATTTCTAAAGATGTATTTTTGTTATAAAATAATTTCATATTATCTCCTACATTTTATAAAATCAGAATAAACTTCGTTGAATTTATCAGAATATTTATTTGCTGAAATTGTCCAATAATTATCTTCAGAATATGTTCCGTTTTTAATGTTCTTCAAGTTTCCAACTCCAACATTATAGGCTTTGATTAAATCATCACCATTTTGAATTATAGAATATCTATCCCAACACATTCGAATGTATCCTAAAGATACCATGATGTTTATATCATATCTATTTTTATTATTCAAGTCTTCGAACGAAACTTTTTGATTAAACCAATCGTTATAATCTTTCAGAGCAACTTTTGTAAATTGACCCATACCCACTGCATTTTTACTTGATGTACATTCATATGTAAATCCACTTTCTATAGCAAAGAAAGACAAAGCAAACGCTAAATCAATATCATATTCTTTTGCCCAATAATTAATTGTTGCATAAACTTCTAAATAATTAACTTTACCTTTACCATATTTTTCGTGGTATTTATTCATGCATTTGATTATTTCTTGGCGATTATACGAAACTTTTTTAGAATCATAACTTAAATGATTTGCATATAAACTAAAACTTGTAATAAATAAAACAATTAATAAAAATAACTTCTTCATAGAATGATGGTAACAAATATGATATAAAATGTCAAGGTAATATTATCAAGTTAAATAACTATTTTCTTATATGGAGAGTAATATGAAGAAAAAAATTATTTATATAATCATTTTATTAATTGTAGGTGTCGTTTCCTTTTTTCTTGGAAAACATGATGCTAGAAAAACTAATCTTGAATTACAGAATGATGTAAAAACCACAATCGATAAAATGAACAAAATTCAAGAAAGAAATGAAGAATTAACTAAACTAGTTGAAAAGCAAGATACCATAATAGAAAATCTTGAAACAATAAACGAAAGTTCTACTTCACATATGCAAGCAATTAAAGAAATAAATTCATCAACTGCTGAAAAATTAAATGACTTGGAATCTTCTGCTAATTCGACAATGGGTTCAATAACTAAACTGAGAGAAAATAATAAAATATTGAGGGAACATTTTAATTCGGTTTTATCTATAACTGAGGAGGAATAATATGAAAAAGTTTTTAATATTTGCAACGCTCATTCTTTTATCATCAAAAGTTTATTGTGATGATTTTGTTAATCAAAAGTTGAACGAACAAGACGAATTGATAGACAACATCGAAGCACAAATCATAAACATGACACAGACAATTTCACTTCTCAAATTAGACAATAATGATTTGAATGAACATGTGACTGAATTGGAAATCAATAAAAATAAAATGACACGAGAAATATCATCACTTAAAAATGTAAACAAGGAATTACACACCGCTTTAAACTCCAATAAAGAAGATACCCATGAAGTAATAAGTATATTAGGTGATATGACTGAAGAAATTTCAAAAATAAATAAGCAGAAAGAATTAACCAATAAATTTATTCAGATAGCAATTCCCACAACAACTTTACCATTGATTGTGAGTGGAGTATATTTGTATTTTACAACTGATGAAAAAGACTTAGGTAAACTAATGATGATTTGTGGTAGTGGATTATTAATTGGTGGGGAATTAGTTTGGAATGGCGGAAAGTTTATATTTAAGATTTGGTAGGTGAGTTATGGATTTAGACGAAAAAGGAATATACAAGTACAATCAGAGAAAAAGAGAAATATCCCCAAATTATGTATGCTTTCCAAATTCTCTCTGCTCTGCTTGGGAAATCGTAAATCAATCAGAAGACTGTTGGAGTAATGTTCTGAATTATCATACTGAATTTAAAAGTGTTGCTGATAAGTTGACCTACTTTATGCGTTTTGAACCAATGATGCAAGAAATATACAAGTTTTACTTTCCTACGGAATATAAAAAATGGATGGAAGATAAGACTAAAGATAAATGGTTATATTCTGACAACAGTTATCCACCTAACGAAATATTCAAGGTGATGTGTGTAGGTTTCAATCTCTTTTTATCTATGAATAAAGGTGATGATTTTAAACCTATCTGTTACACGAAGAGTATGAATTTGTATGACATAAAAAAAGAAATTGCTAATGGAAAACCTGTAGTTACTTCGTTCAAATTAGGAAATATTAATGGACACTTGATGACTATAAAAGGATATGATAGAAGCAATTTTTATGTTTATGATACTTATGGATGCTCCTACTTGGAAAAATTTAAGAGTAAAGATAATGCGAAGATTTTGAGTTATAAAGAATTCAAGGAATTGGCGAAACCTACTGATTCAGAAAACAAGTTTTGTATTTGTTTTTACTAACTATTTTCTTATATAGGAGAATAATTTATGGCAACCTACCTTGAAAATTTTAGTATATCAGATTCATTTTTGGAGCGTGTAAAAGAAAGTATAGGATATCCTTTAGTTGATACCGATACAATAGGTGAACTCTTCAGTGACGATTGGATTAGAGAAAATATTTGCGGAAGAAACGCTGAAATATTTTTTAATTATTTTCCTTTAGTAACAAATATTGGTGTAAACGTAAACGGAACTTCGGAAGTTTCAGTTGACTCGCCTAAGAATACGCTAGGTATAGTCCACAGTGCTTTCGTTGAAAGCGGTGGTGGAAACAGGAATTTGATGAGCGGAAATCCATTCTTTACATCTAGCATCGTAAGTGTATCTTCAAGTATTGCAAGGAATTACGGCACACCCTATGATTACAATTCTTGGATGTTTTCTAGTTCACAACAACAGTTCTTCAATAAAGCATTACAAAATTCTAATAAGAGTTTTTATGCTTATTTTGACGAACTGAATGAAAAGATTGTAGTGAAATCGACCTTAGTTGGTACTGTTT
>JAEEGL013788241.1_pt1 | contig 10081 bp, 7 predicted proteins | sample 9134231 | NCBI WGS metagenome assembly JAEEGL01 (sample SAMN16246548, study PRJNA631951) | gut metagenome | biome: gut microbiome; feature: rumen; material: fiber-attached | host: Bos | place: Iran: Karaj | collected 2018-10 | reverse complement strand
CAAAGTGTGTGTAAAATGCTCATTTTTACTCCTTTTTTATTTGCCCAAAACAATATTTGTTGGTAATTTTGAACCCGAAAACGACACAACACTAACAAAGTGTGCATTTTTCAGCCGTAAAAAGAGAGATAGGACATGGCCAATTTTTTGCTTGACAGATTTCTAAAAAAGTCAACATTCACATCACAAGAAGATTTCGAGAAGAACTTTGAATTCGTAATTCCCGACAACTTTAACTTTGCCTACGACGTAATGGATGTCTGGGCAGAAGAAACGCCCGACCGATTGGCGTTGCTGTGGTGCAACGACAAGGGCATCGAACGTCGATTCACATTCGCCGACATACGTCGCCAGTCGAACAAGGTGGCGAGCTACCTGCTTTCGCTGGGCATCGGGAAAGGCGATTTCGTGATGCTCATCATGAAGCGTCGCTACCAGTTCTGGCTCACCATGCTGGCACTGCACAAGATAGGAGCCGTGGCCATCCCCGCCTCTTTCCTGCTCACCAAGAAAGACATTGTTTATCGCGTGAAGAGCGCAGACATCAAGGCCATTGTGGCTTGCGGCGATGAAGTGGTGTTGCGCCATGTGAACGAAGCACACGAAGAGTGGCCCGCCCTGAAGCATCGTATCAGCATTGGCCCTATTGTGCCTGAAGGATGGGACGACTACAAGGCAGGAGTGGCTGCGGCACCCGAATACGACGGTGAACGTGTCACAAAGTCGTCGGACTACTTGCTCATGTACTTCACTTCGGGCACCAGTGGACAGCCCAAGATGGTCATCCACGACCACACCTACCCTATCGGACATATCGGTACAGGAGCTTATTGGCATAACCTCCACTTGGGCAGCCTTCACCTTACCGTGGCCGACACGGGTTGGGCAAAGGCAACATGGGGGAAGATGTACGGCCAATGGATAGCAGGAGCGACTCTGTTTGTTTACGACCACGAGAAGTTCAATGCTGCTGACATCCTGACCAAAGTGGGACAGTACCGCATCACCAGCTTCTGCGCCCCTCCCACCATCTATCGCTTCATGATACGCGAAGACCTGAGCCGTTTCGACCTCAGTTCGCTCCAACACGTCACTACTGCTGGCGAGGCACTGAACTCTGCCGTTTACGATAAATTCCTCGAAATCACTGGACTGGAAATAAAGGAAGGGTTCGGGCAGTCTGAAGGCACTTGCCTCATCGGCACCACACCGTGGATGAAGACGAAGCCAGGCTCTATGGGGCGACCGATGCCTCAGTACGACATCCACCTCATCAAGGCTGACGGTACCGAGGCCAAGATAGGAGAAACTGGACAGATAGCCATCCGTACCGACCTGCACAAGCAAATTGGGCTTTTCTGCGAGTATTATCGCAATCCCGAAGAAACGCATAAATCATGGCATGATGGTTTCTACTTCACGGGCGACTTGGCCTATAAGGACGAAGACGGATACTTCTGGTTCGTAGGTCGTGCCGACGATGTCATCAAGACCTCTGGCTATCGTGTGGGACCCTTCGAAGTGGAAAGTGCGCTGATGACCCACCCTGCCGTGGTGGAATGTGCCATCACAGGTGTGCCCGACGACATCCGAGGCATGGTGGTCAAGGCAACCATCGTATTGGGCAAAGAGTGGAAAGACAAAGCAGACGAAAACCTTGTGAAGGAGTTGCAAGACCATGTGAAGAAGACCACTGCCCCCTACAAATACCCCCGTGTGGTGGAGTTTGTCGATGAGTTGCCGAAGACGCATTCTGGAAAGATTCGCCGTGTGGAAATTCGCGAGAATGATGCCGAAAAAGCAAAACAGGCGCATGTATGACCGAAGCTGATTGGATTCGTCAAGGCAAAGAGGCTTACGCTCGCCAAGACTGGAAGACCTGTCTTGATTCATACGCTGAAGCCATTAAGCTCAATCCCCAATCGGAGGCTGTAGAACTCCGCAAGATGACGATGAACATCATCGAGTTCTACTGCAAGGACAGATTTAATCCGTAATTCTAAAGAACGTAAAAGCAAAAGTAACAACAATATGGCAAAAATGAGAGGTGCCATCGTCGTGGACATCGAGCGTTGCAAGGGCTGCAACCTCTGCGCGGTGGCTTGTCCATTGAATCTTGTCACACTGAGTGCTACCGTCAATCACAGAGGCTACAACTATGCAGAACAGACCGATTGGGAAAAATGCAACGGTTGCAGCAGTTGTGCCATCGTATGCCCCGACGGTTGCATCACGGTATATAGAAAGAAGGAGGAGTAAAGAATGGACAATAAAGAGAAAGATTTTGTGTTGCTGAAAGGCAACGAGGTGATTGCCAAAGCCGCCATCCGCTACGGGTACGACGGATTCTTTGGTTACCCCATCACCCCGCAAAGTGAGGTATTGGAGACCCTTGCCGCCGATAAGCCTTGGGAGACCACGGGTATGGTGGTGCTTCAGGCTGAGAGCGAGTTGGCTTCCATCAATATGCTCTATGGTGCCGGCTGCACAGGCAAACTGGTGTTCACATCCAGTTCTTCACCTGGCGTCGCACTGATGCAGGAAGGAATCAGCTACATGTCTGCCTGCGAAATTCCAGGAGTCATCGTCAGTGTGGGGCGTGGTGGTCCTGGTCTTGGCACCATCCAACCAGGACAGGCCGACTACCATCAAGCCGTCTATGGCGGTGGCAATGGCGACTACAGAACCATTGTGCTCGCCCCCAATAGTGTACAAGAGATGGGCGATTGCATGGGCAAGGCAGCAAAGCTGACCTTCAAGTGGCGAGTTCCCGTAATTGTATTGTCCGATGGCATGATTGGTCAGATGATGGAAAAAGTAGAGCTACCCCCATTCACACCACGCCGCACCGAGGAAGAAATCGGGCAGCAGTGTCCATGGGCCACCAACGGCATCGGACTGAAACACCGTAAGTATAACTTTATGTCATCGCTGGAGTTCGACCCACAAACGATGGAAGACCGCAACCAGAAGATGGCAGACAAATATCGGCAGATTGAAGCAGAAGAGGTTGACTACGAACTGTATAAAGTGAACGAAGATACAGAGTACCTCATCGTGGCATACGGCATCTCTTCGCGTGTTAGCATGAAGGCGGTCAATCTCCTGTGTGAGGCTGGCGTGAAAATAGGTATGCTCCGCCCTAAGACGCTGTGGCCCTTCCCCAACAAAGCCATTAGCCAACTCTCTGAGCGCATCAAGTCCATCCTCTGCGTGGAACAATGTGAGGGACAGATGATTAACGATGTTCGCCTTGCCACCGAGGGTCAAGCTACAGTCTATCACTCTGGTCGTTCGGGCGGCATGGTTTCCTCGCCGATCGATGTCGTGGAGGACTTTAAGCGGATGGCTCGCGAGAACCTGAGCAAGAACTGGCCGAAAGGCTACTGGATGAAATAAGGAGGAATGACTATGACAAAAGAAGAACTAATTATACCCGAGAACAGAATATACGGCAAGCCCACCCTAATGAACGACACGCCCATGCACTACTGCCCTGGTTGCAGCCACGGCGTGGTGCATAAGTTGGTGGCCGAAATTATTGAAGAAATGGGCATGGAAGAAGATACCATCGCCATCTGTCCCGTGGGATGCGCTGTGTTCGCTTACCGCTATGTGGACATCGACTGGATTGAAGCCAGCCACGGACGTGCCCCAGCATGTGCGTCTGCCATTCGTCGTCTTTGGCCCAATAAGCTCGTCTTCACCTACCAAGGCGACGGCGACATGGCCTGCATCGGTACAGGCGAAACCATCCATGCCTTGAACCGTGGCGAGAATATCGCCATGATTTTCATCAACAATGCCATCTACGGCATGACAGGCGGACAAATGGCTCCCACCACCCTCATGGGCATGAAGACTGCCACTTGTCCCTACGGTCGCCAAGCCGACCTGCACGGTTATCCGCTCCACATCACCGACATTGCCGCTACACTCGAAGGCACTTGCTACGTGACCCGTCAAGCCGTCAACACCGTGGCCAACATCCGCAAGGCTAAGAAAGCCATTCGCCAAGCTTTCGACAACGCCCTCAACAAGCGTGGTTGCTCGCTCGTCGAGATTGTGTCCACCTGTGCCTCCGGCTGGAAGATGACACCCGAACAAGCCAACCAGTGGATGACCGACAATATGTTCCCCTACTACCCATTGGGCGACCTTAAAAACACCGTAAAACTATGACAGAAGAGATTATCATATCAGGTTTCGGAGGACAAGGAGTCCTCTCGATGGGCAAGATTCTCGCATACGCCGGCATCATGGAAGACAAGCAAGTGAGCTGGATGCCAGCCTACGGTCCAGAACAACGAGGTGGCACCGCCAACGTGACCGTCATCGTGAGCGACGACATGATTAGCTCTCCCATCGTCAGCCACTACGACACCGCCATTGTGCTCAATCAACCCTCGCTCGAAAAGTTCGAGCCTCAGGTAAAGCCAGGGGGCACCATCATTTACGATGGTCACTCCATCATCCAGCCCCCCAAGCGAGACGACATCTACATCTATCGCATCGATGCCATGGAAGAAGCCGCCCGTACAGGCAATTCCAAAGTGTTCAACATGCTGGTGCTCGGCGGATTCCTCAAGGTGCGCCCCATCGCCACCGTCGAGGACGTGGTCAGAGGTCTGCACAAGGCACTGCCCGAACGACACCATAAGCTCATCCCCATGAACGAGGAGGCCATACGCCGTGGTATGGAACTCATTCGGAAAATGAACTGACATGAATCTATTCAGAACTTTTCTAACCGCCCTATTGTTCATCCCAGCTGTCGCTTTTGCCGATGGCTGGGATGATGCGCTTTATCAGCAGATAGAGCAGAGCATCCAGCAACCACATTTCAGGGAAGCCCAGTTCCCCGTCACGAAGTACGGAGCCAAACCTTCCGCCACCGCTGCACAAAACCAGAAAGCCATCCAGCGAGCCATCGACAAATGCTCACGGACAGGCGGTGGCAGCGTCGTCGTTCCAGCTGGTCAGACTTTCCAGACAGGAGCCATCCAATTGAAAAGCGGAGTCAATCTCGTAGTGGAAGAAGGAGCGGTGCTCCAATTTGTCTTCCAGCCCGAACTCTACCCCATCGTCGAGACCTCGTGGGAGGGACTCGACTGCTACAACCTCTCACCCTGCATCTATGCCTTCCAAGCTCACGACATCGCCCTCACTGGCAAAGGCACCATTGATGGCGGCGGCACACGCGAAACGTGGTGGCCTTGGTGTGGCGCATCCAAATACGGATGGAAAGAAGGCATGGTCAGCCAGAAGAATGAGGCTCGTCCACGCCTCCTCCGCAACGGAGAAGACGGTGAGCCGATGACCGATGCGAAAGGCCGTCCCACTCCACTGCGCACCTTCACCGCCACCGATGGCCTACGTCCACAACTCGTTGGCCTCAACCAATGCCAGCGCATCCTCATCGAAGACGTGACCCTGCTGCGCTCCCCCTTCTGGGTCATCCATCCATTGAAATCTACCGATGTGACCGTCAGGCGTGTCCTTATCAACAACGACGGTCCCAACGGCGACGGCTGCGACCCTGAGTCCTGCGACCGCGTGCTCATCGAGCATTGCCACTTCAACACAGGCGACGACTGCATCGCCATCAAGAGCGGACGCAACCGCGACGGACGCACCCGAGCCATGCCCAGCCAGAACATCATTATCCGCCACTGCGAGATGAAGAACGGTCACGGCGGCGTGGTCATTGGTTCCGAAATCAGTGGAGGATGCCGCAACGTCTTTGCCCACGACTGCCAGATGGACTCTCCCCTCCTCGACCGTGTGCTCCGCATCAAGACCAACTCTTGCCGAGGCGGCATCATCGAAAACATCAACGTCCGCAACATTACCGTGGGACAATGCGGCGAGTCGGTGCTGAAAATCAACCTCGACTACGAGCACAACGAAGTCTGCTGCCGTGGCAACTACCCCACCGTGCGCCACGTGCTCATGGAGAACGTCACCTGCCAGAAGTCCCGATACGGCGTACAAATCATCGGGTTAGATGAAGACATCTACGTACACGACATCACCGTGCGCAACTGCCGCTTCGACGGGGTGCAGCAAGGCAACACCATCACAGGCAAAACCCGCGACATCACCTTCGACCGTCTCTTCATCAATGGTTCCCTCGCTCTCCAGCAGCCACCCTACAAGCACTATAGCGAATGGATGGCCTACTCCGAGATGCAGCGCACCCCCCAGAGCTACTTGCTCGACTTCTCCTCGCGCCCCAAGTGGAGCTACGTGATGGGCATCGAGTTGGAAAGCATCCTCGACACCTACCTACGCTACGGCGACCCACGCCTTTTGGATTACTGCCAAACCTACACCGACACCATGATTAACGCCCGTGGCGACATCCGTGGTTATCGACTCGAAGACTACAACCTCGACAACATCCGCACAGGACATTTTGTGGCACGGATGTATCAACAGCACCCAGAGCCGAAAAACCGCCTCGCCATGCAGCACATGATACAGCAGCTCCAACGCCAACCACGCACCGAGGCCGACGGCGTGTTTTGGCACAAAGCCATCTACGCCTACCAAGTGTGGCTCGACGGTATCTTCATGGGCCTTCCCTACCACACCCTCACCGCCTCCATGTTCCTTCCCTCGAAAGAGGCCAAGAAAATCTACGACGATGCCATCCATCAAATTGTCACCACCTACCAGCGCACCCTCGACCCCACCACGGGGCTAAACCGCCACGCTTGGGACGAAACCCGACAGATGTTCTGGGCCGACCCACAGACTGGTCTGAGCCAGCACTGCTGGGGACGCGCACAGGGATGGTTCACCATGGCACTCATCGAACTACTCGACGTGCTGCCCACCGACCATCCACGCCGAGACGAAGTGCTCCGCATCCTGCGCCAAGACCTCGATGCCATCATCCGCTGGCAAGATTCGTCGTCTGGCGTATGGTACCAAGTGATGGACGCTCCCCCAGGCAGCCCCAACCAGCAAACCCTCCCCTCCTCTTCCAGTCCGCGTCCAGCGGTTTCCCCGCAGGAAAATTACCTCGAATCCACCTGTTCCTCCATGTTCGCTTACGCCCTGCTGAAAGCCTACCGCAAGGGTTATGTCGGCGAGACCTATCGGGATGCTGGCATCAAAGCCTACCGGGGAATCCTCCGCCACTTCATCCGCGTCAACGCTGACCAGACCCTCTCCCTCACTCATTGCTGCTCCGTGGCAGGACTCGGCCCAGGCTTCAGTCCCCAAGTGCTGAAAGCCGCTCCCCAAGTGAAGGAAAACCGTCGCCGAGACGGTTCCTTCGCCTACTACCTCTCCGAACCCATCCGCGACAACGACGCCAAAGGCATTGGCCCCTTCATCTGGGCTTCTTTAGAGATGGAACAACTGGGATTCGACACCGAAACAACCCTCACGCCCATCGACCGCAAAGCCGTTGTGAACCGCAACAACCCCATCGTCAGTGCAGCCGACCCCTTGGCTGCACTCTCTGTTGGCAACGGCCACTTCGCCACCACCGTCGATGTCACAGGAATGCAGTCCTTCCCTCAAGACTATGCGGAAGGAGTGCCCCTCACCGCCATGTCCGACTGGGGATGGCACAGTTTCCCCAACACCGAGCACCTCACTCCCGAAGAGACACAGCGCGAGTTCCACTTTCCCCATCGCAACCACCCCGAAGTCTATGCTGTGGAATATAAGAAAGGGGGGCGTCCACAAGCGGCCACCCAATATTTCCGTGTCAATCCCCATCGCCTCAACCTCGGCACCATCGGGCTTCAACTCCGCAAGATGGATGGCAGCCTCATCTCACTCCATGAGCTCAGCGACCTGCACCAAGAACTGAAGATGTACGACGGTACCATCGAGTCCACCTTCACCGCCGACGGTGAACGGGTCAACGTCACCACCGCCTGTTGCCCCGACCGCGACGCCATCCTCTATCGCATCGCCACCCCCCTGCTCCGCGACCAGCGTGCCGTAGTCAGCCTCCGATTCTCCTACCCCACAGGTCGTCACGCCGACGATGCCAACGACTGGACACAACCCGAACGGCACCAATCAACCCTCATCCATACCACCGACCACTCAGCCCTCATCCAGCACACCCTCGACAGCACCACCTACTACCTCCGTCTGCAATGGGAAGGCACCGCCACTCTCGTCCAACAAGCCCCACACACCTTCCAGCTCAGCACCACCGCCCCCCTGCTCACCCTCGAAGCCCATTACCTTCCCGTGCTCGGCGGTTTCCCCGCCGAATCCTTCCACTACGACCAACAATTGCGCACCATCCAGCGCTCCTGGGCACAGTTCTGGCAGTCAGGCGGCATGGTGGACTTCTCCCGATGCACCGACCCACGCGCTCCCGAACTGGAACGTCGAGTCATCCAGTCGCTCTACCTCACGCGCATCAACTGCGCCAATAGCACCCCTCCGCAAGAAACGGGTCTCACCTACAACTCATGGTTTGGCCGCCCGCACCTCGAAATGACATGGTGGCACGCCGTCCACTTTTCGCTGTGGAACCGCCCCAACCACCTCACCACCCTACTCGACTGGTACAACCAAACCGCCTACCCCGAAGCCAAAAAAATTGCCCAACGACAAGGATTTAAGGGCATCCGCTGGATGAAGATGACCGACCCTTGGGCAGGAGAAGCACCCTCCAACACTGGCTCCTTCCTCATTTGGCAACAGCCTCACTACATCTATATGGCAGAAGAGGTTTACCGCCACCACCCCACCGCTGAAACCCTCGCCACCTACGCCCAGCAAGTGGAAGAGACCGCTGCCTTCATGGCTGATTTTGTGGCATTCAACCCTCAGACACACCACTACGACCTGCGAGGTGCCACCGCCATGCAGGAGTCCATGTCGAAAGACTTCTCCTATAACCACCCCTTCGAACTGGCCTACTGGCGTTACGGACTCGACCTTGCCCAGCAATGGCGCGAACGGCAAGGGCTGCCACGCCACCCCCAATGGGACGACATACTCCATCACCTTGCGCCCCTGCCGCAGAACGACAGCATCTACGTGGCAGGACAACCTCTCGCCCCCTTCCTCGACACCACCCAAATGTCTCCAAACACATTCTCATCCTTCGACCCCTTCGTCACGCCCGACCAGCAAGGCACCACCCGTCTGTCGGAAGCCGACTACCTACAAAAAAGCCGTTCCGACCACCCAGCCGTACTCGGAGCCTGTGCCCTCATTCCCTCTGCATACACCTCCCACACCCCGTCACCCCTCTACGACACTGACCGCATGACCCACACCCTCCGCTGGGTGATGCAGCATTGGAACTGGCCCACTACGTGGGGATGGGATTACGGCATGACCGCTATGGCTGCCGCACGACTAGGGCAGACCTCCACCGCCGTCGATGCCCTGCTCATCGACCAACCCCAAAACACGTATCTTCTTTCTGGTCACAACTTCCAGACCTCCGACCGTCTCCGTCTCTACCTTCCTGGCAACGGTGCCCTGCTTACCGCCATCGCCATGATGTGCGCCGGATGGGATGGCTGCCCCATCCCCCACAATCCAGGCTTCCCCCAAGACGGCACATGGAATGTCCGCTGGGAGGACCTGCATCGGATGCAATAAAAAAACGCACAAAACTTGAGGCAGCCTCTTGACAAATCGAAAAAAAAGTTGTAACTTTGCAACTGAAAAAGGATGGTTTCTGGGGGTGGCAACGGTTTTCCCACTTCCAAAAACCAACTTCCGATCGCAAGCTCCGATAGTACAATCGTAAGCTTCGATAGTATAATCGCAACCTTCGATAGTACAATCGTAGGTTGCGATTGCTTTTAGTACACCCGTTGACCCAGAGGAGGTAACGGCGCAGAGTCAGAGGTGGCAACGACACAGAGTCAATGGTGGTTACGACAGAAAAGGTATTTGTATTTCATTTTATATCAATAAATTACGTGTTAAACGGTAGAAAAGTGAAACCATAGATTCTATGAACAACAAAGATGACGAGCCATTAATGCAACGGACTGTCGAGGCTTTCTTTAGGGATATACTGGATTTGATGTAAAAATTCGGGGACGAAGCATACGAAAGTGCTCCGTCCCCGAATGAT
>JAEEGL013755197.1_pt1 | contig 10081 bp, 12 predicted proteins | sample 9134231 | NCBI WGS metagenome assembly JAEEGL01 (sample SAMN16246548, study PRJNA631951) | gut metagenome | biome: gut microbiome; feature: rumen; material: fiber-attached | host: Bos | place: Iran: Karaj | collected 2018-10 | reverse complement strand
GGATCTTGACCAGATAAAGCCCGTTGGGATCAATATTATAACGTCTGGTGGTCTTGTTGGGATGATCGATCATCGCCCGTACGTCTTCGAGGGTGCGTTTTCCCCTTCCCAGGTCGATGAGCGTTCCGACGATGATGCGCACCATGTTGCGTAAGAACCCGTCTCCGGTGATGCGGATCGTGAGAAGATCTCCCTTTCGGATCATCCGGCATTCACTGATCGTCCGGCGCTGATCCGGCTTTTCTTCATATGTGGACGTGGAGAACGAGGAGAAATCATGTGTTCCCGTGAAGTAGGTGCAGGCTTCCTTCATCTTTTCCAGATCGAGATCATAGAAGCACTGGTACGCCCTTCCCCGTAAGAAGACGTCGTATTCCCCGATGTTGATGAGGTATTCGTACGTCTTGGATACGGAGGAATAACGGGCGTGGAAACGGTCGGATACTTTTTTGATTTCGTTGATGTGGATGTCTTTCGGCAGGACGGAGTTGAAGGAGAACTTCAGCTTGTACGGATCGAGGATCTGATCCGTGTCGAAATGGAAGACCTGTCCCTTCGCGTGGACTCCGGCATCGGTCCTCGAGGACATGACGATGCGGATCTCTTCGCGCAGGATCTGCTTCAGCGCCCTCTCCAGTTCATCCTGAATGGCCGGACCGTTCTTCTGGGACTGGAAACCGGCGTAAGCCTTTCCGTCATAGGAACAGGTGACCTTGTATCTCACAGAACGAACCTCGAAGCGATCGAGAACGCCATGATCGCAAAGGAGATGAAAAGGAAGATGAAATCCGGGAAACGGAAGGACAGGGTGCGGTAGCGGGTCCTCTCGGCACCCGGGATATAGCCTCTGGCTTCCATGGCATCCGCCAGTTCATAGGCGCGTTCAAAGGCTACGGAGAATAGCGGGACGATCAGGGAGAGGATCGCCGTGATCTTCTCTTTCATGGAACCCTCTTCGAAGTCGACGCCGCGGGATTTCTGGGAATTCATGATGCGCATGGTCTCTTCGATGATGGTCGGGATGAAACGCAGGGCGATCGAGATCATCATGGCGACTTCATGCGTCGGGAAACGGACCGCCGTGAGCGGCTTCATCAGGTATTCAAGACCCAGCGTCAGGTCTAACGGACGGGTCGTCGAGGTCAGGATCGTCGTGATCATGATCATGAGCAGGAGCCGCGAGACGATGAACAGGGTATTGAACACCGCATCCGAATAGATGGATACCGGTCCGAGGGTCACGAGGACGTCTCCGGTACGGATGGACAGCGTGTTGATGATCGTCAGGAATATCAGCATCACGATCATCGGCTTGAACGCCGAGATCACGGAACGGATCGAGAGTTTCGATAAGAAGACCGTAAGCAGGACGAAAGCCCCGATCAGGAACAGGACGAGGCGGTTGTCCGGAACGAAGATGGCGACGATCAGAAAGACCAGCGCCAGCAATTTCGCCCGCGGATCGATGCGGTGGATGACGGAATCAAGCGGCAGGTATTTGCCGAGAACGAAGTTATTCATCGGCGCACCCCCTTCGCTGCGGCCTTTACGATCTCTTCCAGGGTGCGGTCTTCCCGTTTCACCGGGAATCCCCCATCGATCAGGGCATTCTTGAAGCGGACGATCTGCGGTTCCATGAGATTGAGTTCCGCGAGTTTTTCTTGGTCGGAGAAGAGATCGAGGGTATCGCCGTGATAGGCGACCTTCCCCTGCCTCATGACGACGGTGTCTTCCGCATACATGTAGACCATCTCGTTGTCGTGGGAGACGATGATGATCGTCTTCCCCAGTTTCCGGTTGAGCTCGATGAAAAGATCCGTCATCTCCTTGGCGCCGTGCGGATCAAGACCCGCCGTCGGTTCGTCGAGCACGATGATCTTCGGATCGATAGCCAGGATCCCGGCGATGGCGACCCGGCGTTTCTGACCGCCTGAGAGATCGAGCGGAGACTTCTGGTGGATCTCTTCCGGAATCCCCACGAGTTTGAGCGCCGCACGGGCTTTTTCCATCGCTTCGGCTTCCGGTACTCCGAAGTTCTTCGGACCGAAGGCCACATCACGCAGGATCGTCTCTTCGAATAACTGATATTCGCTGAACTGGAAAACGAGGCCTACGTCCTTACGCAGCGCCTTCAGGTTTTTATTCTTGCGTTTGGCGACGATCTTGTGGTCGAGGATCTCCAGCATTCCCTGGCTCGGAAGAAGCAGGGCGTTGAGGTGTTCGACCAGGGTGGACTTGCCGCTGCCGGTCTCTCCGATGATCGCGGTGATGACACCTTCCCGGATATCCAGATCGACCTCGTCGAGTGCTTTATGAGCGTACGGCATCCCTTCGTCGTAGTAATAGGTCAGCGACCGGAACGATATCGGCATATCTCTTCCACCATTCCTTTCCAGTCGTCTGATTTCAGATTGATCTTATTCCTGCGGAATTCTTCCTTGACACGCGCATTGAACGGGATGTCGAGACCGATCTTCCGGAGTTCCTGCGGATGAGAAAAGACTTCATCCGGGGTTCCCTGCATATAGAGCTTGCCCCTGTTGAGGACCAGACATTCGTCTGCCTGCAGGACTTCTTCGATATCGTGGGTGATCGAGATGATCGTGAAACGGTCATCGTCGTTGAGTTCGGACATGAGCTTCCGTATTTCGCTTTTTCCCTTCGGATCCAGCATCGACGTCGCTTCATCGAAGATCAGGATCTCGGGTTTCATCGCCAGGATCCCGGCGATGGCGACCCGCTGTTTCTGTCCGCCGGAGAGGTTCTGAGGTTCCTTGTCGAGGAAGGTCGAAAGCCCGACCTTGGCCGAGTATTCATTGATGATGTCATCCATCTGCCCGCTCGGAACGAGGTGGTTCTCCAGACCGAAGGCGATGTCGTCGCGTACCGTGGAACCGATAAACTGGTTGTCCGGATTCTGGAAGACGATCCCCAGTTTTTCCCGGATCTGCCGGACGTTCTCCAGGTCGAGACGGAGCCCTTCGATAGTGATCTCCCCTTCTTTCGCTTCCAGAAGTCCTGCCAGCAGTTTCGCCAGCGTGGATTTTCCGGAACCGTTATGACCGATGACCGCGGTGTACTTCCCCTTCTCGATCGCAAAAGAAACGCCGTCTACAGCGTTTTTCTTTCCGTCATAGGAATATACGAGGTCACGTACTTCGATCAGACTCATACCCAACAATTATACAAGACTTCTCTGTTTTTTGTCTAAAGCTTCGAAGGCTTCCTTAAGATCATCGATCACGAGGACGGTCTTTTCCATCGGACAGATGTCGTCCCCTTTACGGTTGATGATCCGTTCCACCAGAGTATCGTAGTGATAAGGGATCCCGTAGTGTTCAAAGAGCTCCACGGCGCTCTTCGACATCACGATCCCGTAGACTTCCTTCGCACCCGAATAGATCAGCAGCATCCCCGATGCCTTTCCGATCAGTTTGTCGGCGACGAGGCAGTCTTTGAAGAAGAAACGGTCTTTTCTCATCGGATCGAGGACCGGGAAGATCCCCGAAGCGCGGGAGGTATACTCCCCGTCCGGACCGAGGGAATATAGAGAGAAGTCTTCTGTTTTGAGTCTTTCCATCATTTTCTGAATCATGACCTCATTATAACCGATTCCGGGAAAGAAGAACCACTTTCGCTTCCTCATTTCGTGGTTTATAATAATGGTAGAAAAGAGGTAATCAAATCATGCCATTAGTAACATCAAAAGAAATGTTCGAAAAAGCGTATGCAGGCGGTTACGCCATCGGTGCCTTCAACGTCAACAACATGGAGATCATCCAGGGGATCACGGAAGCGGCAAAGGAATGCAACTCCCCGATCATCCTTCAGGTTTCCAAGGGCGCCAGAGCCTACGCAAACAGAACGTATCTTAAGAAACTCGTCGAAGCGGCCGTCGAAGAGACCGGACTGCCGATCGTTCTTCACCTCGACCACGGAGATTCCTTCGAGACCTGCAAATCCTGCATCGACGACGGATTCACCAGCGTCATGATCGACGCTTCCTCCAAGCCGTTTGAAGAAAACATCGAGATCACGAGAAAAGTCGTTGAATACGCTCATGCGAGAGGCGTCGTCGTCGAAGCCGAACTCGGTACCTTAGCCGGTGTCGAAGACGAAGTCAGCGTCTCCGCAGAAGATTCCTCCTACACGAAGCCGGAAGATGTCGAAGAGTTCGTCCGCAGAACGGGCTGTGACTCCCTGGCCATCGCCATCGGCACTTCCCATGGTGCCTACAAGTTCACGCCGGCACAGTGCACCAGAAACAAGGAAGGCATCCTCGTACCGCCGCCGCTACGCTTCGATATCCTCGAAGAAGTCTCCAAGAGACTCCCGGGCTTCCCGATCGTTCTCCATGGCGCTTCCTCCGTTCCGCAGGAATGGGTCAAGGTCATCAATGAAAACGGCGGAAACATGCCGGATGCCGTCGGTGTTCCGGAAGATCAGCTGAGACAGGCCGCCAGACTGGCTGTCTGCAAGATCAACATCGACTCCGACCTCCGTCTGACCATGACCGGTACGATCCGTCAGTACTTCAATGAACATCCGGAACACTTCGATCCGAGACAGTATCTGAAACCGGCCAGAGAGAACATCAAGAAGCTTGTCGCGCACAAGATCGTCGATGTCCTCGGTTCCGACAACAAGATCTAAACTCCTCAAGGCAGCGGAAGCTGCCTTTTTTCATGGTAGAATGAGGAAGGAGGTGTCCTATGCAGATCAAACTGAGAGAAGTCATCGAAGCCATCGATGAGACCGACAGCGAACACCGGTATTTCTACTACATCCCGGAAGAGCGGATCATCCCGAATGAGGAAGGCATCAAGGAGAAGTACCTGATCCCGCTTCCGACTCACAAGGAGATCGACGACTACGGAACGATGAGGGATTTCATCGAAGAGTGTACCGACGGAGAGGAACAGGAATGGCTCAGGGAAGCCATACGGGGAAGCGGTGCGTTCCGGCGTTTCCGCAATACTCTGGAGCGTTTCGGGCTGACCGACAGGTGGCTCTCCTATCAGCGGGAGACTCACGAAGCCATCGCTCTGGACTGGTGCGAATACTACGGGGTGGAATATCTCGACGACAAGGCGGAATATCAGCAGGAAGAAAGCGAAGAAGAAGAGATCGTCCTTCCGAAAAAGAGCGTTCCTTCCAAGCACAATTACCGCATGATCGACATCAATGAAGACAACGTCTACGGCCTGGCCTACCTCACCGTGGACTTCCGGAAGACGCTTTCCTCCTTCAAGGGGAATGCGGAGAAACCGGACGTCGACGACGCCGTGGCGGAACTGAAGCACTACCTGAAGAAAGGCTATCCGGTCTATGCGGTCAGCGACAACGGACGCTATGTCGGCTACGCGGTCTCCCGGATCGACGACGACGTAGTCTGGCTCGAGTCGCTCTACGTCCGTCCGGAATCCAGACGCAAGGGCGTGGGGAAGATGCTGCTGCAGCGCTCGGAAGCGCTGGCGAAAGAATACGGAAACGACACTCTGTACCAGTACGTCCATCCGAACAACGACGCCATGCTGAGGTTCCTGAAGGCGAACGGCTACGACGTCCTCAATCTCATCGAAATAAGAAAAGCCTACCCGGAGGAGGAACCGAAGTCCACCTATCAGATAGGCGATCATGAATATCGTTATTGAGCGGGCAGCCGCTCTTTTTTAATCGTGTCTTTGGAAGACGAGCGTCATGTGCGTCTGACCGCCATCTTTGCGATACGATCTTTCCATATAGAGAAGATCTCCGGCGACCGTGATCTCCAGCCTCTCCGGCGTGTCGCTGTCCTTCTCGGTGAACGTCATATGCCAGGAGGAGTCATAGTCCTGCAACGGCTCCGGTACGATGGTGTCCAGGACATAGGTCTTCATTTCCTCATCGGATCCATAGCGGCACAGTTCCACCTCATCGGAGAAGGCGAAATCGAACCAGTAGTACTGATCATCGTCGAATTCGTTCACGGTCTCTCCCTCGATCTGGCGGATGCTTTGCCAGTATCCCGTCAGGAAAGCCCGGATCTCTTCTTCGCTGTTTTCGACGTTTCTGCCGGTAAAGACATCCCTGCCGTCGATCCTGATGCAGGTCTCGTAGAGATTTTCCTCTTTCAGTTCCTTCCCGATCATCGTCGCAAAGCCGTTGAGAATCTCATATCCCCCTTCCGGAATGACGTCTTCATAGCTGATATTGCTGCTCTCCCTCCGGTATCCTCCGTATTCGGAATCGTCAAAGACGAGACGGATGTGGGTAGACGGTCCGTCCAGGACGATGTGTTCCTCGTCAAAAGGCAGTTTGTCCCAGACGCTGAGATTGTATTCGTCGACGTATCTGCGGCAGTTCTGAAGGATCTGCGGATCGAGATGGTAGCGGTAAACGCGGATCGGGATATAGTGGGCGGCGGAAACGCCTTTTTCTCCGATCAGATTCCCGTCTTTGTCATAGGCGATCTCGTTGTAGTACGTCTCCCCGTTCATCCCTCCCCCGTGGGAATAGAATACGTCGAGCAGTTCCCCGTGCTTCGCTTCCACGGAGTAGAGATCCTTCAGGGTGACGTCCTTGCGGAATTCCCCGTTTTTCTGATACAGGGATTTGGAAAACAGTTTCGGAAACATGATGATCCCTCCTATCGCAAGCATGGCCAGGATGACGAGCAGAATGCCTTTTTTCTTCATTTCTCTTCCTCCTCGAGCAGGACGACGCAATCCGCTTCGACGCCTTCGCCCCGGCCGATGAACCCGAGCCCTTCGCCCCGGGTGGCCTTGACGTTGACCCTCTTTGGATCGCAATGGAGGACCGAAGCGATATTGTCCCTCATCTGATCGATGTAGGGAGCCATCTTCGGCTTTTCGATCATGATCAGGGAATCGAGATTGCCGATGCGGTAACCTTGTTCCTTCATCATCCCGTAGGTCTTCTCCAGAAGGACCATAGAGGAGATCCCCTCATAGGCGGGATCTCTGTCCGGAAAATGCGTTCCGATGTCCTTGAGCCCCATGGCGCCGATGATCGCTTCGATCACCGCGTGCAGAAGAGCGTCTGCGTCGCTGTGGCCCAGCAGGCCTTTTTCATAAGGGATCTCCACGCCGCCGAGGATGAGCTTTCTTCCTTCGACGAGTTTATGGATATCCCGAGACTGTCCGATCCTCATACCGTCAACTCCCGGATGTCGTCTACGACATCCTTCCATTCCTTTTCCAGTACGTCCCTGGCCTGATGCCCGTTCGCGATCAGGATGCAGGGAACATTTACGCTTCGCGCGACGTCGAGATCATGGAGGGTATCCCCGACCATAATACATTCCTTCGGATCGCGGTCCTTCATGAAGTTCCGAATGACCGGGACCTTGCTTCGGGCATAGATGTCCGAGGTACCCAGCACGGTATCGAAATACTCACGGATCCCGAGTTCATCCAGCTGATCTTCCAGCATCCCCTGCTCCGTCGCGCTCAGCAGGACGTTCTCGATGCCCTCTTCGCGGTTTTTCCGCAAGCGTTCGATCACTCCCGGATAGAGGTGATAGAGATCGCGGTGGGCGTTGTAGATCATCACCCAGGCGTTGGCGATCTCGTCCCAGTCCTGTACCGAAAAATCAAAACCGACCCGTTCGTAATAGCGCTTTACCGGAAAGGTGAAGACGTGCGTATACTCCTCTTTGTCCAGAGGACCTCGGATGTGATAACGGGTGCAGAGTTCGTTGATGCAATAGACTCCCAGCATCACATCGTCGATGATCGTGCCGTTGAAGTCGAAGATCATGGTTTTCACAGTATCAGTGTATCATAAGACAATTCCCATGAAAAAAGACTCTTTCGAGTCTAATATTCATCTTCGTCGTTCTCCGGATCGAGGTCTTCCTCTTCCCCGTTGAACTCGTCATTGTCGTCGTCGGTCAGCTCGATCTCGCTGAGGTCGATATGGCTTTCCTCGTACTTCCGTCTCTCCTTGAGATCCCACTTGTTGTCCTTGAGGTTCACAAAGCGCGGATCAAGAGACAGGTCAGAGTAGAATTGAGCGATGGAGTCGTCTCCGCGGCCGGAGATCTTGGATACCTCGGCCCATAACTTCACGAAAGGAATGCTTCTTTTTTTCTTCGACATCACGTCATGAGCGATGTCTGTCATGGATTTTGCTGCTGCCATTCTATACTCCTGTACCTGTGATCGCCAGTGCCTTCTCGTCATCGCCGCTCAAGTACCGTAACAACAATATATCATCATTTCTTTCAAATGCAAGTACTTTTACATCGAATTGAAGGGTTCCCTCTTCCCCGGTGACCCGGATGTAGGAACGCCCGTGAAAATACAGTTCGGTGAGGTGATCGTCGTCATGCCGGAACAGCGTCAGTCCGCTCTCGTCCACAAAAACTTCATGGAAGTGATCTTCATCATCCCAGTACGAAAAATGAGACGGATCTTCCTCGTTCCGGGCATAGGAGATCAGGGTATCTCCGGTACTGACATCAGTCAGGCGGACGCAGATATCGTAACGCATAATAAATCTTATTATACAAAAGTGAAGGACCCTGTCAACCGTTACGATCAGGAGTACCGGGATATGCTATAATGGGAATCGTATGAAAAACGATATGACAGAGAAAAACGTACTGGTCATCGGCCTTGCCCGCAGCGGTATGGCCGCCATCAAACTGCTTCGTAAACTCGGTGCTTCCGTGACTGTTTCCGAACGGAAAAAACCGGAGGATCTCAAGGAACTCCCTGTCCTGAAGGAAATGGGTGTACAGGTCATCGGACAGGAACTCAGCGATCTGGAAGGCGATTATGATTTCGTCGTCAAGAACCCGGGCGTTCCTCCGGTCTCGCCGATCGTCACGTTCTTCCGTGAACGGCAGATCCCGGTCATCACCGAGATCGAACTGGCGTATCAGGTGATGAAGCCGCAGCACATCGCCGCGATCACCGGAACCAACGGAAAGACCACGACGACAGCACTGACCTATGAGATCTTCAGAAAAGCGTATGGAGAGAAGGCTCTGGTCGGCGGGAATATCGGGACGCCGCTCTGCGAGCTCGTGCTGGAACACGACCTGCTGAACGAAGAAGGATACTACATCTCCCTGGAGATTTCCAATCACCAGCTCGTCGATATCATCGACTTCCGTCCGGAAGTCTCCGTCATCATCAACCTCACTCCGGATCATATCGAGACGATGGGCTCTCTGGATAACTATTACCGCTCCAAGACCCTGGTATACAAAAACCAGAAAGAGGAAGATCTCTTCCTGCTCAATATCGACGATCCCCTCGTGGCGGAATACACCGCGAGATATCCATATCAGGCATCTGCTGCTACCTTCTCCGTCGAGAAGGATGCCGACGCCTGTATCCGGAACGGTTCTCTCTTCCTGTATGGACAGGAACTGATGCCGGTCAGTGAAGTAAAACTCGTCGGGGTCCACAATCTTCAGAACATCCTGATCTCCGCTCTGATCGCCTGGCGTTTCGGTATCTCCTACGACGCGATACGGGGCGCTGTACGCGACTTTTCCGGAGTGGAACACAGAATAGAGTTCGTTGCGGAAAAACGCGGTGTACGCTTCTATAATGACTCCAAGGCGACAAATACGGACGCGACGATCACCGCCCTCAAGTCTTTTGAGAAAAACGTGATCCTGCTGGTCGGAGGATACGAGAAGGGCCTCTCCATGGAGGTGGTCCGGAAGTATCTCGCTCCGGTCAAGGCCGTCATCGGTTTCGGAGTTGCCGGCAAGCGGATCGCCGGAGATCTCTATGAGGGATCGGTCATCGTGAAAGATCTGAAAGAAGCGCTGGATAAGGCCATGGAGATCGCGGAAGAAGGAGACGTCGTTCTGCTGTCTCCGTCGACTTCCTCCTACGACCAGTATTCCGGTTATGAAGAACGGGGAAGACATTGCAAATCGCCTGTAAGGGAATTATGACAAAACGGTATATCGGAGTCATGGACTCGGGACTGGGCGGCCTCATGGTCGTGGAAAACATACGGAAGCTGATGCCGGAAGAAGACATCCTCTTTTTCGCGGACACCAAGAACCTCCCGTATGGCGAAAAGACGAAGGAAGAACTGCGCAGGATCGCCT
>JAEEGL013665068.1_pt1 | contig 10081 bp, 9 predicted proteins | sample 9134231 | NCBI WGS metagenome assembly JAEEGL01 (sample SAMN16246548, study PRJNA631951) | gut metagenome | biome: gut microbiome; feature: rumen; material: fiber-attached | host: Bos | place: Iran: Karaj | collected 2018-10 | reverse complement strand
CTCGGCTGCGGGCACGTTCTCCGCCGGCACCACCGAGCAGTTCTTCAAGGATTTCGCCATCGACAGCAAGTATAAGAACAAGGTCCTCCTCCTTCCCGGCAAGGTGGCCGTTCTGACGGGCGAGCTGGAAGCCCGGCTCCCCGACTGGCGCATCGTGGTGGGCACCACGGAAGCCATCCAGCTGGTCCGTTTCCTGCGCGAATTCAAATAAACAGGAGATCCACCCAAATGAAACGTCTCAAAGTGAAGGACGCCGGTCAGTGCAAGGCGTGCCTCCAGTGTGCCGTCGCATGCGCATCCGCTTTTTACAAGGATTTCGACGTGGCCAAGGCCTGCATCCGCATCACCGAAAAGCCGGATAAGACCATCGCAGTCCGCTCCTGCATCCAGTGCGGAAAATGCGCCCGCAGCTGCGCTTCCGGCGCCATCACCCAGAACCCCAAGGGCGTCTACATGATCAATAAAAAGCTCTGCGTCCACTGCGGCAAGTGCGTGGAAGCGTGCCCCTTCGGTCTCATCGTGCAGACGGCTCCCGATCTGCCTCCCTCCAAGTGCATCGCCTGCGGCATCTGCGCGAAGGAATGCCCCATGGAGATCCTGGAAATCGAGGAAAAATAAGCATACCGAGCAGAACGTCCCCGCGCTGACGGCGCGGGGACGCTTTCCACTTTTCATCGAGGTTCGATATGAGTCGTTCAAAACCCGCCGCTGCCGTCCTGGCCGCCGGCGTTTGCTGGGGCGTCATCAGCCTTTTTGTCCGCGCCCTTTCCGCAGCGGGCCTTGCCCCTCTGCAGATCGCTTTTCTCCGGCTGGCCCTCTCGGCCCTGGTCTTCTTCCCCTTCCTGGCCCTGCGGGACCGTTCGAAGCTGCGCATCCGCCTGCGGGACGTCTGGATGTTCGCGGGGACCGGAATCCTCAGCCTGGTCTGCTTCTACGCCCTGTATTTTTATGCTACCATCCACAGCCAGGCCTCCGTGGCTGTGGTGCTTCTCTATACCTCTCCCGCCTTCGTGCTGGTCCTCTCCGCCCTGCTGTTCAGGGAAAAGATCACCCGCTTAAAGCTCCTCTGCCTGGGGATGACAGTGCTGGGCTGCGCCATGGTCAGCGGCGTCTTCGGAGCAAGCTACCGGCTGACGGGCCGGGTGCTGCTGGCGGGGCTGGGCTCCGGCTTCTTCTATGCCCTCTACACCATCTTCGCCCACGTCGCCCTCCGCCGCTACGATTCCATGACCGTCACCGCCTACACCTTCCTGCTGGGTGCTCTGGGCTCCCTGCCCCTGGGTCAGCCGGGGTCGGCGGCAGGCATCCTGGCAGCAAAGCCCGCCCTTCTGCTCCCCCTCCTGGGCATCGCCGTCATCAGCACGGTGCTGCCCTACTTTCTCTACACCTGGGGCCTGCAGCGGATGGACTCCGGCCGGGCCGCCATCCTGGCGGCGGTGGAGCCCCTGGTGGGGGCGGTGCTGGGCATGGCGGCCTACGGAGAACCCCACGACCCTGCCAAGCTGGCGGGCATCCTCCTTATCCTTGCCGCCATCCTCCTGCTGAACCGCCCGGAGAAACCGAAGTGAACGAATATCCCGGCGAGCGCCGGCGGATGATATTCGTTCCTCCCGGCCCGGCGCTTGCGCGTCTGCCTTTTTCTTATCCGTCCTTTTCATGACGGCGCTTGCCGTTCCCGCCGAATCATCAGCCTGCTTTCCATCATGCTTTGCCGCAAGGCATTAGGCCGTCAGCCGCTCCCCGAAAGGGGCGGCTGACGGCTTTTTCCGGGCTGCTTTTGAGGCGGCCCCGTGCTGTACGTCCCGCTGCAGCCTCAGCGGTGCAGCCGCTTTCTCCCGCTGCGGCCCGTCCGCTGCCGAATCCTTCCCTCTCCGTTCTGCGCATCCGACCTTCCGGACCTCTGGATCTGGTCCTCGACGAACTGCCGTTCCTGCATGCTGAGCTTGTCGCCGTACTCCCGGATGTACTGTTCCCACTCCTTGGCCTTCCAGTTCTGGGAGTCCGCGTATTCCGTGATCTCCTGCGCCCACTCCCGGTCCTGAACCGCCCAGTTCCTGGTCCGCTCCTCCAGATAGCGCCGGTCCTCGATGGCGTCCCGCTCGGCCCGGTAATTGCGCTCGTAGTTCCGCTGGTCCTCGTTCCAGGCGCGGCTGTAGTCCCGCTCTTCGTCGTACCTGGCGTCCTCGACGGCGTCCCGGTCGGTGTTGTATTTGAAGTTCCGGTCGGTGTTGAACTGCCCCAGCCGGTCGCGGTACTTGTCGTAGTCCTGCTGGCCGTACTGGTTGAGCCGGTCCACGCCGTTCATTTTCTTCTCGTATTCGTCCATGTAGCGGCTGTAGTCCGTCTGGTCGTAGTCATTGTAGAGGCTCGCCGCCTTGAGCTGCTGGTTCTGGTCGTCCCGGAAGCGCTGGTATTCCTCTTGGTCGAAGTTCCCCAGCTGCTCGGCCTCGGCCATCCTCTTCTGGTATTCGTCCATATACCGCTCGTAGTCCGTCTGGTCATACTGGCCGTAGCGGTCCGCCTGCTGGATCAGCCGGTCGCCCCGGTCGCGGAACTGCTGGTAGTCCTGCTGCCCGTACTGGTTGTACTGATTCGCCGCGTTCGCCTGCCGGGCCGCCTGGTCCGCGAAGCGGTTGTAGTCCTCCTGGCCGTAATTGGCATACCGGTCGGCGCCCTGGAGCATCCGGTTGGACTGGTCCTGATACCGGTTGTAGGCCTCCTGGCCGTAGCCGGCATACTGATTCGCCGCGTTCATCTCCTGGTTGTAGCGGTCCCGGAACTGGTCGTATTCCTGCTGGCCGTACTGATTGTAGCGGTCCGCCTGCTGGAGGTTCCTGCCCTGCTGGTCCGCCCAGCGGTTATATTCCCGGTCGTCAAAGCCGGCATACTGGTCGGAGATCCCCATCTGCTTCTGGTATTCCTGGAGATAGCGGTTGTAGGCGTCGTTGTAGAGCTGGGGGATCTTGTCCGAGAGCTGGGAGGCGTAGTAGTCCCCCGCCTGGGAGGCCGCCGTCATGGCGTAGCTGGAGGGCATCCCGCCGGTCATGGCCGCTGCCTGCCCCAGGGTGTCCTGGGCGGCCCGCTGGCCCTCCCGCCGGTACTGCTTCTGGTAGGCCTGCCACACCGGGTCCGTGTCGGGGTCATAGTTCCACTGCATCTCCTCGGCCCGCCGCAGGGCTTCGTCCCGCCGCTGCTGGTATTCGCTGCCGCCCCAGGTCTCCCCCGCGGCCTCCAGGGCCGCGTCCCGCTTCGCGTCATAGGGGGAGCCGTCCCAGCGCATGTTCCGGGCGTTCTCCGTGGCCTGGTCCCGGAGGGCGTCGTATTCGCTGCCCTCATAGCCCTGCATGGCTTTTTCCAGATATTCGTCCCGCGCCGCGTCGTAGGGGCTGCCTTCGTATTCCCGGAGGGAGTTTTCCAGCGCCTGGTCCCGCTTCGCGTCATAGGGGGAGCCGCCGTATTCCTGCCCGGCCTCCTGCAGCGCCCGGTCCCGCATCTCCTGATACCGGCTGCCGTTCCAGTTCATCCCCCGGGCCTCGTTGAAGGCGTCGTCCCGCTGCCGCTGATAGGGGCTGCCGCCCCAGGCCTGCGTGCCGCTTTTCGTGGCCTCGTCCCGCATCTTCTGATATGGGCTGCCGTTCCAGCTCATTCCCTGGGCCTCCGCCAGCATGGCGTCCCGCTGGGCGTCGTACTGCGAGCCGCCCCATTCCGGGGCGGAGCCGTAGTCGAAGCGGCCGAGATAGTTCTGGAAGGCGTTGGGCGTATAGCCGGTCTGTCTTCCGTCGGGCGGGCGGCGCTGTCCGGGGATGCTGAAGATTTCCGTCTTCGTCGGCTCAGTGATCACCTGCCCGTTGGGGTCCGGCGTAAAGCTCCCGGAGGGCGTGTTCCCGCCGCCCATGGGCGTACTGCCGGAATAGGGGACGTCGTTTCCCCCGACGCCGGGGGCCCGCTTGCCCTCAAGGATGGTCGCGGCGTTCTCCCCGGCGTGGTTCGCGGCCTGCTCAAGAACTTCAGGGTTCAGGTCCCCGTTTTCCCGGGCCTTCGCCGCGATATACTGGCTGTTGATGGGCATGATGGCCCCGCTGGGGTCCCGGTAGAAGCCCTCCGCCTCCAGCACGTCGTCCGGTGCGTCGGCATAGCTGTACTTCGTATACTGCCCGTCCTTGAGCTGCCAGAAGCCCTCGTCCCCGCTGTGATACCCCGCCTGGGGCCCGATGTGCTGCCCGAACTTCAGGAAGTCCACGGTGCCGCTCTTTGTGAGGGTGCCGTCCGCCGCCATGGTATAGGCGTTCCCGTCCGGAGCGTAGAAGACGGTGCCGGGGTCGTAGCCGGTCTCCCCCACCTTCCCGCCGAAGACGGGGGCGTAGCCTCCCGTGCCGTTGGCCGCGTAGAGCCAGCCGTTGATGTTCCCGTTGGCGTCGGTGAAGCTCCCCCAGTTCCCGTCCTCCCGGAATCCGTTGGTGTCCTGGTTCCAGCTCTGGTCCCCCGCGGCGTACTTCGCGCCGATGCTGTTCCAGGCCGCCTGGTCCTCGGCGCTCATGCCGCTCTTGAAGTTCGGGTCCTTCTTCTGGAAGGTGTAGTATTGCTGTCCTCCCTGCGCGGGCATCTGCGTGCCCGTCCCCGGCAGCTTCGTGCTCTGGGCGCTCCCGCCGGTGTAGGGCAGATTCTGCGCCTTCGCCTGTCCGCCGGAGTAAGGCAGGTTGCTGATCTGCGCCTGCCCGCCGGAATAAGGAAGGTTCTGGGATGCGCCCGCGGCCGCGCCCTTCGCGGAATCCGCCTGCTTGATGGCGTTCATATAGGGCGTGCTCCCCGTGAGGCCCTGGGCCGCGCTCTGCGCCGCCGCCGTCGCCCCCGTGGGAATGGCCGCCTGCGACGCGAGGGAAAGCGCCTGCGCGGCTCCCTTCGCCGCCGCCGCCTGCGGCGTCACGGACGACTGCTGGAGCTTCTTCTTCGCCTCGTCAATCGCGTTGGTGAATATCGTGTTTGCCAATGTATGCTCCCCCTTTTATGCCTGCTGCCATTCGCCGGGGTAACGCTCCACGGCGATGCTGTAGATCACCGCGCCCCCCTGCCCGGTGAGGCGCAGCTGCCAGCGGTCGCAGCGCCTCAGGATGAGGGGCACGGCGTAGGTGTCCTTTTCCGCGCCCTCGCTGCCGCCGATATACGCGGCCTCCTCGAATTCTCCCCCGTCGTAGGCGACGAGGACCCGCATGTACCAGGAGACCCTGCAGCGGATCAGCAGCCGCAGGACGCCCTTCTTCCCCTCGCTCCCCGTGAGGACCGTCTTGTAGGCCCGGGTGCTGTCCGCGAAGGTGGCCGTCCAGATCCTGGGGGCCACGGTCGTGAAGGGCAGGTACTGCCCCGGTCCCGCCAGATCGTAGCTGTACAGCCAGTTCGTTCCTTCTATGCCGCCGGGGCGATTCTGCATCATGCGGAAGTCCACGCCGTTCCACCAGAACCAGCTCCGTCCGGTCTCCGTGTGCTCCTGCTCATGCCAGGTCCCGTAGCGGGTGTCGTAGACGTAGAGGTGCCTCGCGTCCCGCTTATTCCTGTCGTAGGGCCGGACGGTCAGCTCCGTGTAGTAGCGGATGCCGTCCGTCCCCGCCACGGCGTCCAGGAGCTCGCTGCTCTCCGTTCCCAGGGCGTGGGATATCTCCTCCGGGTGGTCGCCTCCCGTCCATTCCACGACGCCCACGGGGCTGACGTAGTACAGCCGCCCGCGTATCTCCACGATGCTGCGGTCGCAGCCCGCCGCCACGCCGAAGATGTTGCTCTTCCGCAGGGTGAAGCTCCGCGGCTCGTCCCCCAGCACCTTGAATACCGCGTTTCCCTTGAAGAAGACGGGGTAGCCCTGGAAGGAGGCGCAGCCGGTGAAGTCCCCCGGCGTCCCCGTCTCCGTGGTCCAGCTGTCGGTGCTGAGCCCGTCGAAGACGTTGAAGTTCGTCCCGTCCCCCAGCTTGCTGGCGTAGATCGTGTCCCCCTTGCAGCCCCACACCCGGTTTTCGTTGACGCAGACGTAGTCCATGTCCGGGACGGTCCGGGCCACGGTGACGGGGAACAATTCCACCAGCCCGCGGATGCCGCCCAGGGTCTCGTCCGGCGTCCCCGGCGGAATGTCCAGGGGCACGGTCATGCCCTCCGCGGTGCTCTCCCCCGTCTTGTACTCCAGCGTCACCGTGTTCCTGCCCTCCTTGTAGTAGAGCAGGCCGCTGTGCGTCCAGGCTTCGCTGAGGGTGAAGGTCTTCCCCGTGTCCCCGATGGCGTAGGTCCCCGCCGCCAGCCCGCCGCTGCCGATGGAGACGGTATACCAGCCGTAGGCGAAGGTGTTCTCGTAGAAGCGCAGCTCGTCCCCGGAGATCTCCCGGATGATGACGGTCCGGTTGTTCTCCGGGTCGCTGCTGCCGGAGATGGTCACGGCGTCCCCCGCCTTGAACTTCTGCCCCCAGTTCGCCCCGGAGGCGTAGAGGGTGTTGTTCTCCGCTTCCACCCCCTGATAGGTCCCGTTCTGGAAGCGGGCGTGCTCCACGCTCTGCGAAGCCTCCATGTCCTCCAGCGCCTCGCCCCCGTCGGCCAGCATCTGCTTCGCCGGGAAGATATACAGCGCCTTCCGCGTGACGGCATAGCGGATGGCGTCCGCCGTCTCGTCCGTCACGTTCAGGGTGTTGTTGTTCGGGATAAGGCTCTCCCGAATGAATATATAGTCCCCCTGCTCCGGCCGGTACATCGCGTAGCAGTTGACCCCGTTCAGGAATACCGGCGACTGGCGGATGTTTTCGGTGGGAGCCGCGGCCCGCAGATTCGGCTCTCCGCTGGCCAGCAGGGGGTATTCCCGGCTGCTCATGTTCATGGCCTCGATCAGCTCCCCGTCCCCGGCGCTCTCGTTGAGGTTCAGCCCGCCCCACTCCGTGCGCACCTCCCGGCGGAGCTTGTCCCCGTTGGGCAGATTCGGCAAACTCATGTCATTCTCCTTCCATCATCCTGTCCAGTACCGTCGCCAGCTCGGCACGGGTCACGGGCTTGTCCGGCCCGAAGCTGCCGTCCGGGTAGCCCTTCAGCAGCCCCCGCGCCACACAGCGCCGGATTGCCTTCTCCGCCCAGTGCCCGGTGATGTCGTCGGCTTGCTCCGGCTCTTCTTTATACCGCGGACGGCAGACGGCAACGATATTGCGAACGCTTCGGTATTTCCCACAAACCATTCCACCGTTGCTTTGGTCTCCGTTGGCGTCCGTGGTGTTACCTTCTACGGTCGTAACGTAGGTCGGTTTCCCGTTTCTGTCATAATCCACATCCTGCACCAGCCCGCAATGCTCCGTGTCCTTCGTGCCGCTGAAATTCAGGATGACGATATCCCCCAGCTGCACTTCGCTCACAGGCACGGTCAGGCCCTGTTCCTTGTACCACCGCAGGAGCATCCCGCAGCTTGCCGTCTTCCTGCCGCCGAAGAAGCTCATCCGCTCCCCGGCCTGCTGAAAGACCCACCACAAAAAAGCCACGCACCAGGGCTGGCCCTGGAAAGATGGGTCATAGTCCTGCCAGTATTTTGTGCGGTTCACAGGGGTTTCGGTGTAGCCCAGCTCCCCCCGGGCGATCTCGATCACTTTGCTCAGACTCATACGCTCACCTCACAGCTTTCCGTAGATGTTGCGCACCGTCATGGACGTGAAGGACTGCGTCAGGAAGTTCAGCGTCCGTCCGCTGGCGCTGAGCCGGACGTAGCCCAGGGTCGCCCGGGCCGCCAGGGGGAAGTAGCTCCCGCTTGTCAGCACCACCGTGGGCACCGTCAGGGTGAAGCGCGACTGGGCGTTGGTGCCTCCCGCGGTCCCGAAGAGGATGAGCCAGGAGTAGTTCCCCACCTCGTCCCCCAGCGTCACCGCCGTCCCGTCCGCCGTCACATCCGCCGCCTCGGCCAGCAGGCTCGCCTGCCCCCGGACCGCCTGCCAGATGCCGCGGCTGGTCACGGGGTTCCCGGAGCCGGAGACCGGCGCGTCGTCGAAGCTGAGGGCGTCCTGCTTCCCCGCGAGGGTCTCCGTCAGCTCCGGTCCCAGGTTGTCCGCCTCCAGATGGGTCAGGAGGAATTCCAGCTCCTCCCGGAGGCGGGTGAGATAGTCCCGCAGCGGCGTCTCCGCCGCGCTTTTGGCGGGAGGCAGCGCCTCCGCCAGCACTCGGATTCCCGGCATACCGCACCTCCTCAGTTAAAGGGGAACTCTTCGTCGGGGATCAGCAGACGCCCGGTGAGGAGGAGCTTCCCCGCCTCTCCGAACTCTCCCGGCCCCAGGGTGATTCCGATCTCCCCGCCGCCCCGGTCCGCGATGGCCATGGGCAGCGGCAGTGCGCCCCGGGAGCCGAGGTCCGCTTTCTCCGCGATCACGTTGCCCGGCTCCCCGAACCACACCCGGAGGTGGCAGCCGAAGTCCAGCACCGTCCCGCTCTTGCCGGCAGAAGCTTCAATCAGCAGCTCCAGCGACATGGGGTCGTCCGGATCGGGCAGGAAGTGAAGCTCCATCGTGCCGCTGTTGTCCACGATCCAGAGCTTCGCCCCTGCGGGTATAGCCGCGCCCTGGATGGTGACGTGATACCAGCTGTCTCCGTACTCGAAGGCGTAGGTCCCGCTGGGGAGCGCCTCCTTCAGGATGAGCGTGGGGTATTCCGGCGGCGTGAAGGCCTGCGCCGTCACGATCCGTCCGGCCGCCAAGGCGCAGCCCTCCGGGACGCGGAAGACCTCCCCGTCCCCCAGCTCCGGCGAAATCTCCGCCGTGATCCTCCGGTTGCGCCGCCGGTCCGTCACGTCGTAGTCTCCGCCGAACCAGCGGTTCAGCAAGGCCCAGACCTCGTTGAATACCGCCATGGAGTTGGCGTAGCGGTCGTATTCCCCGTTGGCGTAGTGGATCATGGCCTGGAGATACCGGGGATAGAGCCGGTCGTAGGGCGCGGGGATCGCCAGCGTCCTGTCCGCGTCCCAGACGACCGGCGAGAATTCATAGGGCTGTACGAGGAAGAGCTCCGTGTAGACCTTCCCCTCGCATTCGCTGAGCCACAGGGCCTTCTGCTCCGCCGTGTAGGCGTTGGGCTCGATACTGTCGATATATGTGATGCAGTCGCTTACCGTCATTTCTTTCTCCTTTGCCGGGCCGCCCTTCGTTTGCTCTTCTTTGGCGCGAGGGAGGGTTATGCGCCCTCCCTCAGTCCTTCTTCTCCAGGTCGTCGATCCTGTGATTGGCGACCTTGATCCGCTCTTCCAGCAGGCCCGTCTTTTCCTCCAGCGCATAGGTGCGCTCGATCAGGTTGTTGTGCTTGTCCTGCTTCTTCTCCAGCTGCTCCAGCCGGTAGGCGATCAGGGCGGTCGACTTCCTGTTGGCGAAGTACGCCCCGCCCAGCGTCCCGATCAGCGCCAGCACGCCGATGATGATATCAGCGATCCAGTTCATGCCGTGCCTCCCTCATCCGCTCCGGCAGGATGTTCCATACAGCGGATATGGCGGCAGCCTGCGCCGCTGATTTCAAGGCCCTTGCCCAACCCGTCGGGACATTTCCGATTCATGGCGCCGCCCCCTCTCAGGAGGACGCAATGATCCCCGCGGCCCGCAGAGAATCCAGCAGCGCCTTGAACTCCGCTGCGGTGGGGGCGCTCCCGGCGGCGTCGGAGACGGCCGCGCCCTGCTTGACCACGCCGTAGGAGGTTTTCGTGGCCTTGGACGCGCCGCCGACAGACAGCCTGCCCGTGACCTTCAGGTCCGTAAAAACGGTGTAGTTGTACTCAGCCATGCCGCACCTCCTCAGTCGAGGTCGGTGGCCCCGCTCACGCCGGCGCAGGCAATGCCCCGCCAGTCGTGGAAGCCGGCGGTGAAGCGGGCGTAGCCCCGCCACACGTTGGCGTCGGTATTCTCGTCCACGGTGCTGCGCACATCCAGGGGCACCCGGTCCAGCCAGATCAGGCTGCCGTACTCCTGGTTGTACCTGGAGTCCATGAGGATCCAGGGGGAGGTCCCGGCGGTGATGAACTGGTTGAGATAGGGCCACACGATGACCGTCCAGCGACCAAACTGGTAGTTGAAGCCGTTGTTGGCGGTCTCCGGGTCCTTGTCCG
>JAEEGL013579420.1_pt1 | contig 10081 bp, 18 predicted proteins | sample 9134231 | NCBI WGS metagenome assembly JAEEGL01 (sample SAMN16246548, study PRJNA631951) | gut metagenome | biome: gut microbiome; feature: rumen; material: fiber-attached | host: Bos | place: Iran: Karaj | collected 2018-10 | reverse complement strand
CCTCGATGTATCCACGGGCTTCTTCTTTCGTCCGTTTTTGTTTTTCTCCTGTTGTTGTTCGGTAGTTGTACTGTGCGGCTTCCACCTGGTTGTGTGTTGGTTTTCGGTATTGCACCGTTGCTCGTTTCCTGTTTCTCATGTTGTTGTTTGGTTATGATGTAGAACGTTTGACGGCTTGCGTCTGTTACCCCATTGCTGGGTGGCTTGCTCCTCGTCTGGTTCTGTTATATCCGTTTCTCCGTTTTTTGCTACCCTTTTTCGTCATTTTCCGCTAACCATCAGTTAGCACCATGTTGGGTGCTTCCTGGTGTTGTGTGTGGTGTCCTTATGTGTGTATTGACTAGCGTGTTGGTGTTATGTTTTTTGGTTCGTTGCGTAGGAATTCTAGCACCTGTGCTTTCATCATGTCCACGCTGTCTGCTACTAGTGTGTATCCTCTCTCTCCTCGGTGGAAGCTTCGTGTTGTGGAATCTTTCCTGGTCATGGTCATTACCCGCTTGTAGCTGTAGCTCCTCTTCTGGGCTGTCAGCGTTATGTATGCGTACTGTCCAAATAGTGGGTTTCTGGCTACCGCTTCTGGTGTGTCGCAGTTTACTTTAATTACTGCTTGTGTTGGTGTTGACTCGACTAGCTCGAGTGGGCTGTTGTTCTTTTTTGTCATGGTTGTTGTTTGGTTATTGCTAAATGTTTGGCTGTTGGGTGTTTCTCCCTCTTGCTTGTCTTCATGGTATCTATTTTTCTCCGTTTTGGTAGTTGTTTTTGCGTTTTTCCGCTAACTAATGGTTAGCACCTGGTTGGGTGTTATTTGCACCCTCGCAGTTGCTCCTCCGCCTTTACGGCTTGCTGTACGGCTGTCTCCATTGCGTGTGGACCTCGTTTGCTTCGTAGTTTTCCGTCTCGTGTTTTGTGTGTGCTTGCTATTTTTACTTCTGTTCTTCGGTGTTCTTCTCCGTCTGGTGTTGTCACGATCGTTTCTGTGTAGGTGTATGGTCGTGTCCCCATGTGTCCTATTTTTGCCTTGCCTGTCCAGGTCTTTTGGGTTACTGTTGCTTCTTGTTTCATGTTGTTGTGTTGGTTATGGTTAAATGTTGTGTGGTAGTGGAGGCTGGTGTTTACCAGTCCTCCTTGTTTATTCTGTCTTCCTCTTCTGTTGCTGTTTCGTCAATCATGGCTTCCAGCTCTCGGTTGTTTATTTCGTATCGTTTCTTCGTTGTCTTCCCTACTGTTATTTCTGTTATACTTCTCTCGTGTCCGTCTTCCTCGATTCGTGCTTGCTTGATGGTTGCTAATGCTGGCTTCCCGTTGACCTCTGTTTGTGCTTCCTTGTACCGTCCCTGTGTTTTGGTGATGGTCTTCTGGTCTTGCACCGTCCTGGTTGGTTTCTTCCTTGGTGCGTGTTTCTTTTGGTCTTCCTCCGCTAGCTTGTTTAGCGTGTTTGTTAGGATCTGGGCTAGGTTGTCCCGTCCTTGTTGTTCTCTTGTTTTCATGTTGTTGTTTGTTTATGTGCTAAATGCGACCTGGGTTCTCCCCTGTGCCTGGCTCTATCTTATTCAAGAATCGGAATTTAGCTAGCGGTTTTTTGCTTTTTCCGCTAGCTTTTGGTTATCAGATGTGTCTGCGTAGCCGTCCAGCCAGTCCCTCGTTTGCTCGTTTCTTTCGCTGTGCTACTTCCTTTTGCAGGTCTTGTACCTGCTCCTGGAGGTCCTGGATGGTTTCTGCTACTTGATCTGGGTTCTTCTCCCTCTGCATTTCCGTTTCCATGTATCCTGCTACCTTGTGGGTTCGTTTTTCTCTGTCCATTGGTATGTGCTTGCAGGTGGATATAGCTCTGGTCACCCGTCGTTTCACTATTTCATCATGGTCTAGCATTGTGTGTTCTGGATTATTCGTAAAAGTTCTTGGCTTCATATACTGCCTGTTGGAGTTCTTGTACTGCTCCGCTTATTTGTTGGTAGTAGTCTTTTGCTACGTCGTCCTGCTGGTTGTCCATTTTGTCCTCCAGCATCTCCATTATCTGGATTAGCGTTGTTGTTTCTTCCTCTCCTAGGTACGCTTCCAGTTGCTCTAATTTTTGTAATTTATTCATGATTGTTACTTGGTTATGTACTAAAAGTCTCTGATTATGTTCAGGATTTCCTCCTGCATTTCGTCTGCGTAATCTCCTATTTTCGTGTCGATATGGTCTCGTGCTTCTTGTTGGGTTAGGTGTTCTCCTGTTTCTTCGTTGTCCCATGTTCATTCTTCCCGTCCGTTTCTAGGTGGGTAGAATGTTCGGTGTTCTTCAAAGTCCATTGTGGCTTTTTGCCTCATGGTTCTTTCAATTTCGTTCATGAGATTCTGTAATCTCCCTTGTTTGTATTGGTCTGCGATTTGCATGGTTGTTATTTGGTTATGTTACTAAAAGTCGTCGTCTAGTAGGTATGCGTCCTCCGCTATTTCTACGATTTTTGCTAGGCTGAGCCATTCTCTGTTCACGTAGCACCCTGATGTGAATGCGTACTCCCTTAGTTTGTTCTCGTACGCTTCTTCGATCGTTTCTCCGTCTCCGTCTGGTCCTACCTCTGGGTAGTCGATGTTGAATGCGTCACAGATTGCCTCGATGAGGGCTTGTTTCTTTTTTGTCATGTTGTTGTTTGTATATAATATAAATGTTGCTTGCAAGGGTGTGTGGTTGAACCTTATGTTGTGTGTGGTAGGTTCTCCCTGCTTGCTTGTCTGTGTTATATTTAAGATTTATGATTTTCCTACTGTTTTTTTGCATTTTGTGATAACTTTTGGTTAGCGGTTAATTTAATATTTTTCTTGAAATCTCCGTCGTATTATTTATTTTGTATTTGTCCACAAAAAATCATTTGAATTTTCTAAGTTCGTCGATGGACGGACGAGTGATCCAAGTGGACACAGCCTGTGGGTTATGGCTGAATGATGTTTGGCAGGACGGACACTTCGGTGTTCGTTTTTCTTTTTGAAAAAGGAGGAGCATTGCGTCTCCACGTATATGCTTTATCCTCCCCCGTATAAATTAAGTGATATTGGGCTGTTCGTTAATTGGCACGTCCCCCTCCAATTATATTGACCATGGCGGTCTTCTTTTTTTCTAATCTGTCCCTCTGCCTTTTGTTTTGGCGTTTCGGAATGTTTATGATCCACCCGTATGTTGTACCGTTAGTGTAGGACCATTCTGTGTATTTTTTTGACATTTCCCCTTTGTTGTATATAAATCTAGTTCTTGTATAGTTATTTGGATGTTTGATTTCTATTCTATTTTTGTATTTTCCGCTATCTTTTGGTTATCATTTTGAAATGGTAGGTTGTTTCGTTGTTGATATTTTTTCTGCGTTGTGGAATTTATGGAATGGACACTTTATCGGTTTTGATTTTCTGTGTGCGTTAGATTTTTTTAGTTGACGTACTTACCTTGTATTTTGTTATGTTTTTTTATCTCATTTCATTTTCTAGGATAGGTTTTACATAGTTGTACCGATCGTATATGTGGGTTTGATATCGCACGATGTTATATTTTACCAGTCCGTTGTCGTTTCGATAGATTTCTTCTTGCTCTGGTCATACGGTTTTGTCCATGAATATTTTGTAGTTTCTGTAGTTCCCGCTCTTTATAACATTGCAAGTATAACATTGAGGAAAGACCTGGTTTTCATCAAATCTATATTTCAGGCATCCTCTGGATCTGTAATGTCATGCCTGCATGTGTCTTCGGTAGTCTTCTGCGTTGCATGTGACACACCTACAGCATCTGATTCAGTTTTTGATGTAGCTGTTCTTTATTCTGACGTACATTGAGAAAAAGCAGTCTGCCACGTCTTTCCGTGACAGCTTGTCTTTTTTCTTTGCTTTTACTCGGGACAGGATTTTTATCCGTTCCTCTATCTTATCTGGAAGTGTTTTCTTTGTGAATAGTTTTTCATATTCCAGGATTTTTTCCTGTGGTGTTTTCTTCATGGTATTGTGGAATTATAAATTGATTGCAATATTGCTGTACGTAGTTAGGTCGTGTGGACAGTATCTTTGCTACGTTGAATGGATCTGCATGTCGTAGTGCTATTCATAGTGAGTGAACGAATGATCCTCCGTATCTTTCGAATGCTTCTGCTATTTCTGTATAGGATATCATCATTTCTTCATCTGTCTCGTCGTTCTCTAGGTATACGACCGATGTGTCGTTGTGATGGTATAGTCGCATATTTATATTATTACGGATTAAATGGTGTTCATTTGAACCATGTTATTATCATCTCGGGTGGTTTTTTCTCTTCTTCTTTATTTATGTCTTTCCCCATAATTTCTATGTATTCTTTGAGGTGTTGATTCTCTTCTCTGAGTTTTACGTTTTCCCTCACCACTCTCATGAATATTTCGTATAGAGTATCCTTTGTAGCTTTTTTCTTTATGAATTCTTCCTGTGTCATATCATCTATTTTTATCTTTCTCGTTAGTTTTTTTACGGTTTTCATTAGTATCATTCTTTGGAACTAAAATTTCATGTTATTTTTGCCTGGGACATCTCATTGATTCTCTCATCCTTTATTGCGGACGCTATCCTGATGAGTGCGTCTAGCATAGGAGTGATTTTCTTATCTATGAGTGCCTGGTTCAGGTTGTGTATAGAGATTGGTTGCTGGAGTTTTTTGTTGATTCCCTCCGATGCTGACCTGTTTGTCTTATATTCTTCTCTATCCGTTTCTCGTAGCTCGGATCTTGCTTTTTCTATGGCGTGAGCGTTGTACGCCTGTGTTTCGTTTATCTTTGCTAATTCTATGTTGATATAGAATATTGCTTTCTGGAGTTGGAACTGTTTATCATAGTCTACCATAACTTCCTCGGCTATTTTGATAGCTTTTTCTATGTATTTGGTGATTTGCTCTAGGGGCAGTTCCTGTATTTTTACGTCCATGTTTTCGGTAGTCATCGAAATAAAATTGTAGCGGTCTGCTTATTGCTCCTTTGAGCTCTGCATCTACGAACTTGATACATGTGTCACACCGCAGTTTTATGTGTTTTTCTTCTGGATCTAGTCGTTCTCAGCATCTTCTGCATCTGTGTTCTATTCGCATTGTTGGTTGCTTGTTATCTAAATAATCCTTTTCGGAACATGTTCACTATTACTGTGTCTGTTAGTGTTTGGTCCTGGTCGCACTCTGCGTCTATCACGCATTTTATTATTGCTAGTGTATCGATGATTCCGTGGTCTTCGTTACGGATCAGGTCGTACATCTTCACGATCATCTCGTCTCTGCGTTCTAGCGTTTTCTTTGTTTCGGCTAGCTCGTGAACCATTCTTCTTTTTTGTCTGTACATGTCGTCGATCTGGTTCTCTGCGTCTCTGAGTTTTTCTCTGAGGTGTTCTATTGTTTGTCCTCTTGGTGTGTAGTGAGTCATGTTGGTAATGCGTTTTCGATATAAAATTTTGCGTAGTCTTCCGCTTCTTCCATCGTTGGGAATAGTTTTTCTAGCATTGTGGATTCTCTCCAGTCTTTGTGTTTTACACGTATGCAGAATTCATTGTCGAACAGTTTCTTTTGTACTATTAGAGTTCGTCAGTTGCATCTGTACGCTACCTCCTTGACGATTCTAATTATCTGTGGTTGCTCCACCATTTCAGTTGTTTTCTTCTTTGGCATTATATCTTTAATTTGAAATAAATTAGCTGTGATAATCTATCACTACGACGATGTCGTCCTCTGCAACTGCGTCGAATAGTTTTTCTTGTTCTTCTTTCCATTCTTTTTCGTGTGGATTTCTATCTTCTTTTTTCATATCATATCGTCATACTATTCTTTCGCATGGTTCGAGGTAGAGGTTTCATTCTACATCCAGGAACATGCATCCATTTGGATATTTTTCCTTTCCTCTGTAGAATCATTCGATGTCTTTTCTACGTGCAGCTGAACAGTCTGTTTCTTCCAGCTCATCGTGTCCTCGAATGCATCCTCATTTATCAACTACTTCTCCTCATTTTTTAATTGTGAGGATTCATGTTCGTCTTCCTCCTATCTCATACCGATCGTAGAAAGCTTTATTTCTCTCGTAGGATGATATAGGATTTCCCTCTTTGTCTACGTAGCAGTCCTTTGCCTCATCGTAGTGGTGATTGTCGAAGAATTTCTCCTCACTAAATGGTTCTAAGACTTTATCAACGTCTTTGATGTCTTTTACGACAATAAATCATACATGGTGCATTTTAGATTTTTCATTTGAAGTAAAGGAATGTTAAGTGTGCGTCTCCGAATTTTTCTTTGGCGATCATGAATGTGGTTCATGCTGGTCTTCACTTTCAGGAGAAGTCAGAGACTATGTTTAGCGACCTGCTGTATTTGTATCCGTGTGTTTCTTTTCCGTGTTCCCATATACTTTCCGATCCGTGTCTTTGGTACTCTGGGAATAGAGTTTCGAGTACGTCTATTGCTGGTATCTCGTTTATCTTCTCTATTGTATCCAGATTGTCTCATCTTTTGATGATTTTGGGTTGTGGTTTTACTTTTATTATTCTCTTTGGGATCGCTTGCATGTTGAGTTTTCCCTGGATTATAGCTTCATTTACGTCTTTACATCCGTTGAGTGCATTTCTGACATCGTATAGGTGCAGTTCTGTGTATGCTATTCTACTGATGCTAACGTCTGCTGGCTCATCGTTGTCCACCAGGATGTACACGTCGTATGTTTTTTTGAGTGTTTCTATTTCTCTGATGGCATTTGGTAGGTTTCCTATCCCCTTGATTCACATCACGTTGTATCCCTTGGCGTATGGAATTATGGATAGAAAATCTATTTCTCATTCCGTAATGAGAATGTCTTTTGCTTTGTTTCGTGGTGTGTTGATGAATCGGAATCATCTTGATCATGGAACGGTCTTGGATTTTATTCCATCCTTTGGTTCTATGAATCTTTCCTGTCATCCTGTTACTCCGTTTAGGGAGTATATCGGTACGATTATTGAGTCGTTTGTGACTTTGCAATTTTTGTCGATATACTCCTTACAGAGTTTTCTTCTTTGGATGTATTCTATAACGTTAGTCATAGTGCCAATCCAATTCCGAATAAAACTACACCGATTACTATCTCTACGATAGTTTCTAGTCTCTCTCTTTTCTCCCATGCTTTCTTTTGAGCGAGATGTGCTGCTTTTCTTACAGCTTTTTTCTTCTCGATCTTTTCTGCTGTCTTGGGAGCAGATTCTAGTCTTCCTAGTCTGATAGCTAGTTTCTCTCATCGGTTTCTTACTCTCCATCTGAATGTTGTGTAGGTTACATAATCATTCGGATGTCTGATGCAATGTTCCGTGTAGAGATCTCGGTACTGTTTCTGCTTTGGCATTTTATGTTGGTTATGATATAAAGCTAGTGTGTTTATATTGGTGGGTTGGTGTAATGCAACTGTTTTTTTGCATTTTCCGATAACCTTTAGTTATCACTAGAATGGTTTTGTGTTGTTTACTATTCTATCTTTTGGATCTTCTCGGTCTTGGAATCAGCTGTATCCTAGGTCGTCTTTTAGTTGTAGGTTCACAGCTTTCATTCGATCTATGCGTCCGTTTGTGTCCATGAATTTATCTGCGTTCAGTCTTCTGGCTTTGTATATTGTTATGTTGGTATAGCTGTCATCTTCTCTCCACATTATGAGTACTGGTGATGATATTTTTTCTATTGCTGATCCGTCTGCTATGTCGTACATGCGTGGCATTCTTCATTCTCCATCCATCTGTCTGTTGAGCTGTTGCATGGCGATTATCGCTATGTTGTTTTTTGTGGCGAGTTCTTTGAGTGTAGACATGACGTTTCTCATTCTCTCTGGTTGGCTATTTCCTGGTGCTTCTATCATTCAGAGCCGATCCAGGAATACTATTTCACATCATCTCTCTGCCATCTGGTTTATTGCCATCTCCACCTGTTCTAGTGTGTAGCAGTTGTATGCTCTTACTAGGTTTTCTATTGCGAACTTGATTTCGTTTGCTCTCATCTTTATTCATTCTATTTCTCGGTCTTTGAATTTGTTTATTGTCAGAGCTGAGTGTCTTACTCTACCTATTCTACTCACGATTTTGTCTCCGATTTCTTCTTCTGTCATCTCTAGGGAGATGAATCCTACTTTGTGTTCATGGATCATGTTTAGTGCTATGTTTAGTCCGAGTGTTGTTTTTCATCATCCCGTTCTGGCACATATCGTCATGATGTTTCATTTTACTGCACCGAATATTCTTTCGTCTATGTCCTTGAATCCCGTGGGGATTATGGAGTCGTTTACCTTTCACTCTATCCTTGCTTTTAGGTCTTCCAGGTATGTTGTTGTCTCCTGGATCACGTCTTTTTGTTCCATCGGCTGTACCAGCTTTTGGAATTCTGGGAGTAGTGGAGCGATTTCATCGTACCTATTCTCTTTGATGAGTTCGGCGATGAGTTCTCCTAGGTTTTGCATGTCTGACATTTTTGTTTTCGGTTAGTATATAAAGTTAGTGTAGGAACAATGTGTTTTGGGATGGTTCTTCTTTTTTCTGGATTTCTCGTGGTCTTATTGGTGTGGTTCATTGGTATCATGACGCTATGCTTTTGTTTAGTGTGGCGATCATTCATTCGTCGCAGTTTAGTCCGTCCTTTTTTAGTTTATTTACCCATGCTGTTAGCTGTGGCTTTTTGAATTTGTGGATTTTTGGTCATGCCTTGTATTTGTCGAATACTATTGCTACATCTATCACGTCTTGGGATAGTCCATACTCTACACTAAGTTTGTTTTTGAGTATGTCGATTTCATTTTCTTTTGTAATATTAATACTTGTAATTATATCTACTCATTTTTGCGTATCCCCCCCTACTCATTTTTGCGTATCCCCCTGTGCATTTTTGCCTAGGGTTATAGTTCTTTTGTAGTTCTGATCTATCTTTACTGTTATGAATCCCTTTTCTTCTAGGGCTGACATGTTTCTTGATATCGTGCTTTTGTCTGCGTTTAGTAACTCTCCGATGTATTCGTTGGTTGCTCGGCAATATCATTTCTCTGCACACAGGCTACTGATGGTGCAATATAGGAGTTTTTGTTTGTCTGATAGTTCTTTGCTGTATAGCACGTCGTTGGGCATGAGTCCGTATCCTTGATCTAGCATGGTTACTTTTTGTTAATATATAAATCGTGGATTATGCAGATGATGCATACTGTTATGAAGAATGCTCGCATGTTGTTGTTGGGTTAGGTTATAAATCTTGTGTTATAGAAAAGCACCTTGCTAGGTCTAGTAGCAGGGTGCTTTTGGTATTTAAGCTGAACCTTTAAGTTCTTACTTAACTCTGTTGTGACATATACTAGACCTATATGTTTCTGTCCCCTATATATCCAATTTATTTTCTTTTGCAAGACTTTTTTTGTCATTTTATGATAACCATTGGTTAGCGGATTTTTCATTTTTTTGGTTGATTTTCATCCTATTTCAAGTATAAGGGTGTTGTTATCATTTATTTATTTCTTATTTAATTGCTATGAACAAGAACTTATTAAAGGCTATTGATGCTTATCGCAATGGTTGAGCCGAGCCAGGATCTATTGAATGGGATGAGCTTATGCACTATTTCCAGGACTCTTGTATAGAGTATACTATGGAAAAGCTTTACGAGAAAGGATTTAATGAAGAGGACGCTGCGGACTTTGTGAACTCTGCAGACTCCTATCCTTATTTCTGCGACTTCTTAGACATGTATTTACTTAATTAGTTTTTATTTCTTTTCTTATTATAATCATGGAAGAATTAAAGAATTTAAAGCAGAAACTCTTTGAGTTTCAAAAGTTACATCTTCGCATTGGGAAGAATGCTGAAGCTGGTGCGTGAACTAAGTTCACGTATAAGTATGCCACTCTGGATCAGATTTGGGATCACATCCAGGACAAGATGGACGAACTTGGTATAGTGGAATCTTCTGCGATCAAGTACAACGACAATCATGATGTCTTCGTCTACACTACTTTGTACAACGTGGACGACACGTCTGACACCATGTGTTCTTTATTTCCTTTGGATTCTAGTTTGTCTCCACAGGATATGGGAAAGGTTGTGACGTATGGTCGCAGGTACAACGTGGTT
>JAEEGL013516597.1_pt1 | contig 10081 bp, 6 predicted proteins | sample 9134231 | NCBI WGS metagenome assembly JAEEGL01 (sample SAMN16246548, study PRJNA631951) | gut metagenome | biome: gut microbiome; feature: rumen; material: fiber-attached | host: Bos | place: Iran: Karaj | collected 2018-10 | reverse complement strand
TTAAGAATTTAATTGGATTAATTCCAAATTCATTCCATGCTTCGTCCGGTTCAGTCCGGATAATATCATTTAACGCATAAAGATTTTTCCTTGCCTGGTTCCCATAATTACCATTTAATAGCTCTAACAGATTATAATATGCCCTTTCAGCAGCTGCTTTATTCGTGCCAGAAGTAATCAGCCAACGTATAGCGCTTGTTGCTGGTCGTAAAGATTTGAAATCAAAAGTTATTTCTTGACTAAAATCCGCTAGTAGCTGCTTTGCCGTACTAATCCCGTCAATACTCTTCTGGTATTGATACAATTTATGAATCAATTCTGTTGAATAAACATCTCGGTTATCCGAGCTAAGTTTTATTCTTGTATCAGTACTTGCCTGGTTTACATAATATTCGACATATCTCTTAATTGTAAATGCAGTATCCTGGCTTATCCCGGTTATACTAGATAATTTATAAATCGAAAGTGGCACTAGTTGCGCAATTGTATCATATCCAGCATCCTTTAACGCCTTAATACGTATTCCAGCCTTGTCTCGATTTAAATCATCTACCGGTATTCCTTGAAGAATTGTATATACTTCTGATCCCTTTTTCTTGTTAACAGCCTCTCTGATTTCCTCTTCGTACTGGCGCATAAGATCAACCGCCTGTGACAATTTTGTTCGAATTTTCTCATGTTCAGCAATTATCTTTTTTGCTTCATTTATCGAAAATGATCTTGCCATTTCTACTCCATTTTATCCGTTAATCCATTGTTCTTTCCAAGCCAGAAGTACTCATACTACAATTTCATAAAACCACACTTCATATCATGTGTTCAATTATGTGGCACTAATTCAAGTTTGTATGTCTCCGCAGAAACTATTGACCCTAAATTCTTTGCCCATTGTAAGCCAGTCCAAAAGGTCGATTCCAAATTCTTACCCAAGCATTTATATCCAAATACCATTGCTCAAAAACTATAATAATGCTGAAACTCTTTGATAATATGACAATAATCTCGAGTCTAATTCATCTATCGTCTTCAACCATTGGTCTATATTTGATGAGTTAATTGCATTTACTCGCAAAATACTCGCAATATCTGTTGCTGTAACTATCAGAATTGGGTGTCCATCTTCCACCACTTCGCTATAAGCCTGATTATCCACATAACTCGTTGTGACCATAATACCAAATTGCCTGTATCTTATTCTCGATATAAGCCGAGACATCGGTTTTACACCAACTGCAGTATCCTTCGCATAGCACTTGGCCTCTAAAGCACAATCTATTTTCAAAGGATAATTAACCTTACCTCCCGTATTGATAGAATAATATCCTAAAGCATCTCTCCCACCATCTCGCCATGGTCTTGTCAGAGAAAAATCAACGAAATGTCCATCCATTTTACTCACAATACTTGTAGCACAAGCCTCAAATCCTTGCGGATTGTTCAAGTCCTTAAGATAGTGCTTTCTAATAGTCTCAAGGCACTTCATCCCCTCGGCATCACTCTGCAATTGATCATATTTTGATGGTATTTTTAGTATCTTGGGGGCTTTCAAAGCCTCTATGCCATCCCGACCTTTCTTTATATACTTTTTCCATACATCGGGAGCATATTGCAGACTATTATTATGATCATCTATAAGGGTTTGTAACCATTTTCTTGGAATCGAATCACTCCCAGTGTTAAGAACCGTAAAATAAGCCTCATAATTCTGAAACCTATTATCATCCATCGTACGCCAAAAAGCGACTAAGTCTTTGTCCGGCGAAATCTTTGGGTTACCCGGAGCAGCTAATCCCAAAAACTTAACGTCTCTCCCAACCCCCGTTTTCTTAAAAATAAAAAACGGAGGCATATCACTCATAGGTCCATGGCCGTTTAATAACGAAAAGACATCTTCAAGCAGCTCATTGCCCTTTAATTTTGTATCAGTCAATTCCCGGCCAGGTTTACGATTATCTCCGTAATAGCGGAATATACCTGTCTCCTCATCAAGATAATCTGGCCATTCCAGTTCTCCCATTGTAGTATAAAGAATAACATAGGCCGGTTTCCCACTACCGTCTGTTCGATTGACTTTACGGAATCCACCATTAACACCACATTTAGGAAAAATATGATGTAACGGTTCATTATCAGCACTAGAACCATTCCCGCCTTTATATACACAATCGACTATTAAATCTGAACTATCAAGTTTGTCAAAAGCAACTTCCATCTCATTCCTCGCTATATCATATATACTAACTACATTTTCTGTTTAACAGAAACAAAATGCTGCCACAGCAATAATTGTTGGAACAGCAACAAACAGCAGAGTTGTCGTTAGACATCCCAGCTATATAATACTATTCAATGGGTTACTTCAAAACACTGATATCTGTTTTACTGATTTCAAATCGTTTTGTACTGATTTCATCTAATACCTTTTTCTTAATGACAAGGTTTATCGGTTCTTCCGTATATCCCTTCATTGAATATGACAAATGGATGTCCTCACTAAAATCCTCTCTCTTTAACTTGTTTTTACGCATTTCAAGAGCCTTCTTCTTTAGCACAGTATTTGAAATCCCTAACCCATCCAAATAGGCCTTGATGTGTTTCTTACTTATCAAATCCGCCGATACGTTTTCAAAATCCTCTGCAACCAGTCTGTTTATTGCGGTCGTTCTTGCTTTTTCGATCCACAACAAAAGATATTCATCTGTTTTATTTGAATCGTTTATAAACCACCCGTCAACAACGTGCCCCCGTTCCTCACTAAAATATTCAATCTCAAAGGCAAATGAATCCACAGGATTGTTGATATAGTATAATTGTGCTTTTTCATCAATATTTCGATTATCTATCAATACATCTATACCTTGTATTTGTAACTTTTTATCATAGATTCTTTCCACATACGAAAGAAGACGTTTTTCTTGGGCTCTCGAATAAAAATATCTATCCAAGAAAACACCCATTGCCTTTTCTCCCCTTGAATCCGATTCTCTTCTACTCATAATTTCACCACATCATAATGATTACTATCAAATTCTCCGATAAATCTGCTTGCTGACAAGTCTAGACATAGCATTGTCAATGTCGACCTAGCTCTTGTCATTGCAACATACAAGATATTCCGTTCAGTTTCTAAGTATTCTTCAAGTTGCTCATTTTCTATTTTAAAAGTCCTAAATGGATATATGCTGTCATCTAGATATGGTATAAATACTCTTTCAAACTCAAGCCCTTTCGACGAATGTGCTGTTACAACCTTTACACCCGGCGTAAGCAGACTCCAGTGTGCCTCTTCTTTCTTCTTTTTATCAACCACTTCATATGAAATTCCGCTCCTATAAAGCAGCCTTTTCATATCGTTTACATCAGATTCTGTTCTACATACTATGCCAATAACTTCCTTGCTACAGTCATAACCCTTAATAAGATTGATCAGATAGGTGTTTTCCTCCGCAAGCGATTTGCATCGAACTAAAATTGGCTTTTTGCCTTCTATTTCAGGAAGCACCGTTGCAGTATACTCTCCGGCGGCTTTTTTTCTGTTATACTCCATTAAATCTTCTGCAAGGCTAACTATCTGCTTGGTGCTTCTAAAAGACTTAGAGAGTATTTTAGAAGAGCGCCCAGAAATATCTATTCCAACCTCTTTCCATGTAAATGATGTTTTATATATTTTTTGGGCTACGTCTGCAGCAATCGTTAAGGATTTTCTTGAAAGAGCCTTTAGCACTTTCAATTTCCCCACTGTCATATCCTGCGCCTCATCTATCAGAACATAGTCGATTCTTTTCTCTTCAGGTATTCGATAGAGATTATCGTTCAATATCATGTATAAATCTGACCAATCATAATACCTTTCCTTACGTGCTTTTTTAACAAAGCATAAATATATCGACCAGGCAACTTCCTTGTCAGCCAAACTCAATCTGACCTGCGAACCACGTCCCTTTCTATCAGCATTAATATATTCATCTTTATTCTTAATACATTTCTCACGGATCCATCGGAACTCTTCTTCCAGAAAAGATGTGTTCATTTCGTAGAAACGATGGTTCAATTTATTAATGCTCCGATGTTCTTCCAGGCTTTCTTTTATCAGCCTGACATAGTCAGCGAATCCGCCAACTATGAATTTTCTTCCGGTTATTTTGTAATAAACACCCATACAATAGCTATCTACCGTAAGAACAGCTATCGCATCACTTCCTAGTTTTTGGCTGAGCAGGTCATCTGTGTACTTTACAAGCGAATTCGTAAAGGTGAATATTGCAACCGATTCATTCTCTTCTTTTTCTTTGTGCAGCTTAAGTGCTCGCTTTAATATCACATAGCTCTTTCCAGAACCGGCGACACCACGTATCAACAAATCTCCAGAATCAAAATTGACACAATTCTCTTGTTCTTTTGTTAATACAGCTGAATCAATGTTTTTATATTTCATATAAAGTCGTCATCCTCCTCATCATCTAACGGATTTAGACTGTATCCTGATGTGTTTTTCTGATCTTCTTGTGCCTGCGCGCTTGCTGTCTCTGCAATATGTTTCAGATCAGCTTCCGTAGAGGTTTTGCACCATAGTTTTGCTATTGCATCCCAAAAATCCTTATTCATACTGCGACACCTCTTCCCGGTACCTGTCTAAGCAAATGTTCGAATACGGGCAATAGGTACAGCTTTCTTTATCTAGGTTGTTTGGAATGACTCCAGTCTCCAGATAATCATCATCCCTCTTTCTAGCATTTTTAATCACACTATCGTTTAAAAAATGTGTTAATAATCGCTGACCCGGATACTCCACACCATCATATTCAAAAGGCTCTGGCTTGATCTGCGAATAAGCATAATCCGCTGACTGTCTCAATTCTATATGCCTCAAGAACGGAAAAAGATCATCTATCTTATCCACAATGGCATTCTTATCTAAATCGGATACGATAGACAAAGCCAGAATAAGTCTGCTCAATTCAAACGAATAATGAAACTCCGATGTGAATCTTGGCAGTCTATTGACTAAATATGAATAAATGTATCGTTTTTTGCAAAGAAGAAAATCCATTCTGACTTCTTCTGGCTCTTTTCGATCTGGAAATTCAGGTTCACTAATACACTGATGATTGTCAGAACTCTCTATAATCATTCTATAATCATCAGATTTCCCAATAATATCAATATATTTATCTTCTATACCCAATAGTTTTATGTATGGAGAAACATCTATATCCTTCTTTTCTTTACTGCAGATCCATTCAATCGACAAAATGGGGCTGTTTTCCATATTGGATATGCCCATATAGGAGAAGAAAAGATACCGATATGCTAACGGGCGGTTATCAATTACCGACCTCATACACTTAACATATTTTTTTGTTCGGTCTCTATCTTGAATCCTCAATCCCTCTAGCATTTCATAGGTTAAAGGCCAGGGGAGGGATTTGGGCTGTCCCGGAAGGCTAAATTCATCAGCAAGAACCAAATGCACTTTCTGACCATAATTACTCATCATTGCAGATTCGACCATCGAAAGAGGCATGACCATTCTATCTCTGTCCGAAGTCTCCTCATCTTGGGACTCATACTCGCTAAAATAGTCTCCTATCAACATGATAATGGCATCGCGCACTCCGCTCATAGGACATGTTATCCCCTTGGTGCTTTCATCCTTTAGTTGATAGAGCAATTCATTAGTTATCTCAACTTCATCATCCAATATTTCATCTTTATCAATATGAGATTCTATTATTCTTGTAATCCTTTGAAAATGATCATATAAATCAGTCCTGTCGCCATTTAAAAAGAGATACTCTGCATCTTCAATCAACTTAGTGAGCAGGTCTTTAAGAATTACCAGCGTCTCCTCATCTATTGTATAAATCCCTACATTATTGAAAGGATTTCCTAATAAGCTGTGCCACCTTTGAGTTCCCTTTTCACGTGATTCAAACCCACCTATGCTGTTCTTGGCCTCAATTAGCTGGTTTATCCTTTCTTCCCACTGTTCCTTCGAGTGACAACCTTTAAAATACGGTTCTAGTATGCTTATTTCATATAAATAATCACGACCATTTTCTTCATCCGAAATCAACCATCCTGAAGCAAAGCATTTATAAACATATTCATATCTCAGATCCATATTGTTTGAGAACGTATTCCACATCATATGAAGATAATTTATGTACTGCCCAACAGGATATGAGAGTAAATGCTTTTGGTTATAATATTCCGGATAATACTCTTTAAGGATTTTTTCACACCTTTTTGCATCAGGCGAATATACAGCTTCTCCTCTATCTACCGCCCCCTTAACCATTGCAGCAAAATCAAATTCCGTGTGATGTTTTATTATTTCAATGGAAAGATCATCATGTTTGCCCAAAAGCGCATTTCCAAAATGATTTTCTAAACAATAATTCTCTTGTATATTTCTAATCTCACTATTTGTATACTCTTCTGAAAAGGTTTTTTCCCATATCGAAGTGGCAAAACCATAGTTAGAGTCATGACAATTCAATAAAACAAGCTTAAAACCTGCATTTTCTAATATATCCAGTATTCGTTCCTGTATAGGTGTAATAAAATAAAACCCAACAAGATATATATTTTCTTTAATCTCACCAATCTCACTCTCTATCTTCTTTACAACATTCTCCCTCTTAGACAATTCAAAAGAAAAGGCAGATCTGAAAGACATGATTTGCTCATTTTCTACCTCAAGACTGTTCCATATTCTCTTAAAGTGTTTTAACGGAACTGAATTGTTAGCTTCAACATCATCCGGATATATATCCGCTTCAATCAAGAGCTTAATTGAATTCCACATATCCCCGGCATTTCTCCTAAGATATGTGGACACCTCCGGATTAATCTCACTATCATTGATATAATCTTCTATAACATTCCGAAGCATGACGTAATTCTTCACATCTTTAATACTGCCTTCCCATTCCGGAATGATTGCGGTTACAAATCTATGAACATCAATAACAGTGTACTCCGGATAATATGATGCCATCGCATGAGCAAGCTCTGATGTGGCAGTTATCAAAATGCCGCTTCTTAAGCTCTCGTTAAATGATGTTTCCTCTAATTTTCTTATATCTCTATAATCATATATTTCACGCATTATCCTTTTCCTCCGGGAGAAGTTCCGTCCATGATGACGGAGTTCCCCTTCTTGTGGATTTACGCTCAACAAAGCAATACAGGCCATAAATAGCCCTTGTCATAGCAACATATAATAGTCGAGTTTCTTCTTTAGCAACCTCGTCACGTTCTTCTACGATCAATTGATCATATTGGTCGTTCTTTACGTCTTCTTTCCCCCGTTCTCTATATACCCAACCGACTTTAGAGCGGTCTCTTGATACTAGGATTTCAGACCTAAATGTTTGGAAAAACGGGTCGTTCATATAAGGGATAAAAACATTATCAAATTCCAAACCTTTAGCACTGTGCACTGTATATCCCTCTACATAATCAATATCATTAACAATATCAATATCTGCAGGTTCTTCCTCTCTATCTGTCATAATTCTATTTCGTACATATCCACAAATATCAAGAAGCGAAGAAAAATCCCCGGAAAACTGGTCTGTCAACAGCTGCAATAGTTTTTTCAAATTGGCCTCATATTGGATAGTATCTATTACTGCTTGATCTATTGCTTTATCTAGCGGATAATTCTTTTGCGTCAATTCACCTCTTCTTCGAATCCCATAATTTCTTACAGGATTTATATCTTCAATCATCTCCCTCAAAACCGATATGACCGGTCTGTTTCTCAAATTCTTACGATTAGTATCCCATTTGTTTATATCTATCTGCGACAATAGAACTCCAAAAATCTTCCCTTTATCACCTTCACATTTTGAAAGAGAGTCATAGTCCACCTTTGCAGAACCATATGAACTTAAAATATAGTTATATAGATACATTGGTTCATTATCATAAAGATAAGCCTCGATCAACGCGCAAAAGTCTAAAACGGCATCTGACTCGTAGAACGAGCCTTTTTCTCTTATCAGACACACGATTTTTTCTTTTTCGCACCAACCCTTTATTGTCCTTAATTGACTATTCTTTCGAGCCAAAAAAGTTACTTTGTTATGATCCTCCTGAGCCAAAACCTTTCGAACTGCTTCAATCACCTGTTTTTCTCGGTCTTCCTCGCTGATCCGGATCTGCTTGTATACTCCATTTTCATATATCTGAGGGATTAGCTTATCACTTTTTTCTTCACTATCTTCGTATTGCAATAACCCTAGGTTGCCTTTTCCCCAAGTGCAAAAAATATCATCAAATTCCTTTAAAATATCATCAGAAGTGCGATAGTTTTTTGTTAATGTCTTTATGATAAGTCGTTTCTTTTCACTATCATTAAGCATATCCTTAAGCTTATTAAATGCTGAGTCCGTTGCGCCTCTGAATCTATAAATACTTTGCTTAACATCTCCTACCACGAAAAGATTTCCATCATAAATCCTATTAAGAATGGCTATCGTCTGAATCTGTACATTATCACTATCTTGAAACTCATCACAAAACATATAACTATAGTTTTGCGAAATATAATCTTTTAGTTCCGGCCTATAGATTACTCTACTAAGTTCATGGATAATATCTTTCATTGAGATAGCGTTATTCATATACTTTATCTCATTATATTTTTCATCAACTTCCATAAATATATCTTTAAGGCTCTTTTGGATTTTGGCTGCACTTTCATCAGCTGCACTCCCCCACTGAAGCGAAGATATCTCATCTTCTGATAGCCCATTATTATCAAGTTTTTCCCAGTATTGCAGAGCTAACTCCTCTATTTTATGAACATCTAATCCTATGACATCTCTTACCCTCTGTCTTCCTCTGTACTGCTTGTCTAACAGATCTCTCAATAGTTCTCTTTTTTCATAAATATAGCTTTTTAGCTGGATATTGGTGCCATAACCTAGCGTAGGTCCAACTTCAACTATCACCTTTTTGAAAAAAGCATGAATAGTACTTATACTTATCCGGGAGAGCTCCTCTATTCTGTCAAGGTATCGAACATCACCAGTCAGCTTATATTTCGAATCCAATGTCTTCACTAAACGGTGCCGCATATTATCCGTTGCTTTATTCGTAAACGTGATCATAGCAACCTTTGAGAAATCAAAGTTCTCATCTACATGCATCAGATACATTATGCGATCTATCATTACATGTGTCTTTCCGGTCCCCGCACCAGCCTCAACAATAAGATTGTGCATATGATCACTGTGTTCAATTACATACTGTTCCAGATTAAAGCGCGGATCACCTTTTTCCAGTTTTTCTAGGATTGACATATTGTCTTCAATGTTTATCCCATCAATAATGGTAAGCTCAATGCCATTAGCATTATCCAATATCCTTGCAAACCCGGATTCGCAAAAAACCTGTATTTCATCTGTACTTTCTATTCTCTGATTACAGAACCAAATGACTTTTTTTCCATCATTCAATAAGGTCAGTACATCTTCATACGACCATGTTCCACCTGCTATTAAAATAGAATACTTGATATCTGAACTACTGACTTGTCCCATCACCGAAGTATTCCTTTCTCAAATACCTTATTTCATCAATCTGTGTGCCATAAGGAGATCCTTCTTTTCTTGTATCATCATTTGTATAATCACCCACAAATGAAAGATAGTTGTATCCACCCTCTAGTTTGAATTTTTCATCACAAAGAACCAATTTGTAATGGATATTATCACGTTTTATCGACAGCAAATCCTTGTATTCACTAAAGACTTCTCGTAGATAGTTCGCAACTTGATCTGACCTGTTGCTCCTCGACAAATTATATTCAGATGAATCCGGGGTCAATCCATATATGATTTTGATCTTCACGCCTCTGTCAAACGCAGATTTCATCAACCCGACAAACCTGTCATTGACAACGCCAAAATTCATCCACGGGCATATAATGTCAATCTCATCTTCTGCAATGATAAATGATTTTAAAAACATTTTTCGTATTTGCTCATTCTTTAAATGTAATGGTGGTGGGTCATCTGGCCGTGTCAATTCATCATATATAGCGTTCTTGTTATGTACTTCGATA
>JAEEGL012734280.1_pt1 | contig 10081 bp, 8 predicted proteins | sample 9134231 | NCBI WGS metagenome assembly JAEEGL01 (sample SAMN16246548, study PRJNA631951) | gut metagenome | biome: gut microbiome; feature: rumen; material: fiber-attached | host: Bos | place: Iran: Karaj | collected 2018-10 | reverse complement strand
TCTCGGTGAACGTATCGAAGCCGGGCATAACGAAGGGCCAGCACTGGCACCACTCCAAGACCGAGAAGTTCATCGTCGTGAGCGGCGAAGCGCTGATACAGCTGCGAAAGATCGATCCGTTCGCGGGCAAGGCGTCCGGAACGGAAGCAGGTCGGGCCGCGGCGGGCGGAGACGTGATCGAATTCCGCGTGAGCGGCGAAAGACCGCAGGTCGTGGATATGATCCCGGGCTACACGCACAACATAATCAATCTGAGCGATACGGACGACCTTGTGACGCTGATGTGGGCGAGCGAGGTGTTCGATCCTGACAGGCCGGATACTTTTTCGGAAACGGTCTGATAAACGGCGGGCGCCGTAAGGTTTCGGCCGGCACGTGCCGGGAGACGGGCGCCGAACTGCTTCAGCCGGCGGCGGAGAGCCACGGGAGGTACAGAATGAAAAAACTCAAGTTAATGACTATCGTTGGCACGAGGCCGGAGGTAATCCGCCTCTCCGAGACGATCAAGGCGTGCGACCGATACTTCGACCACGTGCTGGTCCACACCGGCCAGAACTGGGATTATACGCTGAACAAGGTGTTCTTTGAGGAACTGTCGCTCAGGGAGCCGGACTACTATCTCGAAAGCGTGGGACGCGATCTCGGCGAAACGATCGGAAATATAATCGCGAAATCCTACTCGATCATGCAGAGAGAGGCTCCGGACGCGCTGCTCGTGCTCGGCGACACCAACTCCGCGCTCTGCGCTATAAGCGCCAAGAGGCTCAAGATTCCCGTATTCCACATGGAAGCGGGCAACCGCTGCTTTGACCAGAACGTGCCGGAGGAGATCAACCGCAAGATCGTGGACCACATCTCCGACATCAATCTGCCGTACACGGAGCACAGCCGCCGCTATCTTCTGAGCGAGGGCTTCCGCAAGGAGCACATAATAGTCACGGGCTCGCCGATGCGCGAAGTCATCGAGGCGAATATGGAGAGCATCGTAAAGAGCGACGTGCTCGAAAGACTCGGCCTGGAGCCTGAGAAATACATACTTCTCAGCGCGCACCGCGAGGAGAACATCGACAACGAGGAGAACTTCATCTCGCTCATGACCGCGATCAACAACGTGGCGAAGAAGTATCAGATGCCGGTGATCTATTCGACGCATCCGCGCAGCAGAAAGACTATCGAGAAGCGCGGCTTCGAGTTCGACCCGCTCGTGCGGAGCATGGAACCGCTCGGATTCTTCGACTACAACAAGCTGCAGATGAACGCGTTCTGCGTGCTCTCGGACAGCGGCACTCTTTCCGAGGAGAGCAATATGCTCGTGTTCCCGGCGGTGCTGATACGCACTTCCACAGAGCGGCCTGAGGTCCTCGACGCGGGCACTATGGTGATCGGCGGCATCACTACCGAGGACATCGAAGAGGCTGTGGATCTCGCAGTAACGCTGTTCAACGACGATCCGGAGCACCAGACGCCGGCCGACTACATGGACGGCAACGTTTCCACCAAGGTCGTGAAGATCATCCAGAGCTACACCAAGATAATCAACAAGGTGGTCTGGGGAAAATAAGGCGGAGCCGGCGGCGACGAACGGCTCAGGCCGCGATGCCGTACCGACGGCACGGGACGACCGCGGGACCGGCGGAAGAAGATAAAAGCTTATGAATGTTTTATTCCTGATGATAATACCGACGGAGATAAAGCGCGCGCCTAGCCTGTACACGGAGCTCATGGAGGAGTTCCGCGACAGGGGGCACAGCGTGTACGTCGCCGTCATAGACGAAAAGCGCAGCGGCGGGCAGACGCGCGTGGAGACCGAGGAAGGGATCCGCATACTGCACGTTCGCACCGGCAATATGTTCAACGTCAATCCGATCGAAAAGGGCCTTACGACTGTGTCGCTGGGCTCGATTTTCCGTAAGGCGGTCGACAGACACCTCGGGGACGTGAAATTCGATCTGGTGCTGATGCCTACGCCGCCGATAACGTTCGCGCCGGTTATGGCGTATCTGAAGAAGCGCGACGGCGCGGCCGCGTATCTCATCCTGCGCGACATATTCCCGCAGAACGCGAGGGATCTCGGCATGATGGGCAGCGGGGCGCTGTTCTCGTATTTCCGCAAAAAAGAAAAGGAAATGTACGCGGCGGCGGACTATATCGGCTGCATGAGCCGCGGAAACATAGATTACGTGCTCAGGGAGAATCCGGAGGCGGATCCGGCGAAGTTCGAGATACTGGCGAACTGGATCAGAGTGCCGGAAAAGACCGCAGGCGCCGGGGCGGAAAAGCCTGAGAACGCGGCCGATACGGCGGCCGGCGGCGTCGACTACAAGAAGAAATACGGGCTGGACGGAAAGTTCGTGTGCGTGTTCGGCGGCAACATCGGCTGGCCGCAGGAGCTCGAATTTCTGATCGAGCTCGCCGATTCGGTGCGGGAGCGCGGCGACATACGCTTCCTGATAATCGGCAAGGGCATCAAAAAGCCCGCGATCGAGGCGCTCGCGAAGGAGAAGGGGCTGGAAAACGTCATCTTCATGGACCACATGCCTCGGGCGGACTACGACGGGCTTGTGGCGCAGTGCGACGCGGGACTGATAAACCTCGACCGCCGCTTCACCATCCCGAACATACCTTCGAAGACGACGGGATACTGGCTGGCGGGGCTGCCGATACTGGCGTCGATCGACAAAAACACCGACTACGGTTCGATACTTGACGAGGCCGGCGGCGGGCTCTGGAGCGTCACCGGCGATCTCGAAAGCTACAGGAAAAATCTTCTCGCGCTGGCGGACGACCCGGCGGGAGCGAAGGCGATGGGCGCGCGCGGCAGGAAGTATCTGGAGGAAAACCTTACGGTCGAAAATGCCTGCGATATAATTCTCAGGCATTTCGAATAGCAGCCCGGGCCGGCAACGCGCGCGTCGTGCGGCCGGAAGGGACGATAAAAAGAGGAACGATGGAAGACAGGATATTTGTACCGAATGAAGAATTTGATCTCGAGCAGTTCAGGGCGTTCGCGGGGCTTCAAAAGGAGCAGGTGACCGAACTGCTCCGCTGCATCGACGCGAGGCTCAGACGATACGAGGCGGGAGAGGACATAAGCGGAGGCGGCTATCTCGAGGGGCGCGTCGGAATCGTTTTCGACGGCGAAGTCATCGCGGCAGACGCCGCGGGGAAGGAGTACGTTCTCGGCAGGGATACCTTCTTCGGAAAGAGCTTTTTTGAAAAGGACGAGGAGCCCGTATTCGTATCGTACCGCGCGGCAGGCGACTGCGCGGTGCTTTCCATGAGCTACGAGCATATGATAACGCCGTGCTGGTTCTGCTGCTATTACCACAGCAGGCTCGCGTTCATGATGCCGGACGTCAATATCGAACAGAACGAGCGGTACGGCATCTGATGAGCAGGACTACGAGAAGCAATCTGCTGCTTCTTCTGGCGGCGTTCATATGGGGCCTTTCGTTCGCGGGGCAGAAGGCCGGAGCGGATTACGTCGGCGCGTTCACGTTCAACGGCTTTAGGTGCCTGATGGCGGGCGTCGTGCTGATACCGGTAGCGCTGATACTCCAGCGCGCGAGGCTTAAGAAGGCGGCGGAGACTAATTCCGCGGCGGAATACACGCCGTGGACCAACAGGAACCTTCTGGTCGGCGGGGTGCTCTGCGGAGTCATACTGACTCTCGCGACGTCGCTCCAGCAGTTCGGCATCGCCTACACTACGGCGGGCAAGGCCGGGTTCTTTACGGCTATGTATATGATCTACGTGCCGCTCATCGGCATCGCGGCGAAGCGCTTTCCGAAGGCGCGGATATGGATCGCCGTGGCGCTGGCGGTGTGCGGCATGTATCTGATGAATATAAAGGCGGGCGAGTTCTCGCTGAACAGGGGCGACGTGCTCGTGTTCCTGTGCGGACTCGTGTTCGCGGCGCACATAATCGTGATCTCGATATTCTCGCCGCTGGTCGATGGCGTCAAGCTCTCATGCGTGCAGTTTTTCGTGGCGTCGGTAATCTCGATACCGCTCGCGTTCGCGACGGAGGTCATAACGGCCGACGCGATGCTTATCGCGCTGCCGGCGATGCTCTACGTGGGCATAATGTCGGGAGGCGCGGGCTACACGCTCCAGATAGTGGCGCAGAGGGACGCCGATCCCGCCATAGCGTCGCTTCTGATGAGCATGGAATCGGTGTTCGCGCTGGTCGGAGGCGCGATAGTGCTCGGCGAGAGGATGAGCGTGCCGGAATCGGTTGGCTGCGCGCTGATGTTCGCGGCGATCATTATTTCGCAGCTGCCGGACAGGCGGCTCAGGAGCTGAAGAGGCGAAGCGGGACGGGCGCTCCGAAGACCCGCCGCGCGTGATTAAGAGTACGTGTAATATGAACGGGACCGACGAACTCAGAAACATACTGAAAGAAATGAAAAGCGCCGCGATCGCGTTTTCGGGCGGAGTGGACAGCACGTATCTGCTGGCCGAGGCGCTCGACGTTCTCGGAAAGGAGAACGTGCTGGCGGTGATCGCTTCGGGCGCGCAGTTCGCGCCGGATGAAACGCGCGAAGCGCTGGATTTCTGCGGGACAAACGGAGTGCGTTTCGCGGAGGCGCCGCTCGGCGACGACGTATTTGACATATTCGGACATAATCCGCCCGACAGGTGCTATATCTGCAAGAAAGAGCTGTTCGGGCAGCTTGCGGAGAGGGCGGAGGAGCTCGGGACGGCGGCCGGGAAGGCGTTCGTCCTGTGCGACGGCACGAACGCCTCGGATCTCGGCGACTACAGGCCCGGCAGGCGGGCTCTCGCCGAGCTGGGGATAAGGAGCCCGCTGGCCGAGGCGGGCCTCACAAAGGCCGAGATCCGCGCCGCGCTCCGCGCGCGCGCGGCCGCCGGGAACACAACGATCGTTATACCGGACGGGATCTGGGACAAGCCGGCGTTCGCGTGTCTGGCTTCCCGCGTGCCGTACGGCGAGCGGATAACCGCCGAAAAGCTCAAAGCCGTGTACGCGGTCGAGAGCGAGCTCAGAGAGCTCGGATTCACCCAGTACCGCTGCAGGGCGCGTCTGGCGGGCGCTGCAGGCGGCGGAAAGAACGGCTCCGGCCTCGTCGCCGGCATCGAAGTGCTCCCTGAAGAAATGACAAAGCTTACGGACGCCAACCGCGCGAGGATAGCCGCGGCCGCGAAGAAGGCGGGCTTTTCCGAGTGCGTCTTCGACCCCGAAGGGTACCGCATGGGGCGTTTGAACGAGGAGATTTAATTGCTTTTTTCGTCGATAATATTTGTCACGGGCTTTCTGCCCGCGGTCATACTGATATATTATCTTCTGCTCCGGCGAAGCCGCCCGGCGCAGAACGTGTTCCTGCTCATCGCGAGCCTCGCGTTCTACGCCTACGGAGAGCCGTGGTTCGTGCTGGTCATGATCGCTTCGATCATCGCGAATTGGGCCTTCGGACTGGCGGTCGCGCGCATCCGGGAACGCGGCGGCAGCGCCCGTCCTGTGCTGATCGCGTCGCTCGTGTTCAACCTCGCCATCATATTCGTATTCAAGTATCTCACTTTCACGATCGAAAACGTCGGGCTGCTTCTCGGGACGCGCTTCATGCTCCCGGAAATACTGCTCCCGATCGGAATCTCGTTCTTTACGTTCCAGGCGATCTCGTACGTTGTCGACGTTTACCGCGGCACAGCGGAGGTACAGAAGAACCCGCTTTACGTTGGGCTCTACATATCGTTCTTCCCGCAGCTGATCGCGGGCCCGATCGTGCGCTACAACACCGTGGCGGAACAGATCGTCGGCCGCACGGAAACGTGGGAGCTCTTCACCGAGGGCGTTACGCGCTTCATCATCGGATTCTGCAAGAAGATCCTGCTCGCGAACAACTTCGCGCTCGTCGCGGACGCGTGCTTCAAGGCGTCGGCTGACGGCGAGCCGGAGATGACGGTAGCGCTGGCGTGGCTCGGCGCGATAACTTACACGCTTCAGATCTACTTTGACTTTTCGGGTTACTCGGACATGGCAATCGGCCTCGGCCGCATGTTCGGCTTCAGGTTCACCGAGAACTTCAGGTATCCGTACATATCGAAGTCGGCATCGGAATTCTGGCGCAGATGGCACATCTCGCTCGGCTCGTGGTTCAGGGATTACGTGTACATCCCGCTCGGCGGCAGCAGGGTCGCTCCGGACCGTGTCATGATGAATCTTCTCGTCGTCTGGTTCCTGACCGGCCTCTGGCACGGCGCGAACTGGACGTTTATCTGCTGGGGCATGCTCTACTGCGTACTTATAACGGCTGAGAAGGTGAACAATTTCGAGCATTCGAAGTGTCCGGACGCCGTAAAGCACATATACACGCTGTTCTTCGTGATGCTGGGCTGGGTGCTCTTCAGGGCGGAGACGATGGGCGACGCGATAACTTACATCCAGACGATGTTCGGCGCGGGCGGAGTGCCGCTGATCAACGCAAAGGTCACAACGGCGCTCGCGGAGAACGCGTTCTTCCTGTTCTTCGGCGTGCTCTTCTCGATGCCGGTCGCGAAGAATATTTCGAAGGCGCTCGCAAAGCGCGGATTCGGAAAGAAGCCGGCGTGGGCGGCGCTCTCGACGGCAGTGCTGATGATACTGTTCCTCGTATCGATATCGTATCTTGTAAAAGGCGCGTACAATCCGTTCATTTATTTCAATTTTTAGCGGACGGAAGCGCGCGGCGGGTATAACATAAAGTGATAAGACAGTTTGTTCAGAAACTGAAGAATGATCCGCAGAGATCGGCGACCGCTATAGCGTTCATCGTCGTGATAGTCGTGATGATGGCGTTCATGATCTCGCAGGCCGGCGGCATACTGGAGGACGCGCTCGACACGTACCACGACGAAGTCATGCCGGGAACACCGGTATCGGAGCGGCTCGAGGGCGCGATCGACGCCGTGGAGAAGCAGGTCGACGACCGCGTCGCGTTCAAGGACGCGTTCAACGAGCTGTTCGGCACCGCGCACGCCTTCATGAACAAGAAGACGATCCGCGACTACAACTACGGCAGCCTGTACAAGACGAAGTACGGGCAGATAACGTATAAGGTCAAGCGCAAGAACATGACCGAATACATCCGGAACATTTCGGAGCTCGCGGGGCGCATCGAGGGAGCGGGCATACCGTTCGTGTACGTTACCGCGCCGTTCAAGCTTCCGGCGGACGAGCAGCAGCTGCCGCCGTCGTACGTCGATTATTCGAACCTGAACAACGACATATTTATCGAAAAGATAACGGAGCGCGGCATAAAGAGCTTCGACCTGAGGCCGCTGATGCGGGAGTCGGGGCTCTCGCAGAACGAGCTGTTCTTCAACACCGACCACCACTGGACGATTCCGGCGGCCTTCTACGCGACGGGCCGGCTGGAGGAATACCTGAACGAAACGTTCGGATTCGGCATCGATGAGAAATACCGCGATCCGGCGAACTACACGTTCACGACGTACGAGAAGTCCTACATCGGCTCGATGGGGCGGCGCGTCGGAAGAGTCTACGGCGGAGTCGACGATTTCACGCTTGTGACGCCTGATTTCGAAACGAATATAACGCTCAGCGAGACGGACTACGGCGCGACAACAGTATACGAGGGCTCGTTCGAGGACTCTGTGCTTAAGCTCGAAGAGTATATCGAGCCGAAGGAGCTTACGACGAACCGCTACGCCGTATACCACGGCGACAACACGGTGCTCGTCTTTAAGAACAACCTCGTCGACAACGGCAAAAAGATACTGATGATCAAGGATTCGTTCGGGATCCCGGTCTACTCGTTCCTGTCGCTCGGAGTGAGCGAGGTCTGCGCGATCGACATGCGGCTCTTCGAGGAGGACGCCGCGAGCTTCGCGATAGAGTACGACCCGGACGTCGTGCTCGTGTTCTACAACTCGGACAGCCTGAGCCGCGACATGTTCAGGTTCAAGGAGAAGGACCTCTACTGATGCCGCCCGGAGCGGCCGGAGGAAAAACGGAAGGCAATACTATGGCTGAAAAAAGGGTTTCACAGATACATCTCATACGCCACGGCGTGACCGAGGGCAATATAAAGTCGTGGTTCTACGGTTCGATCGATATACCGCTCACGCCTGACGGGATGGAGCACATCTCGAATCTGGTGACGCTCGGGATTTACCCGGAGGCGGACGAGACAGAAACGCGGGCCGCGGCGGACATGTATACGTCGGGCATGCTGCGCGCGAACCAGACGTACGCGCTGATCTACGGCGACAGGCCGCACAAGGAGCTCCCGCTGCTGCGCGAGTTCAGGTACGGGGAATTCGAGGGCAAGAGCTACGACGAGCTCATTTCGCGCGAGGATTTCAGGTCCTGGATAGAGGCGAAGGATATGTCGCCTCAGGCGCCGGGAGGCGACAGCTCGGCGTCGTTCCTGGAACGCGTGAGCGGAGGCTGGGAGGAGCTTCTGGGATACCACAGGTTCAAGGAGCTTTCGGTCCGCCACTCCGGAAAAGAAGCGCATTCGATCGTCGTTTGCCACGGCGGCGTGATTTCGGCTATAATGAGACTGTCGTTCCCGGAAAAGAAATTCGACCGGTTCAGGATCGTCCCGATGCCGGGAAGAGGCTATACTCTGATCCTGGAGAACGGCAGGCCTGTTGATTACGAAAAGATATGAGCGGAGCCGGACCGCGGCCAGGGCCGGACGCCCTGCGGCGCGCCGGCCTGAAAACATGCGGCGCGCGTGCGGACGCGCCGGCAGATCATACGCATTGACACAAGGAGACTGACATGGCTGAGAGAGATCTTAAAAAACTGCAGAACGGCAGCGACATACGCGGAGTGGCGTACGGCGAAAACGCGAATCTCGACGACGCGGCGGCCGCGCTGCTCTCATACGGATATATCAGATGGCTGTGCGAAAAGACGGGAAAGGCGCCTTCGGATCTCACGGTATCCGTCGGGCGCGACCCGAGAATAACGGGTGAGAAGCTCGCGGGAATACTCTGCCGCGTGTTCAGCTGCATGGGCGCGCGCGTGCTCGACTGCGGCCTCGCGTCGACGCCTGCCATGTTCATGTCGACCGTTTTCGAAGGATTCGGCTGCGACGGCGCGGTGATGATAACGGCGAGCCACCTTCCGTTCGAGCGCAACGGGTTCAAGTATTTCGACAGGGACGGCGGACTGGACAAGCCTGACATCTCGAAGATCATTGAGATCGCGTCGGGAGACGAGGCCGGAAAGGCAGCGGCGCTTATTTCGGAAGCTGCATGCGGATCGTGCCGCGGAAGCGGCGCGGCGGGCGGTTCGTGCGCCGGGTTAAACGGCATCGCGTGCGGAACGGTCGAAAAATCAGATCTGATGGCCGCGTACTGCGCGCATCTCAGAAAGCTGATAACGGACGGCGCGGGAGCGGGAGATAAGCCGCTCGAAGGCCTTAAGATAGTCGTGGACGCCGGAAACGGCGGAGGCGGATTCTACGCGAAGGACGTGCTCGCGCCGCTCGGCGCGGACGTCAGCGCGAGCCAGTTCCTGGAGCCTGACGGCATGTTCCCGAACCACGCTCCGAACCCTGAAGACGCGGCGGCAATGCGCGCGATCAGTTCGAAGGTGCTCGAAGCGGGCGCGGATTTCGGACTGATCTTCGACACCGACGTGGACAGGGCGGCGGCGGTCGACGGCGCCGGAAGGGAGATCGCGAGGAACGGGATCGTCGCAATGGCGGCGTGCCTCGTGGCGGAGGACCATCCCGGCACGACGATAGTTACGGACAGCATCACCAGCGACCAGCTCCACGAATTCCTCGAGGGCACGCTGGGACTGAAGCACCACCGCTTCAAGCGCGGATACAAGAACGTGATCAACGAGGCGAAGCGCCTGAACGCCGAGGGCGTAGAGACGCATCTCGCGATCGAAACGTCGGGCCACGCGGCGCTCATGGAGAACTACTTCCTCGACGACGGCGCGTATCTCGCCACGAAGATCGTGATCAAGGCCGCGAAGCTCAGAGCCGAGGGCAGAAAGCTCGACAGCGTCATAGCGGATCTCGCGGAGCCGCTGGAGGCGAAGGAGGCGCGCTGCCCTATAACGTGCGCCGATTTCGGACCTGTTGGCGACGGC
>JAEEGL012606580.1_pt1 | contig 10081 bp, 7 predicted proteins | sample 9134231 | NCBI WGS metagenome assembly JAEEGL01 (sample SAMN16246548, study PRJNA631951) | gut metagenome | biome: gut microbiome; feature: rumen; material: fiber-attached | host: Bos | place: Iran: Karaj | collected 2018-10 | reverse complement strand
TCTGATGACTCGAAGACCAGTTAGGTTTTCTCGAGTTATTAGTGTGATTTTGTCGATTAATTTTTGGAAAATTTTGAATTTTCTGATTGCAAATGAAAGAATTAGAATGGCGGAAATGACGATGATGCCGATTGCGAGTGCGATAATCCATGTCATGTCTTCTGCTGTCGCGAATGCTTGGATAAGGGCGACAACGGCCATCATCGGGGCGCGAAGGAGCATCGAAAGAATCATTGTGGTTGTTTGTTGAACTTGAGTAACGTCGTTTGTTGTTCGGGTTATGAGCGAGGCGGTGCTGAATTTATCGCTATCTGAAAAACTGAAACTTAAAACTTTTGCGTAGATATCGGCACGAAGATCACGTGAAAATTTTGCGCCGATGCTCGCGGAGAGATAACCGGTTAGAACTGCGCAAAGTGAAGTAACGATGACGAAAGCTAGCATTCTTATTCCGGATTGGAATATAAAATCGATATTTTTTTCTGCGATGCCGAAATTTACGATTTTTGCCATTTCGGCTGGGAGCATAAGGGTGCACCAGGTTTGCGCTGCGGTCAGTAGAGCGAGAGCGAGGCTCTCCAAGATATATGGTTTGAGATACTTTAATAATTTGAACATTTAGCTAGCTTTTTTGGGAGATTTTTTAGATTTCTTTTCGTGGATTTTTGCTTTGATGTCGTCTAAGAGATAATGTTTTGTACGTTTTTCATAGGCGATCAACATATATATAATTACGCCGGTTAAGATGTATGAATAGTAGCTGAATAGGCGCCAGAATAGCATGGCCCAGAAGACATAACCGGATGTGAGGCTGCTGAAGACAAAGAAGAAAGAGCCTTCAGCTGCGCCAGCGTTGCCTGGGGTTGGGATAAAGTAAATTGCGCTTGAAATTGAAATAATTGTGACGAAACATGTGAAGAATTCGATGTTTCCACCAAACGCTTTCAAAACGAAGAATGGAATGAAGCTGATGAAAACTTGGAAAGCGATACTTAAAAGTATAAGACTGACAGCGAGTTTTTTGTCTTTGAAGATGGTTTTGATACATCTAACATATTGGTCGATTGTTTTTTCGGTTTTTTCGATTGTCTCTTCGCGGTTTCTGACGATATGGACTTTTGAGAGAAGTTTCACGAACCAAGTAACGATTTTTGAGACTGTGCTACGGAAGAGGGTGGCGAGGATTATGCCGATTGGGAAGACGGCGTAAAAGAACAAACCTAAACATCCTGAACCTAAGACGCCGATCGAAATTCGATTCCCGAGAAAAATGAAAGTTGGAATTGCAACGAGAAGAAAGCCGACTTGAGTTGTGATCATGCTGATCATTGGGATGATGGTTGAGTAGCCGTTTTTGATGCCGTGTTTTTTCATAAAATGAAATTGGAAAGGCTGTCCGCCGACTGCTGCGGGAGTGATGTTATCATAGTACTTCCCGAGAAAGAATACTCTTATAGCGGTTCTGATATCTATAATGTCGCAACATCTTTTCATCATGAGAACATATTTCAGAATTTCAGCGGAAACTGCGATTAGAAAAGTAAGAAGCGCTGGGATAATAAACCAACCGTTTAATTCGATGTCACGTAGTTTAACTGCGTTTTCGGTATCGGTAAATTCAGAGAGAGCCGTCCAAAGGATAATTGCGGCGTTAAAAATGACAAAAATAGCAATCAAGATTCCCTTTTTCAGGTTTGGTTTTTTCTCCGACTCCGAATTAACCATGAGAAAATTATATCACAAATTATTTATCAATGTTTCTAATATGTCTTTCGTATTTTGGATCATAAGCTGGAGTTGTGACTAGGAGCTGTTTTAGATTGCCTTTATAATATATTCGTGTTCCTGGATTTATCGACAGAATATCTCCGGCTTTTACTACTACTTCTTCGTCGTCTAGATAAAAAATGCCGTTTCCTTCTAGAAATATGTAGGTAAAAATGCTTTTGTCGTGGACGAACTCTTCAAAATGTCCCTCTTCTACTCTCTCCATAACTACTGACATGTTTTCATTAATTGGCTCATATCCAACAAAATCAACACCATTTTTGTTAAATCTCGTTGTTTCTTCGAAGCTTATTTTTTTGTATTTTGTTTGAAGGTTATCGTTCATTTTTTACCTCAAAAGATTATGTTCTATGACGATTATACTATATTTTCGACCTGTTGTTTTATTTGATTTTGTTTATGGTATAATTAATCTAAATAAGGAGGTCAATGAGTAAGACAATTAATTTCGAGACGAAAACTTTTGTGAGATTTTGGTTAGTGATTTTGGGCTTCGCTGCCATCGCTGGATTTGTGTATTTGGCATGGAAGGGGCTTCTTGTTGTCGGAATTGCTTTATTTTTGGCTGTTGCGATTAAGCCTCTTGCTGAAAAAATCAACGGAATTTTTATTAAAAGAAAGAAGCGTAACAAAGAGCAACTTTCTGCTGTTTTGGCCTTTTTGATTATCCTATTTGCTCTCGTGATTGTTGTCGCTGTGATTGGCCCGGTAGTTGTTTCTGAAACTGTTAAATTCATTGGTAATTTGCCGAAAATGTTTGAGGACAATCTTGGTGGTTGGGAAGGTGTTAATAATATTGGCAGAAATCTTGGATTTGAGAATTTACAGAATGATATTGTTTCGTTTGTGACAAATATGAGTTCAGATATGCTTGGAAATCTTGGAGATACTGTCTTTTCGAGCTTGGGAGCTGTGGTTGGAATTATTTCAGCTGGTGGTCTTTCGCTAGTTTTGACTCTTTTCTTCCTTCTCGAGGGGCCGAAGCTCTATGACGAATTTTGGAAGAAAATGGCTGGAAAAAGAAGAGATGAATCGATCGAAGAGTCTAGAAGAATTACTAGCAAAATGGGCGGGGTGATTTCGACTTATGTCGCGAAACAAGTGACTATTGCGCTTCTTGATGGCGCCGTGACTGCTCTCGCGGTCTTTATTCTGTCTTTAATCTTTCGATTTTCACCTGGACTCGCGATCCCAATGGGTTTGATTACAATGATATTCTACATGATTCCGATGTTCGGACAGATTATCGGTTGTGTTCTTGTTTCACTTATTTTGCTCTTCAGTAGCCCGCTAGCCGGTATTGTGTTTGCTGTTTTCTATATCGTTTATGCACAGATTGAGAATAACGGTATTGCTCCAAAAATTCAGGGAGATGCATTAAAACTTTCACCTTTGATTGTTTTGGCTTCTGTGACGATCGGTGTTTATGTTGCTGGTCTTCTTGGCGCAATCGTAGCAATTCCAGTAGCTGGATGTATTAAGGTGATAATCGATGAGCTACCGAGACTAAAAGAGATTCGTGAATCAAAAGAAAAAGCTGAAAAATATTAGAGATATTGCCAGATTTGACCGACGTTTGTGTCTTTGACATAGATGCCGGTTTTTTCGAGTTTTGAGCGAAGTTCATCTGACTTCCCAAAATCTTTTTCTTCCCTAGCTTTTTTTCTTGCTTCGAGTAATTCTTTTTGTTCGTCTGTGATGTCGGGAGAGTCTTTTAGCAGATTTAGACCTAGAAGATTATCAATAAACTCCCAGGTTGATTTTGGAGCTTTTTCTGGAAGAGAATCGATTAAAGCAAATGCGGCCGCAGAATTAAGGTTGTTATTGATTGTTTCTAGGAGCTCATTTTTAAATTCTTTTTCGGAGAAAACGAGTGCACTTCCTTCAGGGTTTATTGGGATATTTTGGTATGTGTATGCAATTTTGTTGCGCCAATTTAAACGGCGGGCTTTTGTTGCTGATAAGTCTTCAAAAGTAAAACTCCTTGTACCACTATAAGTGCCAGATAGGACCCACATTTTGTAATCCATAGGTGAGAAGCCTTTTTCTGCTAGATCGTCTAGTGTGTAAATGTTTCCGAGTGATTTTGAGATTTTTTCGCCATTGATTGTGATGAAATTACAATGGAGCCAGTAGTTTGCAAGTTTTTTTCCAGTTGTGGCAAAGGTTTGGGCTATTTCGTTAGTGTGATGGATTGGGATATGGTCGATACCGCCGGTATGGATATCTATTGGCTCTTCTAACTCTTTGTGTATGATGGTTGAGCATTCAAGGTGCCAACCTGGGTAACCTGGACGATCAAGAAAATCCCAACGCATAGCATGTTTTTCGCCTGGTTGGATAAATTTCCAGACGGCAAAATCGGAAACATTTCTTTTTTCTGAATTAAAATTGACACGGGCGCCAGCTTTTAAACCTTCAAGGTCGAGGTTGGCAAATTTAGCGTAATCTGTGAATTTTGAGGTGTCAAAATAGACCCCGTCTTTTATCTCATAGGTGAAACCGTTTTCGATCATTTTCTGCACCATTTCTTTTGATTCTTCAATATAATCTGTTGCGCGGCAATATTTGTCTGGCTCGAGAACGTTCAGCTTCTTCATGTTTTTTATGAAATCCTCGATATAAAATTCGGCTATTTTCCAGACGGTTTTCCCTTCTTTTCTGGCGCCTTTCTCCATTTTGTCTTCGCCTTCATCTTCGTCAGAGACAAGATGTCCAACGTCGGTAAGGTTCATAATTCTCTTAACGTTAAAACCGTTAGCTTTCAAAGTTCTCGTAAGTAAATCCCAATAAATATATGATGCGTAGTTGCCGATGTGTTGAAAACCGTATACTGTTGGGCCGCAGGAATAAACTTTAACAAGGTTTTTGTTGATTGGTTTAAACTCTTCTATTTTTTTTGTTGCGGTATTCTTAAGTTTTAACATATTATTCTCCACTATCTGAAGTTAAAAGTTGATAAGATATTTTTAATAAATCTTTTAACGCATCTTCATAAGTTAAATCATAGGTGCGAAATCCAGAGGCGTAAGGATGGCCACCTCCACCGAAATAGCCAGCGATTTTATCAGCAATTGGGAGAGATGTTCGAATTTTGCCTGTTAGTTTTCCATCGGGATAGGTTTTTATTGCGACGGCTATGTCAACACCTTCAACCATACGCATTTCTTCTAGAATTAGGACATTTGGGTTATATTCATCGGAATATTTCTTAATGTCGTCCCAAGGAATGTGTACGGTGGCAAGTTTACCATCGAGAGAGTACTCAATGCGTTTGATTAGATCGGCTTTGTAATCAAGAATTCGTTGGGATTTTTTCATATAATCTCGACGTTTTTCTTCAAGTTCAGCGACGTTGGCGCCGAGGTCGACAAGTTCAGCGATGGTGCGGAAGGTTTCTGAGGTGACAGTAGCTGATGTTAGTCCTAGTGTGTCTGCTTGAATTCCGGAAACGAGGCTTTCGGCGGTAGATTTATTAATTTTATAATTTAAGGTTCTTGCGATTTTATAGATAAGACAACAACAGGCCGGACAGGATTCAATGATTTTTTCATGGGTGAAACTTAAATCATCTTCAGTTTCATGATGGTCGATAACGAGAACTGGTTTTTCTTCTAAAGAGTTTTTAATTGCTGGGTCGTTAAGGAGTTTACTGAGGAGAATTTCGGCAGCAGTATCAACGATAATGTATCCATCAGCTTTGAAATCAAATTCGTTAGAAACGCGAGACCAATCTGGATAATAATGAAGATATTTTGGTAAATCTACTGGACAATAAAGAGAAATCTCCTTTTCATTTAGAAGAGATTCGAGGGTTAAAGCAGAGCCGAGAGAATCACCATCAGGGTTTTCGGCCTGGATAATGGAAATTTTTTCTTTATTTTTTATAAAATCTTCAAAGCTTTTATACATGTTTTAATTATAACATGTTTATAATCTTGGAGGGAGCGAGTGGAGATATACTGTGGTCATTCTGCCGGCTTGTTTAGCTTGGAAATATGCCCAATAAATGGAAAGAGCATTGATGTCTAATTTTTCTGAGTAAGAATTCATTTTTGGTATATAGCCAGTTCTACTAAATTCGATTCTGTTTGCAAACACTGGGCCATTGATGTCAAGCGAGTTGCTACAGTATTGTTTGTCATAGCTGCCGTCTGGCAGTACCACGTGGTCGTTACAGGTGTCAATTGTCCCTTCTGTAATTAACCATGCGTTAATTACTGTAACATTTTGGTCGATTTTGATATTCCCATCGGCAATAATAATATATTGCGGAATCTGGTTGATGTCTTTATAGCCATCGACGATTTTTTGGTATCCTATATTACCATTAATCGTTATATCTCCAGTAGTATGGATGATATGAGTTGCGCCGATGTCGAGAGTAATATTACCTATAGAAAGATTTCCATCTGAATAACTATAGCGATACTTATTTTTATTTGGGTCCGAAGGATCACAGTCTGTTTGCGTAGTATAGTCGCCGTTGCTATAACAATAATATTCTTTATCTCTAATAGTTGTGGATGTTGTGTATGATGTATTTGGAGTTATTGTTCCATATCGGGTTAATAGTTTATTCTTTGTTTTTGAGGCTACGATTGAAGTATTGTGTCCTATGGTTGTTTTGTCGGAGTAATCAATAAGTCTTTTTTCTGCAGGCCTAGTGGATATTGATGTGCAGGAGTTGTTATTGATTGTGAGAGGGTGATTATCGCAATCATAAGTATCGTTTTTATATCTAAAAGAAATGGATTTGCCTGAGATTAGGCCTTTAATATTGTTTTTCCCAATTATGGCAAAATCAGACCAAGAACCAATAATATAAGTCCCTGAGTTCTTAGGCGTGTTGTCGAGGTTTAAAATTGTACCGCTATTTTCGTGAATTTTAGTGTTTATTTCCCCTTCTGAGAAGACACTTCCGCCCCAAACTTCCATGTGAGGGTAACCAACCACTGTAAAACATGTGAGGCGGGAATATGTTGGGTGAGGGGTTAAGTTGCCGTAACCATGCTTATTACCGTAAGCAGATCCGTTAGTGTCTTGAACACTATTACTATAGTTAGTTTTAGCATAGTAGCAGATATGTTCGCCGACAGAAAGGCTGTCGCCATCTTCGTTATAATTGTCGGCGAATTCAACTGAGTTAGTCCCGCCGTCATAGTTTAACGATTTGGTTGTTTCGCCGGATTTTATGGTTGTAATTTTTTTACTACCAGATAAATCTGTTCCTTTACCCCCATCACCTCCTGGAGCGAGTTGGTTATTTTTGTTGTCTAAATCGGCTCGATCACTAACTTTAATTCGGTATAATTCGATAGTAGTGTTTTCTGGGGAATAGGACGGGTTTCCTTCTTGACCGGCGGCAATTGCTTCAGTGCTATTGTTAGCATTGTTCTTTAAGGTTACGCTGATTGTGGCCGAGCCTTCATCTATTAACATACCACTTGCGATTCCCGTAGATACTTCAGTAAATTCTAGATTATAATTCCACGGGCGATATAAATGTGCGCAAGCTGTTGATTCTGGATTACCCGAATATTCACTGCTTGAATCTGAAACAGTGATTTTGCCGTGTTGAATTTTATAAGCTCTATTATTTGATGTTATGGAATTACAAAATTCTTTATTATAGGTTCCAAGTTCTAGTTCTCCTGAGTCGTTTTTGACTTCTTTGGTTGAATTCGATGAATATACGTTTCGCCAGTCGTTTGCTGGGTTTAAGTTTGTTATGCCATTGTCTGTTAAAATACTATATGTGTTCCATGAAAAGTTAAGAGCGTATTTAGCGTCCCAGTTGTTAGGGTGAGCTTTTCTCTTCAAGAAGTAAGTATAATTAATGTTGATCTTGTCTGAGTTGTCAGACCCGATGAATACTTTTGGGTCTCCGGTATTTTTTGTGGGGTCGTAGCTAATTTGGGCTGGGTTTGGAGTGTATTCTCCATCCGATGATGCTCTTTTGGTTGTTAAATAATTGATCCCATCAGAAGTATAATTTCCGGATAAACTAATATCAGTTCTTGTTTCAATCAATGATTCGGCTTCGCGATAAATATCAAGACAAGTTTCTTTTGTTCCGTTTTTAGTACCGCTTGATTTTGAGTAAAATTCATATGTCGGGCTTCCAACATTTTCATATAGACCAGTATCAACGTTTTTGACCCGTTGTTGAGTTTCCCTAAATGTGTAAGTATAAGTTACAGAATCGGTTATACTTTGACAAGCGGCTCTATATATAACTTCTCCATTATCGGGTGTATGGACTGTTTGAGAATCATCTCCTATTACAATAAAGTCGTCTGAATCATAATTTGGAGTGACGGATGCTTTTATAAAATAGTTATTCGGGTCATTCTTGGTCGGACCAGTGATATTACGTGCGTTTGAAAAGTTTACAGTTATGCTTTCGATGTTTTTCGCTACAGTGTATGGGTTCCCGTTTGGGTTGACATCTGGTTTAGTTGAATAAAATGTTGCTGTTGCTGTTGGATATGAATAAGATGGTTCTGCTGGGACGTAATTTCGTTTAATTAGTACGCAGGTGGAGTCGGTATCGCTACCGCTTGTTGTCTCGCTTGTTAAAGCACCATCACTGTAAATAAAATTTCTAGTTCTAGGATTTATTTTTGCGTTTCCGCAAACTCTATGAGTTGATTCGTCAGCTTCGGGTATATCTACTGTGATTGTTCCATTTGATGAAGCAATTTTTGTGAGACCATCTACAGTAATAGAATTACCATCTGCTGAATAAGAGTAATTTAACGGATGGGATATGCCTTTATTGTTTGTTTTCGATACGCTAGAATTGAACGAGACGGTAACTGTATTTACTCCAGATGAGACTGTGTATTTGCTTCCATCGCTGTAATATAAGCCATTTATTTTCGCAGTTTCAGTTACATTGTATGTATCTGTATCTTCTGTTATTGTTGGTGAGTTTAAGCCTTCGCAGGTGATTGCAAGTTTTCTTTCTGAAGATGCTTCGCTCATCAGGCTTCTTATTGTGGTTATGCCATCAGAAATTGTATCATCTAACACATATCTTCGGCTTCCTGTAGTAGCATCATATGTTCCATATACACCTGTAGTGTTTTCTTGATTATTTATTTTATATTTTCCTATATCTAATATAGTTCCGCCATAGCTCCACTCATCAAGATTTATAAATATCATTCCGCCTGGGTTATTAGAATTTACTTCGCCGGCCATAATTATGAAGCCGCTTTTGTTTTTTGTGTTATTTGTACAAATATCATACGCGTCCTGTAGGTCGGCTTTTATAGATGAGACATCCGGGTACATTTTATTATTTTCCCAGATGTCTTTAAATTGGCTTATCGATACTTTTATCCATCTTGGACAGGTATTAAAATAATTACAGTTGAAATCCCAAGTTGAACCAGATCCACTTCCCGTATCTACATGTTCTCCAACTACCGCAAAAGCTCTATGTGTTTGTGCTGCTAATATAATTAAGGCTACACTAAATAACCCAAACAAAATAGTTTTAAAAGTCTTCATCGGTTAAATCCTTATATGTGTTTAAATAGCCTTCTTTTAAGACTTCCCAACTTTCATATTTCAAATCTATATTTTCTAAAGACAAAATTTCTTCTAATGTTTTTATTTGGTTTTCTTTATCGTTTGTTTTTTCATATAATTTGTACAAATTTGCTAGGAGTGTGTATTTTGTTTCTTGTGATTGTTCTTCAAATCGCGCATCTTTTTGAATTTCTTCGAGCACTTGTTTTGCTTCTTGAATTTTGTCTTTGTATTCATATAAAAGCGATAAATAATTAGAAGCCAAAATAGCTATGTCAAATCGTTCTGTCTTGTTATTATCTATTAGTATTTTTATCTTATTTTTTGTTTCAACATAGTCTATTTCACAACTGTTATTTATATAGCATATTGTTTTTTCTGATATTTCTTCAAGTTCAATATCAGTTTTCTGGCCACTCATGTTTTGTTGGTTGAATTTTTCAGTAGAAAAAATAATGATTGCGGTTATTACGCAAATAATTGCAATAATTAAGAAAATTATTATTGCGTTCATTTTTTTTCTCGTCAAGATATATTCCTCCCTTTTTCCTCAAGAATAATTTTATATGATTTTTTCCAAAATGTAAATGTTTAAAAGTTTGTTATAATTGGCTTATGGAAATTTTGATAATTATTTTACTCGCAATAGTTATAATTTTATCTATTTTAAATCTTTTCAAGAAAAGAGAAAGAAATGATAAAGAATTAGTTAAGGTTGAAGAAAGATTAATCCGAATTGAAGGAGAAGTAG
>JAEEGL012283003.1_pt1 | contig 10081 bp, 8 predicted proteins | sample 9134231 | NCBI WGS metagenome assembly JAEEGL01 (sample SAMN16246548, study PRJNA631951) | gut metagenome | biome: gut microbiome; feature: rumen; material: fiber-attached | host: Bos | place: Iran: Karaj | collected 2018-10 | reverse complement strand
TCAAGACGGCCATTGATGGCATAATGATTACCGAACTAAAGAGATAAAAATCGATACATATATAAATTAATTGGGGGTAAAGATTAAGTTAATCCTTTGGAGATTATTAGATGGAGCAATATAATCCCAGAAACAATATAACCTCAATTCTGCCACGTACCTGTCCCTCTGGCAGGTGACGACAAAAAGAAAATTTAGTTTTAACATGAATACCCATATAGTTATAATGGCAGGCGGCGTTGGTAGTCGCTTTTGGCCGCTGAGTACCCCTGAGTTCCCAAAGCAGTTCATTGACATTTTGGGTTGCGGGCGAACGCTGATTCAGCTGACAGTTGATCGCTTCAAAGGTATTTGCCCTATATCAAACTTCTGGGTGGTTACCAATGCCAAATACGTTGATATTGTTAAACAGCAACTGCCAGATATTCCAGCCAATCATATCCTGGCAGAGCCGGCTGCCCGTAACACTGCCCCTTGTATCGCTTGGGCTTGCTGGAGCATCAAACAGGCAGATGCTACAGCCAATGTGGTTGTTACACCTGCTGATGCGGTTGTAATGAATTCCGAGGAGTTCCGCCGTGTGATTGGTAATGCTTTGGCATTCACTGCCAAGAAGAGTGCTATCGTTACCATTGGTATCAAGCCCTCACGCCCTGAAACCGGCTATGGCTATGTAGAAACCTCTGTGACAGTTGATGGCGAAATATGTGTTGTAGATGCTTTCAAAGAGAAGCCCGATCATGCTACAGCCGAGAAATACTTGCAGGCAGGCAACTATCTTTGGAATGCTGGCATTTTTGTATGGAATATCGAAACCATCACTGATTGCATCACCAAGTATAAGCCCAATATAGCTGCAGATATGGATAAGATTGCTGCTACAGGCGATGTTGCAGGTGTATTCCCACAGTGCGAAAAGATCTCTATCGACTTTGCCGTGATGGAACCTGCTGCTGCCGATGGCTTGGTTTATACCCATCCTGCAGATTTCGGCTGGAGCGATTTGGGTAACTGGGCTTCATTACACGATAAACTGCAGAAGGATGATAATAACAACGGAGCCGTTGGTAATGTTAAACTCTACGAGTGCAATAATTGTGTAGTACATGCCGAAGATGCCAAAAAAGTAGTACTTCAAGGTCTTGATGGCTATATCTTCAGCGAGAAGAATGGGCAGATACTTCTGTGCAAGCGTAGCGAAGAGCAACGAATCAAAGAGTTTTCTGCATAATAAGGTATAGGATATGAATTATATTATATATACGCCGAGTGCGAGAAAATTAAAAGATGAGATACTTGCAAGAGTATCAGCAAAGGTAGATGGAAATGGTATAGGCATTACCACCTGGAAATGCGTTGAAACGGATAGTGCCGATAAGGTGCTGGTACTTACCGAAGGTCAATTGGCCGAGAAGGGATGTATTACCATAAAGCAAATCGCAGGAAGCAACGAACTGCATGTAAGATTCTTTTATTGGGAAACTTGTGATGTTCGAGAGAATGGCGACGATAAGTTCATGCTTAGTCGATTCACAGAACTCCTTTTGGTCCATTTCTCTTATTTTGTTGATAAGATAGTGATTGAATAATCTAAACAATCATTAGAAAGGCGATTATTTTTTTACAAAATAAATGCAAGAGAATACTTCAAACAATAAACGTATAGCTAAAAACACACTATACATGTATATCCGAATGCTAATCACGATGGTAGTCGGATTATATACATCACGTGTAGTGTTGGCAACTTTAGGGGCTTCGGATTTCGGCTTATATAATGTTATTGGTGGCATTGTTGTTGTATTAGCATCAATTAATGGTACACTCGCAACTGGTACCCAACGATTCTTGTCTTATGCTATTGGAGAGAATAATGAAGAAAAACTTAACACAGTATTCTCTACAGCGGTTTTAATCCATTTGATATTTGCTATTATTCTATTTATAATTGCTGAAACAATCGGGTTGTGGTTCCTTAGCTGTAAAATGAATATCCCTATAGGAAGAGAAACTGCAGCTTTTTGGGTATATCAGTTTTCAATAATTACAACTGTAATTAATATCATTCAAGTTCCTTATATGTCTGCAATTATCGCCCATGAGCGAATGAATGTATATGCATACATGAGTATTTATGATGTTGCAGCCAAATTACTTGTAGTATACTTGATTCTTGTTGCACAATATGACAAGCTGATATTCTATGCTGCGCTGATTTGTGTTGTCAGTACAACATCAGCATTGCTTTACAATGTTTATTGCAGATCAAAATTTCCAGAATGCAAATTACATCCCAAGATGGACTGGGCAGTTTTTAGGGAAATGGCTTTTTTCTCTGGATGGAATATTTTCGGTTGCGTAGCAGTCCCATTACAAACTCAGGGCCTTAATATCCTACTTAATATTTTCTTTAACACAATAGTTAATGCCGCGCGCGGTATAGCAGTACAGATTAATAATATTATTATTCAGTTTGTTAATAATTTCCAAACAGCTGTAAATCCGCAAATAGTAAAACTCTATGCGGCGGGTCAGAAAGAGGAAATGATTCATCTGGTAATAAACAATTCCAAATTTGCTGGATTCTTGTATTTAATAATAGCTGTCCCACTATTCGTTGAGATTGAGTTTGTTCTTGATATATGGTTGGTAGAATATCCAGAATATACTATTCCGTTTGTAAGAATTATATTAATTCAGTCATTGATTCAAACGCTTACAAGGCCGGTTGTTATGGTTGTACATGCAGTGGGTAAGATGAAAGGGCCTAATCTTACAGCTGGTATTGCGTTACTTTTGGCTGTTCCTATGACTTATGTGCTTCTCAAAATGGGTTTAGATCCTGTTTCTGTATTTGCGATTAATCTAATACCATGGTTATTAGAAACTTTCTTTGAACTCTATTTTGAGAATAAGTATATAGATTTCCCTATTTGGGGCTTTTACAAAAATGTGTATCTCTTGGTTTTCCCGATTGCTCTTGTAATAGTTGCAGTACCGTATTTGGTTCACGTGGTTTTACCTATAGAAGGATGGTGGCGTTTCTTGGTTGTATGTAGCATTAGTGTCATTACATCAAGCGTTGTTATATTCTATTTCGGATTATCGAAACATTTAAGAGAAATGGTAATTGCTAAAGGGAAGACTATTATATCATCCAAACTACACAAGTAATATGTTAATTATAATTATCATTTTATTACTTATTGCTTTTGCATTCTTATTGAACGCTTTGTACAAGCGCACCAATGCTTACCAGAATCAATTTGTTGATGTACGTAAATTCTCTGTTAAGGGTGGAGTTGGCGATAATCTGGAGATAGTTAATCTTGGTAGTAATCATCCTAAATTTGGATTTGATTATTCGTGCTTAGATGTAAAAGGAGAAAATTGGGCAGTAGGTCCTGAGACTTTCGAATATGACTTTGCAGTACTACGTAAAAACGCCTCTCATTTGGCTCCAGGAGCGGTTGTGGTCCTGCCAATTTGTTTACTAAATTTTTTTTTATATCGCCAAAATTCAAGGGCGATACACTTGAAGTATTATAGTTTTCTCAACTCTAAGAATATCGTAGGTTATAGCAAAAAGGAACAGATTTGCAATTATATGTTTCCGCTAATCTTTCATCCCAGAGCAATCCGATCGTTGATTAGAGACGCGAAGAAAGATAATCGCCTCTTATTGGATAAAAACCTCTGTGATACTGAAGCTAAGTTGAATAACGATGCTGACTATTGGATTGATTGTTGGAATAGAGAGTTTAACATTCAGTTGCCAGCACCAACATTGAAACCAAGTAACAGAAATGATATAATTCAGAATATCCGAATACTGAATGAAATGATAGACTATTGTTTGACACGAGGACTGAAACCAGTAATTGCAATATTACCTGTTACGAATTATTTGTATTCAAGGTTTACACCAGATTTCATTGAAAAATATATCCTTGGATATATTGCAGATGCCAATAAGGCGGGTGTTCCTGTATTGAACTATCTTACTGACGAACGATTTACAGATTCGTCACTATATATCAATAGTTTCTTCTTTAACGCTAATGGTAGGAAGAAGTTTACGAAACAATTTGTTGAAGATTTAAGAACTCAATCCATTCTATGATAAATATAATTAATAAGGTTGACTGTTGTGGCTGTAATGCTTGTGGCGATATTTGTGGAAAACATGCAATTTCATTTGTTACAGATAACGAAGGTTTCTGGTATCCCCAAGTGAACAAAGAACTGTGCGTTGACTGTGGCTTATGCGATAAGGTATGTCCAATCCGGAATAAGGCAAAGCATGTAGAACGCTATGAAGAGCCTACAGTATTTGCGGCATATGCCAAGGATGAGGCGATACGCCTGGATTCTACTTCTGGTGGAATCCACTCTATGTTGGCCCTGAAGATGTATGAAAAGAATGCGTATGTCGGTGGTGCTGTGTATAATTCAGACCATACTGTATCGCAGATTGTAGATGATAATCCTGCGCGACTTCCTGAAATACGCAGTAGTAAGTATCTACAGAGCAATGCTGAAGGTGTTTACAAAGAGATCCGCTCTTTACTTATCAAGGGTAAGTCTGTTTTCTTCTGCGGATGCCCTTGTCAGATACACGCATTATACAACTTCTTAGGTAAGGAATATGATAATCTTGTAACTTGTGATTTCATTTGCCGTGGAGTTAATTCTCCAAAGGTATTCCTGAAATATATGGAGATGTTGGAACGGCAGTTTGGAGCTAAAGCAACGGAGATAAAGTTTAAGAATAAGAAATGGGGGTGGCATAACTTCTCGTTGAGAGTTAACTTTGAAAATGGGAAAGAGTATTGTAAAGACCGCTGGCACGACCTGTTTTTCATAGGTTATTTGCAGGCTGGCAACTTTACGCGTCCCTCATGCTATGAGTGCCATTTTAAAGGTTTTCCTCAAAAGGCAGACATTACTTTGGCTGATTTCTGGGGAATAGAGAAGGTTGACCAGACGATGGATCAGGATAAAGGGACATCGCTTGTGATGGTTAATTCTGACAAAGGCATGGAACTCTTTAATTCAATAAAAGACAAGATTGAATGGCGGCAGTTCACAATGGCTGATGCGAGAGAAGGTAATCCCGCTATGGAAGGTTCCCTTCACTCAGCAAAACCTAACAGAGATGTATTCTTCAATGACTTGGACAAACTTCCTTTCGAGAAAGTTGCGTCAAACCACTTTCCTCTACCTACTTTTAAGACTAAAATTAGAAAAATCGCAACTCCCATATTCTCTTTATTAAGGACAGTACGCATACTTGGGATATCCCCCCAAGCTTGGATCACGTATTTAAGAATCAATTTCTTTTCTAAACAAGTAATCAGAAAAGGTCACAGATGTTTTAAGAACCTAAGTCGCACAGTAGTCCAGTTGGATAGTCAAGCCCAAATGATACTGAATGCCAGATTGACTACTGGTACAAAACAACTCAAACATTCACGAATGGAAACCCGATTGTTGGTGCAAAAAGGTGGTGAATTGATTGTTGATGGTGATTTTGAAATGTTTGGCAACAGTTACATTCGGGTAACACCTGGTGGAAAGCTGATTCTCAAAGGAGGCTTCATCAACGAAAATGTTCAAATAACAGCAGGTGAAGTCGTAGAGATCGGCCCGGATGCCACTATTGGTAGAGATGTAGTGATACGTTCATTTGATGGACATACAATCTGTCAAGAGGATTATAAGATCTCTGAGGCTATAAAAATTGGAAAACATGTGTGGATTGGACAGGGGGCCACAATACTTAAAGGTGTTACTATTGGCGATGGAGCTATTATTGCTGCAGGAGCGATTGTTACAAAAGACGTAGCGGCAGGATGTATTGCTGCGGGTGTTCCTGCTAAGGTTGTTAAAGAGAATGTAAAATGGATAAGTTGATTTTGGAAAATGAAGATAGGAATCCTTACATTGCCCTTTAATAACAATTATGGTGGTTTTCTACAAGCTTTTGCTTTGATGACAGTCCTAAAACAGTTAGGACATGAACCTGCATTAATTTACAGACGACCTAACAGATATGAGCTATCATGCATGTCCAAAATAAAATTTGGAGTAAAAAATATAATATCTTCTATTATTGACAAAAAGAAATATCCAATTATATGGAAGCAAGAGGCCAATTATCTGTATCGTGGAAAAAAAATGCATACTTTCCTAAAAAAGTATATAGCACCCCGTACAGAGCCTTTATATTCTTCTAAAGAATTGAGATTAGCATGCAAGGATAAATTTGATGCTATTATAGTTGGCAGTGATCAGGTTTGGCGTCCTGATTATGTTGATGAAATACAGGATTACTTCTTGGATTTTGCCATTGATTATAATGTTAAACGTATTGCCTATGCAGCGTCATTTGGAACAACAGAGAATAAGTTCACGGATGCTCAATTAGTACGGTGTGGCAGCCTGCTATCGCTGTTTGATGCCATTTCTGTTCGTGAAACTAGCGGTATAGATTTAATACAAAAAAATGCATGGAGTGTTAAGTCTGTTACCAACGTTCTTGATCCAACAATGTTGTTATCTGCTGATATTTACGGAAATATCATCAGAGGTGTAGAGAAATCAGATGGTGGCTTGTTTTGCTATGTGTTAGATACTAATGATAATAATTTGCTGGCCATTAACAACCTTTCTCGGTTATTAAAATTGCATATAAATCAAATAACTGATATACAAAAAGGAAGGGCTGTATTACCTTCTGTAGAGGAATGGATGAGTAATATCTTTAATGCAGATTTTGTTATTACAGATTCTTTTCACGGTATGATTTTCTCTATCATCTTTAATAAAGAATTTGCTGTATTTGTTAATCAAGACAGGGGCTCAGATAGATTTTATTCTATACTTTCAAAACTGGGTATCGAAGATAGAATTATTAATTCTACAAATAATATTCCTTATTTAGCATCAAATAAGATTGATTGGGAAATGGTTAACAATAAAATAAATATCTTGAGAGATAAGTCAATCTTTTTTTTAACAAACGCATTAAGTAGCAAAAATGATTAAAACTGTATATGTAGGATTTGCATTTCTGCATCATAAGGGAACGCAAGGAGGGTATCATCATATTCTTAATTATGCTAGGTATGATTATATAGTAGATGCCCAAAATGATTTTGAGCGTCTTTCTTCACCTCACAACAATATTGTAAGCAAAATAATCAGGAGAGTTTTTCGTATCATATTTTGTTGGGATACATTTCCATTGTTTTTATTCAGATGTTTATGGCTGGGTTACACAAAAAAGGAACTAGTTTTCCATTTTATTTATGGTGAGAACTTATATACGCCATTATTTAGACTTATCCCCAAACGCCATAAGATTGTTTGCACATTTCATCAACCTTTCGAATGGTTTAATAATCCAAAATGGCTAAAAGTCCTTCAATCAGTAGATAAAATTATCTTAGTTGGTAATACAGAAATCAGTAAATTTAAAGAGGCAACAGGTAAGGATAATGTTGTGTACATTCCTCATGGTGTAACAACTGATTTCTACAAACCAGATAGTGAGTGCCAGAAGAAAAAGATGATTCTGACAGTAGGAAATTGGTTGAGAAATTACGAAATAGCAAATAGAGTTTATTTAAAATTCTTAGAAGAAAATCCAGATTGGATAGTAAGTGTGGTAGCAAATCAGAATAACTTAGCAAAGATAAGTGATCAGCCGAACATTATTAAATATTCTGGGATTTCCGATACGGAATTAAAACGTTTATATTGTGAGTCGTCTGTATTATTTTTGCCATTGATTCGTTACACGGCAAATAATTCTCTTTTAGAGGCTTCCGCATGTGGATGTAATATCCTTATTGCATCCAATTATGCGGACAATAGTTATATTCCAATTGACTATATCCGATGTGTTCCTATGTCAGAAGAGCAAATACTTTGTTTTCTAAAAGATGATGCAAATCACACTTCTGACTATAATAATGCTTTGCGTCAATATGTCGTGGATGAATTTTCTTGGCAAGCAATTGGATTAAAAACCAATTCCTGTTTAAGGGCGTTATAAGCACGTTTTTTATAATTATTGCTATTCTATGTAAAATTATGTAGGTGTTGCATCACTTGCGAAACTCTAGTATAATGTTTAAAAAGTTCAGTATAAAGAAACTTATACCTTCATCTGCTTATGAGTGGATGCTGTTTGCCATCATTGCATACTATTTTTCATTTAATGCAGGTGTTTTGGTTATAGGCAAAGGCGCGTTATACTATCTGATTACATTTTCAAGTGCACTTTTGCTATTTTTCTCATGTTCGAAGCTAATATATAGGAAGCGTCCAAAAGGGATGGATTCTTTTATGAGAGTAATCCTCATTTCTCTTATCGTATGGAATATTACCCTAATAATTCGCGGATTATTATCCGATATCTCTGCTAATGGAATGGCAAGAATGCTTCTTTATCCGCGAGAAATGCTTTACTACCTATCACCAGTAATGGCTTTATTTGTGATAACACCTCAAAGACTGTCGGCAGCATTTAAATACTGGATATTTTGTGTCATTTTAGCATTCATCTTTACATTTGTTTTCCGCGATGTTATTTTGGTTTCATCTTTATCGGAAATAAATGGTTTGGCTGATGATAGCGGATTGTCATTCTATAATTACCTTAATGTTGCAAGTTTTATACCAGGCTCGGTTACAGGTATGGCTTTCTTTATTATCTGCAATATGTGGAGGAGTAATAAAGAACGACTATTTGTTTACTTCATGGTTGTGATTGGCCTATTGATGGTTGCCATGTTAGGTAGAAGAGGTGGAATTGCTACGATTGTATTTTATATTAGTTTAATCTTTGTACTTAAAATAAAATATAAACCTTATTTAATATTTCTATTTCTCGTAGGACTTGTTTTCATCTACATAGCCTATATGACATATTCGAATGAGATAGAAGATGCATTCCCTATTCTATTCGATAGGCTCACAGATGATACTCGTACTTGGGCAGAAGATGAATTTTACAAGAATTTTGATGGAGATTGGTTATCATACCTAATAGGTCGAGGTTCAAAAGGTATGTATTATAGTCCTACATATGGAATGAGAGGTGTGATAGAAACAGGGTATTTGGATTTGATTTTACATGGTGGTATCATTAGTTTATCATTAACATTATTGGCATATCTTTATGGTTTTTATATGGGCTTTTTCCACTCGCATAATCGCCTTGTTAATGCTATGGCATTATATCTATTTGCAAACATACTCTTTATGTATCCAGGTACTCCTATTGACCTATCGCTAGGTACTTATGGCGTGTGGTTATGTGTGGCATGTTGCTCAAATAAACAGATCAGAGGAGATCGCTCTTTTTCAATTGTACAAACAAGTAAGAATTGAGTAAATCCCAATTTAAATATATAGTTATTGTGAGAATGAATATGGCAAGAAATATGAAAAGAACTATCGTTATCACTGGTGGCGCAGGCTTTATTGGAAGCCATGTAGTGCGCTTGTTTGTGAACAAGTATCCCGAGTACCACATTATCAACCTCGATAAGTTGACTTATGCTGGTAACTTGGCTAACCTGAAGGACATCGAGAACAAACCCAATTATGAGTTTGTGAAGATGGACATTTGCGACTTTGATGCATTCTATAAACTGATGCAGGACAAGAAGGTTGATGGTATCATCCACCTGGCTGCTGAGAGCCATGTAGACCGCTCTATTAAAGATCCGTTTACATTTGCAAAGACCAACGTAATGGGTACTTTGAGTCTTCTCCAGGCTGCCAAGCTGTATTGGGAGAGTCTGCCCGAGAAGTACGAGGGTAAGCGTTTCTATCACATCAGTACTGACGAGGTCTATGGTGCTCTGCAAATGACCCATCCGGAAGGCATTGAGCCTCCGTTCACCACCAAGGCCAGCAGCGGCAAGCACCACCTGGCTTACGGTGAACAGTTCTTCACCGAAGATTTAAAGTACCAGCCGCATAGCCCTTACAGTGCCGCAAAGGCCAGCAGCGATCACTTTGTGCGTGCATTCCACGACACCTTTGGTATGCCTACCATTGTGAC
>JAEEGL011367176.1_pt1 | contig 10081 bp, 9 predicted proteins | sample 9134231 | NCBI WGS metagenome assembly JAEEGL01 (sample SAMN16246548, study PRJNA631951) | gut metagenome | biome: gut microbiome; feature: rumen; material: fiber-attached | host: Bos | place: Iran: Karaj | collected 2018-10 | reverse complement strand
GAGACTCACTTTGATTTCCGTAACGAAACAGAGTGTGCCTTCTGAGCCGCAAATCAGCTTGCACAAGTCAATATTGCTCTCAATGGCCTCGTCGATGGCATATCCGCAACTGCGGCGACGGAGCGACTTGTCGGGGAAGTTCTCCTCAATGAGTGTCCTCTTCGCAGTATCGTTTTTCCACTCTTCCAATTGGGCATAAATCCGCTTTTCCAGTTCGCCATCGCCTCGTTTATCTGTGTCGAAATAAGACCCGTCTGCCAGATAGCCTTTTAGTTGCAGCACATGGTGACGGGTAGAGCCATACACCAAGGAGTGTGTACCGCAGGAGTTGTTCCCTACCATACCGCCAATGCAGCAGCGGTTGCTGGTGGAAGTTTCAGGGCTGAAGAACAAGCTGTAGGGCTTCAACGCCAAATTGAGTTCATCGCGCACCACTCCAGGCTGCACCCTTGCCCAACGCTCCTCTGCATTGATTTCAAGGATTTGGTTGAGGTGTTTGCTCACGTCAACCACAATGCCGTTGCCCACCACCTGACCGGCAATGGAAGTGCCACCAGCCCGAGGTATCAGGCAGGTGTGCTCATGTTGGGCGAGCCTTATCAGCTCATAAATGTCGGCATCGTTCTCAGGATAAGCCACCCCAAGCGGCATCTCCCTATAGGCACTGGCATCGGTGGCGTAAGCGATGCGATGAATATGGTCAGTAAAATAAAGCATACAATTTATAAGAACAGCCTTACCACTTCAAAAGCCTCGGCATAATCACAACCCACTTGTACACCACGTGAGCGAGCCAGAGAGCGAATAAAATCGTCTGACAAATAATCCCGTTTGCCCTGGGAATGATACTCTTTCAACGCCCGAATTTTGGTTTGGATATTCTCCTCCTCAAGCTTTACAAAACACTGAGTATTGAAGGTGAGATTATTCCAAATCAGTTCGTAACCAAGCACCGTTGTGTTTTTGAAAGCCCTAAGGCCTTCTTGGGCAATAGTTGTGTGGTCTTGGTGGATATCATGCAAACTGGGCATAAACACCAGATCAAAATGATTTGCTCTGCGAATCTTGATAAGGTCTTCCAAAATCTCTTGTCGGGCATAGTTCAGCTTTCGAACCTGATAACTGTAAATAATCAAATTCTCCGGCTTAACGCCAAGCACAGCCGTGGCATGCTTTACCTCCGTTTTAAGGATGTCTTTAGGGAAACCTTCGGGAACAGATTCCTCTGCGGTGGAGAAAGCAATATATGTTACTTTCTTTCCTTTTGAGGTCAAGTAATTAATTGTACCACCCAACCCTAACTCGCCATCATCGGTATGTGGCGCGAGCACTAAAATATCATTAAAATTCTCTATCATACCTTTATTTTTTTTAAAATTTTTGCAGGATTACCAACAACAACAGTGTTTGCTTCCACCTCCTTCAATACGACAGCACCTAAACCGACAAGAGCACCATCATTGATATGTGTTTGTTCCTTGACAGAAACATTTGGTGCTATCCAACAATTCTTTCCTATCTGTGTTCCACCACCCAGAATGGTACAAGCAATAACAAAAGAACCTTCGCCAATATGACAATTGTGGGCAACATGCACAAGATTATCAATCTTAACATTATCTTCAATTATTGTATTACCAAGTGTCCCTCTATCAACCGCTGTGTTAGCCCCAATATAAACATTATTGCCTATTATCACTTTGCCAAAATGTGGGAATTTGATTGGGTATCCCTCTTTGTCTCTTTCAAATCCAAATCCAGACTGCCCAAGAACAACACCCGATTTAATTTCACAATCATCTCCTATTATCGTTCCATTGTCAACTATAACAGAAGCATGAAGAATAGTTCTAGAACCAATTATTGAGGTGGACGACACAAAACAGAGAGGACCTATCACAGCATCAGGCGAGATAATTGCCCCGTCTTCAATAACTGCAGATGGATGAATACTCCCCTTAGGTATTTTAGGTTCAAAAAATTGAGAAAGAATTCTGATGAAATCCAAACGAGGATTATCAGATACAATATATGAACAATGCAACTTATCTCGATAATTCTCTGTAACAATTGCCAACACCTTAGTGTTTCCGTTCAATAGATCCAAGAAATCTTCACGGAACTTTTTAGCAAAAACGACAGTATTCGGTTTAAGTTCATCAAGTTTTGAAAAACCATCAATAACTAGTTTTGCGTCACCTTGCAAAGGTAAATCCAAGAAAGACGCCACATCTTTTGCTGTAATCATTTTTTTAATTAATTAGATTTATCACTCAAGAGAATCCAAGAATTTTTTAGCCAAAATTGACCATTGCAAATTATTAATGGCATACTCTTTCCCTCGTTCTCCCATTGTTGCACGTTCTTGATTTGTTTTATCTGACAGTTTTATTATAGCTTCAGCAGCGGCTTGAGGATTCTCGGCCTCTACTCTCAACCCACAATTTACCTTTTCAACCATTGAACCCGGTTCATCAATAGCTTGCACAATAGGCTTTGAAGACAACATATAATCTGTCATTTTGTTAGCCGACGTTCCATACTTATGCAATACTGAATGAATACCACCATAATAAGCAATGTCAAAATGTGAAATGATAGAAGGCACGATATTTTTAGGCACAGCTGAAAGAAATGTCACGTTTTCAAGATTATTATCATTGACATACTTTCGTAAAACAGGTTCATCCTGCCCCTTGCCTACCAAAACAAATTGAATATCTTTTCGACTCTTTAATTCATTAGCCGTCTGAACAAACGTCATCAAAGCCCCAGACGGTGATAAACTACCAGCAAAACCAACAATAGTCTTATCCGTCAAATCAGCAAAGAATTTTGAATGTTCTGATGGTATTTCTTGATGGAAGGCACCATCGGTCCATTCTTCAGGATTATAACCGTTGGGTACACACACGAACTTTCCATCAGCCAAACCATATTCTTCACAGTGTTCCTCCGCATTCCATAATAGAGAAACAACCTTATCAGCGTTTCTGTATGCATAATTCTCACCCCATTGCATTACCATAATAAATGGATGATATTTGGAGTAGCCACCAATAAGCATTGGCGACAGAGGCCAAATATCATGCAACTCATAAACATATTTCGCATTTGCATATTTCGCAATTCGATGAGCGGGAATATTATCAGTAGTATAAGTAGATGATGCTATAACAACATCTGGTTTATATAAATCAGCGATTTTTTTCTCATTACATTTTAACTTCCACATGAAAGTCATAATGTTTCGAATTCTCGCTATCGAGCCACCATACTGTGGTGTTTTAAACCACACATAATTAATACCATCAATAACTTCTACTTGAAAATCCTTTTCAACCTTTGGCTGATGTTGTCTAAGATGTCCGTATGAAGCAGCAAGAATAGTTACATTATGGCCTTGCTTGACCCATTCACGAGATAAATAATATGGGCGATATTCCATACCATAGTATGGACTACCTGCATAATGCTCAATATATAATATATTCATTATTTTTATAATTTAATTAATGCCCCAGTAATATTTAAGAAATCTTCTGTGTAAAAATCCATTAATCCACCTTGTGAAGTAAAAGTCATTTCTCCAAAATACACCTTACCTTTGACATTGTATAAATCAACTCTAACGCAGGGAAAACCAGCCGATAAAGTTTCAGCAACTTGCAACATTACATCAAGATTTTGTGGTTTGGCAATAACCGGTGCTATTTTATAGTGATTAGTTAAAATAGAATACTCAGGGTGTGCAACCCAATTAAGGTCATAAGTCATAACATGAGTATCCAAACCCACCCGATCGTTCACAACCCATATATAATAAGCCTTGCCATTGAAACACCATATCTTATAGTCAACAAGAGACTGCTTACCTTCATCAGTTTGAAGTAATTCCTCAACAACTACACATGGTTTTATATCTCTTACTTGAGGCTCCGCCGCTATATTTTTTTTATATGATGTATTCAACCATTTTTCAACCAATAAACGTAATTGTTTTTTATCCGAATCTGAAAGCTTTGACTTATCTTTTATAATCTTAACCGAAGTATTTCCACCTCCATTATTAGCTTTCATAATAAAAGAATTTGGCAAATCATCATAATTGATATCTTCACTATTCCTCCATACGGCTAATAAGGGAACCAGAAAGTCACTTAGTCCTCTCTTTTTAACATACTCTCTAACTTTATATTTGTCGGTCAAATCAGTCCATTTAGTAGTATCAGTAAACAGTTTCAAATACAAAATTTTTTCATTCAAATTTTTAGGATTCTTCAAATCTGGAAATTTATGAAAAACCAAGAAATATCTGATTTGGATTAGTAATTTTGGATTATGAACAGACAAAAAACCAAACAAAGCTATTATTGGTGAAAACAAAATTTTTGTCCATTTTTTTGTTGTTGGATGAATCATATTTTGTTATTTTTTTATTATTCTTCTATTAATAAAACTACCAATTATCTGAATTGTAGCATGAGGATGGTGAAACATCTTTTTTAAGATATCTCTGTGATTAGCTTTTCTATATTGTTTGTAAAACGTGTTGACCTGGGCAAAATACTGTTCACCGTTATCAATATATGAAACAAGAGGATTAAGGGTGCTGAACCTATAATCTACCGGCACAAACTGCTCTTCAACAATTCTTGTATTCAGATTCGGTTCGATATGTATATAATCATAGTTTATTTTCACTTCACCATCCTTAATTGTCAAATTAATAATGGCACCATATTGTGTTCGTTCCCAAGGCATATCAAACGAAAAATTACCAAGTGAATAAAAAATATACTTTGAGTTGTAAACTTCATATCCCTGAAGAACATGAGGATGCATTCCAACTACTAAATCAAACCCCATATCTACGAGCATGTGCGCAAAGAATACTTGTGATTGCGATGGACGGTTGATGAACTCATTTCCCCAGTGAACATACACTATTTTATAAAAGTCTTGCGGTATTAAATTGATCTCTTCTAAAAGTTCAACATATCCAGGGTCGTGCCAGTAACAAGGATTATTCGAGAATTGATCAATTCTCTGTGAAAAACCGGTAATTGAGAATTGTTTCCCGTCCACAGTAAAATTAGTGGTCTTGACTGTTTTCGAACCAAATATTTTTTTTCCTTTTTCTTGGAGTGTTTTCACCGTGTTTCCATAGGCTACGTCACCATGTTGCATAGCATGGTTGTTAGCTACACCAAACACATCAAAAAGCTTTAGTGGTTCATCCAAAAACCTTGGATCAATCCTGAATTGCAGAGCGGCCTCACCGTACAATGCCGAAGTATCAGATGTAACTCCTTCAAAATTACCAATCCAATAATCCCGGCCTTTGTCTATGTTTGATAGTGGATTGCCCCCTTCTTTGATAAGACTCCCTATACCAAATCCAACATCGAAATACCCGTCTGTTAAACTTACATCACCACAAATTCTAATCATTGTAACGATAAAATTGATTTATAAAATGAACGATAATTATTGTCTGAACAAAAAGTATTCAGATAAAACTCATGACAGCTCTTTGATAAAGTGTCATAATTCTCCAACACACTATGCAATGCTTCACTAAACTCTTCTTTGCTGAAATCTCTTTCAACCATTCGGCCTGTTTGATCATTAACCAAATCGGAGATACCACCAACATTAGTAGCCAAAACCGGGATACCTGAGGATATGGCCTCCATTAAAACAACTGGAAGACCCTCTCTTATACTTAATAGAATTAGAGAATGGAATCTTTTCTCTCGATAAAGCTTTAGTATTTCCTCATTTGGCATGGCACCTTTTAAATCCACTATAAGATTATTTACAGTTGTCTTTGTACTGGTTTCCAACTCTTCCATCAACGGACCAGAACCTATATGTGTCCACCTAAATTTTTGATTTGGGTGCAACATGGCATATTGGCAAACCGACTCATAAATTAGTCCGACCCGTTTCAACGGTATAATGCTTGAACATGAAAGCAGCTCTACGTATTCGGTTTCTTCCTTTTTTGAAGAACTATCGTTATCTACTACCCCTAATCTTGATAATTGAAATTTGTTAATGTACTGTGGATACACCTCACGTAGTTTTTTCATCAGAACCGACGAGATAACATAGAATCGATCCACATAACTATACACATAATCGCGCATAGGGTAATAAAGGTTTACTACAGCAGGTCCAAATGACGCAAATGTATGTGCCCTGCAAACGAACCGATGTTCTGTCAATGGGAATTTTCTCTTATATTCCGCAAATGCTATTGGAGTATAAGAAGTCCAATAGCTATAAAACAAAGCAGATCGTGTTTTTTTTGCCTTATCACAAAGGTGATAGTAAACAAGATTTGAAGCAAACAAGTATTTTACAGTGTCAACTAAATAATCTAATTTAAACGGACGTTTGGGGTTATAAAGCATTTCCTTCAAAAAACGAGGTTTCAACATCCTCAGTATTGCTTTTACATTTTGTAAAAGAGACCTATCACACAAACTGTTGTCTAGATGAATACCTTCAGGCAATTCTCGAATTGTACTATCTTTGCCAATTGGTATTATAGTTAGTTCACAATCCATTTGTGATGCAATTCTCAATTCTTCGCCAAGAAAACTCTCAGCCATTATGGAATACGGATAAATGCTTGTATATAAAAAAATACGCTTCATTATTTTTGATTGAAAAACGACATAATCTCTCCCAACACCTTATCCTGCATATCTCTTGTCATCTCCGTGTGAATTGGCAGCGACAAAACAGAATAGGCACAAGCCTTTGCATTATCAAGACTTTCTCCAGCACGGGTAATAGGCATAAAGGCTTCCTGCTCCTGCAAGGGCAGAGGATAATAAATCATACTTGGAACACCTTGCTCGGTAAGATAGGCCTTCAGCGCATCACGCTTGTTGTTCTTGATTTTTAGCGTGAACTGATGATATACGTGCGTACTGTTTTTATGTTCCTTTGGAGTAATGATAAACTTTTCTTCCGGATCAAAAGCCTTCAACTGTTGCGTATAATAGGATGCAGCCTCATACCGAGCTGCACAGTACTCGTCCAGATGCTTTAACTTCACATCCAACACGGCTGCCTGAATGGAATCCAAACGTGAATTGCATCCAATCACCGCATGATAGTATTTCACACGCTGACCATGGTTGGCAATCATGGCAATGCGCTCGGCCAACTTGTCATCGTTGGTGAAGATGGCACCACCATCGCCATAGCAGCCCAAGTTCTTCGAGGGGAAGAATGAAGTGCAACCGATGGTTCCCATGGTAGCCGTCTTAGCTTTATGACCATCACTAAAGGTGTATTCCGCTCCAATGGCTTGGGCATTATCTTCTATCACATAGAGGTTATGCTCCTTGGCAAAGGCGAGAATGGGTTCCATATCGCAACTCTGGCCAAAGAGGTGTACAGGAATGATGGCCTTTGTCTTTGGTGACAGGGCTTTCTTGATGTTGTCCACGGTAACGTTAAATGTGTCGTAATCCACATCCACCATTACGGGAGTTAAACCCAGTAATCCAATCACCTCTGCTGAGGCAACGTATGTAAATGCAGGTACAATCACCTCATCGCCTGGTTTCAGTTCCAACGCCATCAAAGCAATTTGGAGTGCATCAGTACCGTTGGCACAAGTAGTAACATGGCAACCACCCATGTATTCGCTTAAATGTTGGGCAAATTCTTTAACGATGGGGCCATTGATGAATGCAGTATTGTCAATCACATTCTGAATACCCGCATCCACCTCGTCTTTTATCTTTAAATATTGACCCTTCAGGTCAACCATTTGTATCTTATTCATCATTATACTTTTTAACTATCCACTTCAAAACTATAAACTGACTCTAAACTCTTTACCCTAAATTCTCAACTAATATCTCACATCTTCCCAACCAAACGGGTGCTTAGCCAACGGCATCTTGGCCAACGGATGATAGTCGCCAACCAAACCGACTGGCTTGGCATTACGAATATCGTGTACAATCTTAATGCAATTCATGGCCTCACTGATGCGGAAGCCACGGCCTGCCAAAATCTCCTGATAGCTCTTGGTGTGCAATTCAGTGAAACCTGCACTGAACTCAAACTCATCGCCATCAATATTGAGTGTGCGATAGGTCTTCTTCTCGCCTTGCACGGCATTTTCAGGCAGACATTCAGAATTGATGCTAAGGAAATAGCGCACACGTGCGTTCTTCAAGCCAAGATAACCGGCCACGCGGTCGAAGCTCATCACATGGACGATGTTTTCCTGCACAGGTCCAAAAATCCACTGGAGCATATCGTAGAAGTGAACACCAATATTGGTAGCCACACCACCCGACTTGTGGTTATTGCCTTTCCATGATGAATAATACCATTTTCCACGCGAGGTGATATAGGTCAGGTCGATGTCATAAACCTTGTCCTTCGGACCTTCCTCGATTTTCTTTTTCAGCGCGACAATGCTATCGTGGAGGCGCAGCTGTAGAATATTATAAGCCTTCTGACCAGTCTCCTCTTCCACCTTCATCAAGTCTTCAAGATTCCAAGGATTTAGCACAACCGGCTTCTCGCAAACCACATTCGCACCAAGACGCAGACCATAGCGGATGAATGCATCGTGAGTATAGTTGGGGGTACAGATGGAGAGCCAGTCGATATTGTCAGGAGTACCTTTTGCTCTACTGCAAAAGCGGTCAAACTGCTCCTGCTCGGTAAAGAACGAACAATCGGGGAACGAGCTGTCAAGACGTCCTACACTATCAAATTTATCATACGCGGCCACCAAATTATTACCAGTGTCAGCGATAGCTTTCAAATGCCGAGGAGCAATATATCCAGCGGCACCAATCAATGCAAAATTTGTCATAATCAATTATTTAAATGTTATATTATTCTTTGATTTCATTCATAGCCATTATCATTTTCTCGGAAAGATCCTGCGGGTCACTTACCTTTGCTATTCTAGTTTGAGGTAACAACTGCCTTACAGTAGGAGAACAGTCGGTTGACACCACTGATGTTCCGAGAAACAATGCTTCTCTTAATACATTCGGTGAGGCCTCCGATTTTGAACTGATTACCAAACAGTCCGCATATCGCATCCAGCGGTAAGGATTATCATCGTTAGTAACCAGTGTCAGGTCTGTATGGGGATACATTTCTTGAACTATTTGGAAAGCCCTTTTCAAGGTTTCCACGTCTTTGATGGGGTCTTCGCTCCCCACCCAAAGGTAGTGGAAGTTGCCATTCTCACAGAATGGATTTGTAACTGCTGCTTTCTGTAGTATATCCTCTTTGTCGAGAGGATTCTCCAAAACGATTACCTGTTGTGTTTGTACCCCATCAATGCTCCGCAACTCTTCGGCCATCTCTTCAGTTTGCGCTACGAGCTGGTCGGCATGTGGGTAGGTTTCGTTGATTCTCTCTAATAAGGATTGAGGTATGTCAGAAGACTTGTAATTAGTCCGAATCACCACCATTAACCCTAACGCTTTTCCGACCTCAATTACATCCGGATTGATGGTAACAAAAGAAGAGAAAAGGATATTTGGTCGCTGCTGTTGAATATGTTGCCAGATACTTTCTTTCTGGTTATCTGATTCGGGATTAACGACAGCAAAGGACTCTTCGTATTGGTCACGAAGAGTCTTTGCTATCGCTCTTGTCACTCTTGTTGCACCTGTAAACTCTGGTGTTTCAAAAAATAGTATTCGTTTCAAAACTACAGGCGACCATCAACGCTTTCTCTCGGAAGGATGCACTTCACATCAAAGATAACGTGGTTCTTTTCGAGAAGTTCGTCCCATTTAACATCATTCTCACGGAACTGCTTGTGAGCCACAGCCACGATGGCCGCATCAAACTTGCCCTTGGGCATTTCCGTAACAATGTCAATACCATACTCATGTTTCACCACATCGGGATTAGCCCAAGGATCATACACCACCACGTTGACATTGTATTCCTGCAAAGCGTGGTAGATGTCAATCACACGGGTATTGCGCACATCGGGGCAGTTCTCCTTGAAGGTGAAACCCATAATAATAACATTTGAATGAAGCACTTGTATACCCTTCTTCAGCAT
>JAEEGL011088757.1_pt1 | contig 10081 bp, 6 predicted proteins | sample 9134231 | NCBI WGS metagenome assembly JAEEGL01 (sample SAMN16246548, study PRJNA631951) | gut metagenome | biome: gut microbiome; feature: rumen; material: fiber-attached | host: Bos | place: Iran: Karaj | collected 2018-10 | reverse complement strand
CGGAGAACAGCGCAATACGACAATCATCACTAATGATAAGGGCTTGGAAGGGCGCATCCAGACTACAACAGGCGATGGCAAAGTGCAGTTGAGCTGTCGCTTTAACATTAACAAGGTTGTTCATTCGGAGGCCAGCTATGCCGACCTGCATCAGATATTCGATGCTGTCATGAAGTATACTACCGAAGAACTGGTTGTTAAAAAGCAGTGAGAAAGGTCTGACGAGCAAATGAAAGAGAGCGCTAACTACTGAGATGTTGTTAGCGCTCTCTTTGTGTCGACACTTGGACTCGAACCAAGGACCCCCACCATGTCAAGGTGATACTCTAACCAGCTGAGCTATGCCGACAATTGTTTTGATTGCGGGTGCAAAGATACATATTATTTCCGAAATAAAAGAAGAAAAGAATAAAAAATTAAGAAATACTACCTTTAATAAAATATAAAAAAGGTAGCTTTTCATCGTAATAACGAATATTATGAGTATCTTTGCAGAATAGAATAATGTATAATAGCTATTGATACAAATATGAAAACAAAGAACATTCTGATGATGTCGCTGACGGCTGTTGCCATGTTGACATCGTGCTCAGGAAAACTGGGCCAACTCTCTAGTGATTATTTCAAAGTGAATCCTAATCCACTGGTGGCTGATGGCGGTCAGGTGGATGCTACCATTAATGGTGTGTTCCCTGAGAAATACATGAACAAGAAGGCTGTCGTTACTGTGACTCCTGAGTTGCGTTATATGAAGGATGGTGTGCAGCAGACCGTGAAGGGCCGTCCTGCAACATTCCAGGGTGAGAAGGTATTGGGCAACGACCAGACCATTAGCTATCAGCTGGGCGGTCACTACACCATGAAGACCAGCTATCCTTATGAGGCTGCTATGCAGAAGAGTGAGCTGTTCCTGACCTTCGATGCTAAGTTGGGTAAGAAACAGGTCGAGGTACCTGCTATAAAGGTAGCTGATGGCGTTATTGCTACCAGTGAGCTGTATCATCGTACGCTGACTTCTGCTCAGCCCAGTGTTGCTCCGGATGCTTTCCAGCGTGTTGTTGAGCAGAAGCAGGAGGCTAATATCAAGTTCCTCATCCAGCAGGCCGAACTGCGCAAGAGTGAGCTGCAGAACAATACAGTACAGGAGTTCGTCAATCTGTTGAAGCGTATCAGCAGTGACCGCGAAAACCTGATGCTTTCCGGTGTTGAGGTTTCTGCCTATGCTTCTCCTGATGGTGGCTTTGCCCTGAATGAGAAGTTGGCTAACAAGCGCCAGACGAATACTGAGGAGTACGTCAAGAAGCAGATGAAGCAGGCCAATATGGAAGGCGATGTGGAGGCAAACTACACCGCTCAGGACTGGGAAGGTTTCCAGCAGTTGGTACAGGCCAGTGATATCCAGGACAAGGAGGTTATTCTGCGTGTTCTCTCTATGTACAAGGATCCCCAGGAGCGTGAGCAGCAGATTAAGAACATGAGCCATGGCTTCCAGGAATTGGCTGATGGCATTCTGCCTGAGCTGCGTCGTGCCCGTCTGACTATCAACTACGAGACACTGGGCCGTGATGACGAAACCATTTTCAACCAGTATAAGAGTGACGCTTCTAAGTTGTCTGTTGAGGAGCTGATCTATGCTGCCTCTATTGCCGAGACTCCCGCTGAACAGGAAAACATTCTGAAGACTACGGTTCGTCTCTATCCGAAGGATGCCCGTGCCTATAACAACCTGGCTGCACTTGCCTATAGCAAGGGTAACTACGATGAGGCTCAGCGCTATCTGGCACTGGCTGCCGGTACTGGTGCTGCTTGCGCAGAGACCAAGGCCAACCAAGGTCTGCTGGCTTTGCAGCGTGGCGATGTCAAGGCTGCAGAGAACTATATCGGCCAGGCTGGTAACGCCAATGGTCTGGCAGAGACATTGGGTAACTTGCACTTGGCACAGGGCAACTATGCACTGGCTGAGCAGGACTTCAATGGCGTGAACTCTAACAGTGCTGCACTGGCGCAGATTCTGAATAAGAACTATGCCAAGGCTGCCCAGACCTTGAAAAATGTCAAGAATGCTGATGGTATGACGGACTATCTGCAAGCTATCGTCAACGCCCGCCAGGGTAATGCTGATGCTGCTCAGTCGTTCCTGCGTTCAGCTATCCAGAAGGATGCTTCGCTGAAGGCTTACGCTGATAATGACCTTGAATTTAAGAAGTAAGCATTGAGAAACATTGCTTATATATTACTTGCACTGTTGATGGTGGCATGCGGTACTGAGAGCGGCAAGTTCCGTCTTGAAGGCCGCCTGCGCAACATCAATCAGGGCGAGTTTTGGGTGTATAGCCTTGATGGTGGAATGGTGGGCATTGACACCATTCCTGTGCGTAATGGCCGTTTCTCCTATGAGATGGAACTGTATGACCGTACAACGCTTATGCTGGTGTTCCCAAACTATTCTGAACAGCCGGTTTTTGCCAAGTCGGGCGCTACAGTGTCTATCAAGGGCGATGCTACGCACATGAAAGAGATGATTATCGAGGGTACATCAGACAACGAGGATATGACGATGTTGCGTATGGAACTGAACGATCTTACGCCTCCCGATATTCCGAATGCTGTCAGCCAGTTTATCAAGGACAATCGTGACTCACCAGTCAGTGCCTATCTGGTGCAGCGCTATTTTATCTATTGCGCTGAGCCAAACTACCGCGAAGCTCGTGTGCTGACGGAGATGATGCTTCAGGAGGATCCTGAGAATGGACAACTGCTGAGGTTGAGAAAGCTGCTGAAGGGACTGGAGAATAGTGGTCTTCATGCTCTGCTGCCTAAGTTCTCTGCTGTCGACCTTGATGGCAAAAAGGTGACGGAGAAGACGCTGAAAGGAAAAGTAAGCGTTGTGACGACATGGGCTACATGGAGTTACAACAGCACCGCTTTGCAGCAGCGTCTGAAACAACTGAAACAGAAATATGGTGACAAGTTAGCGGTAGTTAGCATCTGCTTGGATGCTGACCCCAATGCCTGTCGTCGAGCCGTGGCTCGTGATTCGCTGAAGTGGCCGACGGTCTGTGATGGACGTATGTGGGAAACACCCTTGTTGCAGAAATTCGGCTTGGCAGATGTTCCAGGTAATGTATTAGCCGATGCAAAGGGTAAGGTCTTGGCACGAAATCTTACTGTCAAACAGTTGGAAGACCGCATCAATAGAATACTGAAATAAGAATCCTCGAAAATGAAAAAAGCACTACTGTTAACACTAAAAATCCTCGGAGGTCTGCTGGCTGTCTTGATTATCTTAGCTGGTAGTGTCTTTGCTATATTCCATATCGATGCTGTCCAAGACCGGTTGACGGCCAATGCGACACAGATGCTTAGCGACTATCTGCAGACAACTGTGCGCATTGAGAAAGCCAGCGTTAGTTTTATTGATCAGGGAGTACGCCTGTATGGGGTAGAGATAGATGACCAGCAGCAGCGAAAGATGTTTCAGATGCGTGAACTGGGCGTTGACTTGAAGATTCTCCCGCTCTTACGCCACGAGGTGAATATCTCGAAAGCGAAGATTCGTGGTTTGGAGGCTCGTTTGTATAAACCTGCCAGTGACAGCGACTCAGTAGCTAACTTCCAGTTTGTCCTCGATGCTTTCAAGAGCAAGAAGAAGCCGCAGACAGACTCTGTTGCTGTCGACACCACGCAGGTGAAGAAGAAACCGATGACCATTGATGTCAAGAAGCTGGCGCTGGAGGATATCCAAGTCAGTTATAACGATTCTATGAAGGCTCAGTTAGGTTCCCTTCACTACAAGAAGAATCGCAAGGAACAACATTTTGTAGAGGTGCGCAACCTGAAGACCTCATTTGTGAGGAATACCAAGAAAGGGCCCGTTGACAACCGTCTGTCGATAGGTATGCTGGATGCTGCCGGCAAGGGCACCCAATACCAGTTGACCATTGACAATTTCTGCTATCAGACAGACAACCATAAGCCTCGCAAGAATACCAACAAACCCAAGCGTGGCGCTTTTGACGTGGGACACTTCGATGTACTTGCCAAACTCGACATCCAGGTAGATACGGTGGGTAAAGACACCTTGGTGGCACGTGTCACAAGTGGTGTGGCCGAAGACCGTGGCTCAGGGCTTCTCATCAAAGAGCTGCTGCTGAAGCTCCATGCCAACAAGCGTATGGCGCATCTGAGTGACGTCTCCATCAAATTGCCCAATACGTCGCTGGCTTTTGCCGGTGCCGACATCCAACTGCCCAGTAAGAAAGAGAAACGGCCGTTAGCCTTCTCAACGTCTCAGATCAAAGGCAGGGTGGTGCTGAAGGATATCGCCCAGACCTTTGCTCCCGTGCTGAAGAAATTCTCGTTGCCTCTCCACTTGCAGACGCAGATGAGTGGTACCGATAATGAGTTGCGCTTCCGTAACGTGTCGGTCAGCACTACCGACAAGAAGCTGACCGTCGCTGCAACAGGACGCATCAGCAACCTGAAAGATAAGTATGCCCTGCGTGTTCATTTTGATGTACACAAGTTGCTGACGGAAGGTGTCTATGCCGAACATGTCATCAACCAGTTTGACGTCAAGAAGTTCATGATGAAACAGTTGCATGCCTTGGGACGCATCACCTATCAAGGCCATTTTGATGTGTTGTGGAAGAAAGAGCAGTTTGGCGGCGTATTGAATACGGTGCCTGGTAAGCTGAATGTCCAACTGACGCTCGACGAGTTGAGCAAATACGTCTTTGGCTCCGTGCGCACAGACTCCTTTGAGTTGGGCAAGGCTATGGATATGCCCGATTTGGGAAAGATAGCATGTAAGGCTGACTTCAAGTTCGACATCTCGAAGCCTCGTACTGCTCAGATGCGTAAGGTAAAGGGAGGTAAACTGCCCATTGGTAGTGTACAGGCTGATGTGATGGAAGGGAGCTTTAAGAAGATTAAGGTGCGCAACATCGTTGCCGAACTGGAGAGCGATGGTGCTGTGGCAACGGGTAATATTACCGTTAAGGGCAAGCGCGTCGATGTGCTGTGCGGCTTCTCATTTACCAATACCAACGAGATGAAGAAGACCAAGATCAAACCTGGCATCCGCTTCCATAAGATGTCTGACGAGGACAAGGCGGCACGCGACGAACGTCGTGCTGCTAAGAAGGAGGCCAAGGCGGCTGCTAAGGAAGAACGTCGTGCTGCGCGCGCTGAAGAGAAAGCCCTGAAAGCAGAAGAGAAGGCAGCGCGTAAAGCCGCTAAGGCAGAAGAGAAAGCTGCCCGTAAAGCTGCCCGTGAAGAGGAAAAAGCGGCTCGTAAAGCTGCCAAGGCTGAGGCCAAAGCCGCCCGCAAGGCCGCCAAAGAAGCTGCTGCTGCGGAGAATGACTTACAATCTGTTGAGTGAGAATACTAGAAACGTAGAGACAATCCCCGTTATCGTGACAATAATGGTCAGCGGCAAGCCAATTCGCATGAAGTCGCTAAAGCGATAGCCTCCAGGACCATAGACCATCATGTTGGGCGGTGCTGCAATAGGTGTCATATATGCGGCATTGGTGGCTATCATCAAAGCAATGATGAATGGTGTGGGTTCATATCCCGTCTGCAATGCTGCTTCGTACATGATGGGGAAGAACATGGCGCCAACGGCGACATTCATAACCAGTTGTGTGATTAGTACCGAGGTCATACAGATGGCAATGATTACAATCAAGGGCTCTGTTCCGAAAAGTCCCAGTATGCCGTGGGCAATGCTATGGGCTATTCCTGTCTTCATAATTGCTGTTCCTAACACGATAGACCCTGCCATACTCATCAGCATTCTCCAATTGATGGCGTTCATGGCTTGCTCAAAATTGCAGCAGCGACAGACCAGCATGGCTAAAGCGGCTAATACGGTACCCTGCAACAGTGATACGACATTCATCGCTGTGAGTAGCAGCATGGCTATCATAATCAGCGAGGAGATAGCGGTATGCAAATCGGTTTTTGCCACTTCATGGAAGTCGGAAAACTGTAGCTGTGACGACAGACGACTAACATAGCTGTTAGTCTTACGCGGACATTCGAAGAGTAGCACATCTCCAGCTTGTAGTATTACTTCGCGTGGTGCTTCCTCTATGCGTTTGCCCTGCCTGGCCACTGCAACGAGTATCATGTTATTGTCTTCCTCAATGGTGCTGTCACCGATGCTCTCTCCAATAAGATTGCTGCCGAAAACTACAGAGGCGGTACATAGCTTGAAATTCCTATGCACCTCGCTCATGGAGAAGATGTGGTGGTCGGCAACAGCTAATTTGTGTGTCTTTTTCAAATGGTATATCTCGTCAATCTGTCCGGTATAGACAAGACGGTCACCTCCCATCACAAACTCATCCTCCGTAATGGCTGATTCTATGTTGTCAAAACGGTATAGTTCTATGAGGTTGCCACCCTTGACATGAAACAGCCCAGCCTCACCTAACGTCTTTCCTATGCAAGGGTTGTCTGATGGTACCAGCAGTTCTGCCGTATATTCCAATGTCGTCTCAAAGTCTAAATCGGGCGATTTGCGCTCGGGCAGCCATCGTCGAGTAGCGATGATAAATAGCATACCGACTACCATGCTGATAGCTCCAGGTACCAGTGGTGCAAACATGTTCAGTGTCTTGCCGGTAGTCTCCTGGTAGAGGTCGGAGATGACAATGTTTGACGACGTGCCGATAAGGGTACATACCCCACCCATCAATACGATATACGCTAATGGAATATATAGCTTTGAAGGTGCTATGCCGAGTTTCTTGGCCCATAGCTTCACGATGCCACTGAAGAAAGATGTTGCTGTGGTGTTGTTGACAAAAGCACTCAACGCAGCTACTGGCACCATCATACGCAGCAGCGCTTTCGGATAGCTGTCGGGGTGTCCGAAGACGTGTTTCATCGTCCATTGCAACACACCAGTATAGCGTAAGCCGGTCATGACAACAGTAAGTACTCCCGTGATAACAACTGCTGACGAACTGAATCCGGAACATGTCTCCTTCGCATCAAGCACACCTGTAACAAACAGTACGCCGATAGCTGTCAGAAATGCTGCATAGGCATGTATCCTTGTCAGCAGTAGCACGGCAATCAGCACAACAACCGTGACAATGGTAATCCATGCATCTATATTGAAACCTAAAAAAATAATATCATTCACACTCTATTCTTATTACAAGTTTGTCTTACAACTTGCAAAGATAAAGCAAATATGAGAGAAACCCAAATTTTTCAACAACGAAATGAGAAAGACAATGAGCCCCTCCTGTCTATAATCCTCGTTCTGCCCAGTCGCCACGGTCCAGATTACGGTAGCCGATGGCTTCGGCAATATGCATGGACTCTACCTTTTCTGAGCCGGCCAGGTCGGCAATGGTTCTTGCAACCTTTAATATACGGCTGTAGGCACGGGCAGAGAGTTTCAGACGCTCCATGGCCATGCGTAGCATCTCCATAGACGCAGCATCAGGTTCGGCAAACTCGTGGAGCATCTTCTCCGTCATCTGTGCGTTGCAGTGAATGCGGCCTCTTCCCCCGCCCTCTCCAAGAGCGAGGGAGCTGAAGCGCTCCGTCTGTATCTGACGGGCCTTGATGACACGTTCGCGAATAGTTTCAGAGGGTTCTCCCGGCTGCATCTGACTAAGTTCAGCAAACGGCACGGCCTGTATCTCGCAGTGGATATCGATACGGTCGAGTAGGGGACCGCTGATTTTGTTCATGTAGCGCTGTATCTGTCCTGGGGTACAGGCACAGCTGTGTGTGGGGTCGCCATAGTAGCCGCAGGGGCACGGGTTCATACTTGCCACCAGCATGAAAGAACAAGGATATTCTACGCTGTACTTGGCGCGGGCAATAGTAATTTTACGATCTTCCAGCGGTTGGCGCAGCACCTCCAATACGGAGCGCGACAGTTCTGGCATCTCGTCCAGGAAGAGCACACCATTGTGTGCCAACGAAATCTCTCCAGGCTGTGGATTGTTACCGCCACCCACCAAAGCTACTTGCGAGATGGTGTGGTGGGGTGCACGGAAGGGACGCTGGCTGATAAGACTCGTGCCACGACTAATCTTACCCGCAACACTATGTATCTGGGTGGTCTCTAAGCTCTCTGCCAGTGACAGTGGAGGAAGAATGCTTGGCAGACGTTTGGCCAACATCGACTTACCACTGCCCGGCGGACCAATCATAATTAGGTTGTGGCCACCGGCGGCAGCAACCTCCAAGGCTCGCTTTACACTCTCCTGGCCTTTCACATCAGAGAAGTCAAGGTCGAAATGGTTTTGTTGCTCGTAGAACTCCTTACGTGTGTCGATGGCCATCGGTTCGTAGGTCGTTGTACCATTCAAGAAGTGGATAACATCCATCAATGTCTCCATGCCATATACCTCAAGATTGTTGACGACAGCAGCTTCGCGGATGTTCTGCTGGGGAACGATGAGGCCCTTGAACTTCTCCTTGCGGGCGCGGATGGCGATGGGCAGTGCACCGCGGATGGGCTGCAGATGGCCGTCAAGCCCCAACTCGCCTACCAGCATATACTTGTCGAGATTGCCGTCTTCTACCTTGCCATTGGCGGCAAGGATGCCGATAGCTAAGGGCAGGTCGTAGCCAGAGCCTTCTTTCTTGATGTCGGCGGGTGACAGGTTAATGGTGATATCCATGGTTGGCATCTTGAAGCCATTGTTGATGAGGGCAGCCTTGATACGGTCGTAGCTCTCTTTGACGGCCGTGTCTGCCAGTCCCGTCAGGTGGAACTGTACACCACGTGACATACTGACCTCACAGGTTACGGTGTTGACATCCAAGCCGTTTACGGCAGCGCAATAAGTTTTAACAAGCATGATATGGTTGTGTTTGGTGTTACAAAGGTACATAATATTTATTAATTTTCCATCTTTATTCCTTATTTTATTTGTAACTTTGCAGCAAATTATGAACAATTTGATACGTTTTCTTAAAGATTGGACACTGCCCGTATCCATTACGGTGGGTACGGTGTGCTATCTGACGTTCTACTATGTGCCCCAACTTGATGAACTTGGTACGCAGTTGGCACCCGTGTTTGATGTTATCTTTCCGTTGTTTGTCTTCTTGACCTTGTTGGTCACTTTCTGTAAGGTCGACTTCCACCAGATGCGCCCGCACCGTTGGCATGTGGGAGTATTAGTGGCTCAGTTGCTGTTGATTGCCGCAAATATCGGCATTATCTTTTATGTGAAAGAGAATGTGGAACAGAAACTGCTTTGGGAGGCCATGCTGACGTGTATCATCGGCCCTGCAGCATCTGCAGCACCTGTGGTAACAGGTAAATTGGGTGGAAACATCTCAACCATGACGACCTATGTGCTAGTCTCGTCACTGGTATCCGCTTTGTTGATTCCATTGGTGTTCCCTATGTTGGAGCAGGCCGTACATGTAGCCTTCTTCGATGCCTTTCTGATTATTCTGCAGAAGGTAAGCATCGTTCTCCTGTTGCCATTGGTGCTGGGATGGTTTATTCAGCACTTTGCCAAGCGACTGTGTCAGTGGGTGGTCAGCAAACCCAACCTGAGTTTCTACTGTTGGGCAATCTCGTTGTCTATCACGACGGGTATCACCGTGAAGAATATCGTGCATAGTGAAGCTACGCTGTCACTGTTGCTGACTATTGCCGCTGCTACCTTCGTGCTGTGTTGGGTACAGTTTGGCATCGGTCGCGTTATTGGTCGCCACTTGGGCGAGGAGGTCAATGCCGGTCAGGCACTCTTTCAGAAGAATACCGCACTGAGCATCTGGGTGGCCTATATGTATCTGCATCCCGTCGCTTCCATCGGTGCCGGCTGTTATGTGTTGTGGCAGAACATCATCAACTCGTTGGAACTATGGCAATATAGGAAGATGTCTGATGTCTGATGGCTGATGGATGATGTCTGATGGATGATGTCTGATGGATGATGGCTGATGTCTTAGGTATAATAAAAACAGGAGCAACCGGTGGGCTGCTCCTGTTTTATTATTGTCAACTAAGTGATTAGTCAGCAACGAGGGTGAAGCGCTTGAAAGCAGTAATCTTCAGGTCCTTGTCCTGCTTAGCGAGCCACTG